>Ga0209922_103906_pt1 | contig 11283 bp, 7 predicted proteins | sample ThiBiot_500_biof_FD_183946 | JGI IMG/M metagenome (GOLD analysis project Ga0209922, IMG submission 183946) | Wastewater bioreactor microbial communities from Cape Town, South Africa - Thiocy_expt_500_biof (SPAdes) | ecosystem: Engineered > Bioreactor > Thiocyanate-remediating > Anaerobic-Aerobic ...
ATTCTTCAAGAAATTGTATGTTTCATCTTTGTTATATTCCGTTGCATCGTTATTATTGTCGACTTGTTCGACACACGCATTGCATTGTTCTTTTGTTGGAAATGGAACTTTTGGCCAAGCTGGATCAGTTGATATTTCATCGTTTCGTAAACGTTTGTTGACTTTATTATGGCCTAAATAAGTTTTTTTAGTTTTCTTTTCATCTTATTCGAATTCGATAAAATCAAATGAAATTCTACCTTGCCATAAATATAGCACGCTATCTTTATACGAATGAATTTCGTTTTCAGCATTTGATGTCATGTTTAAAAAATGTTGTTGACATTCTTCACAAAGAAAAAAATTTTGAATAAATTCTCGAAATGATTTGATCAAATCAGTCGGCTGAGCATTCGGTGGTACTAGATGATTGTTAATAAGAAAAGATTAATTTGTTTGTTAATGATTGCGCACTTACATTGATTTTGTTCGGCAAGTAGAGCTTGTTTGACAGTCATACTGTGAAATAAAGTCCATAGCGAACATGTATAACCACGTTTACTTGGATCAGATCCTTTACAATGATCAAATTGAACTTCTGGCAATTTAATTGCCGATGTTGAATTGATATAATTCTGAAGGTCTTTGCCTGTTAATGTCGATTGATCATTGAGAAAATTATTTAAATCAAATAGGAAATTTTTCATTGTTTCACTTCCTGGATAATACTAAACGAATTTGATTTTATTCAAATTGATTTATTCGAAAGAAATCTTCAGTTTATTTACTAGATGAAGTACTTTAAGCCAAGCTTTAACATCATCGAATTTTCCCGGTAATTTTCTTCGAAGATCCTTTGTAAGCATCCAAACGACTGAACTATCAACATCGTTAAATATTGGACCTGATGAAGCGATTTTTTTACTAAATATATGATCAAAAACAGTCTAGTTGAATTGTTAATCGAAAGAATCTTACTGTTGACTTTTAGCATGATGATCATATGAGCTTTTATCGAGAACGAATTCTTGCGTTGCTGCTTTCGAATTAGTTCTAGGATATGTTAAACTAGTTTTTCGAAACACAAAAAAAAAAGAATTCGGCTGATGACATACGGTTTAAGTGTGATCGTTCATCCGGATTTCTCATTCCTTTCCAAACACCGGCACCGGGTACAAGAGAATTCTGTGTCGCCAAACGATAGACTGGCTGTTTACCAACAGTTTTTGAATTGTTTAAAACATACTAAATGAAAATCATTTTGTTTCTATTCAATCAATAATTTTAAAATTTCTTACAAGACTGTACAGTAAAACATCATCCGAAACAAATAAACTGAAATTTTTCACGTATTTCGGAAGAATATTATTCAACTCATTCGTTGATCTCGGTCTAAAGCAAGAGAATAAATAAATGAGTTGATTATGACTGACAAGAAATTCTACTCGATTGCTTTTCGAATTGGCCAAGCTTTGCCGTAACATTCCGGTGCAACTTTATTAATTTTCTTAATCAACCACATTAAAATATCTTCGGGTGTCGTTTTTTCAGTTCGACGTGAAGAATCAAATGCCAATTGTGTCGAATTTGTTAGTGGACAAAAAATTCGCCACTGTGGATAAGCTTCATCTCGACAAATATCCGTCTGTGATTCTTTTTCAGCAGCACAATCATAAGCACCTACTCGAACATATTTCCACCAACCTAATCGATTTTTTTTTTCGAATAAAGAAAAAAGTCAATTTCAAAATCGAATTTGTTTGATAGATACCTGTTGTATACTGAGCAATTGCTTCCCAGCCAGGCATAACCGATTTACAATAGCCACAATAAGTCAAATAGTTAAAAATAAACCATACGGGATGATGTACCTTCGAACCAGCTGCATTTGGTTTTAATGATGATGTCCAATTTGATCGTGTTAAATATTTCGTTTTATTCCATGATGAAGGACCATTATCATCTTTGACTATAGAAGACCATGAACATGTAAAAAGAAGAAAAATTAGTAGGAGATATATCGACGAAGACAACATCTGCAAATATGAAGATCGTTAATAATGAGTAAGAAATTGATTGAGTATAACGAAGAAAAATGAGAAAATGAGCTCTTCAATATATATATATATATATATACAAATACGTGATGTGATGGACACATACTCTCCGACGTATCTATGTATACACGCATAAATTGTCGTTTGTCTGATTAGCATGAAATATTCTTCTTTTTCTCGTCCTCACGGCTCTCTTTTTTTTCTTCTTCATTCATTTATGCATTCGTTTATCTGTTCGTTCTGCATATATGTCCTATGTAAAGCCGGCACATAGATATATATTTTTTTATCATCACCAACATCATCCATTTTCTTTACATATATATATATATATATTGCCGTTGACTTGTTTCTTTCTTCAGGCCAAACCAGTAAGAATAACTATAGTATAAATGTATACATATATAGCGAGCAATCGTCATCATTAGTATATATTTTTCTTTCTCTCTCTCTCTCTTTCTTCGGTTCATAAGGCACTATTCATTAGCAATCGCATGAAAGATTCCAAATGAGTACATCTACTCGAAGAATACTTTCGAATGTCTTCGATCGATAAATTTCCAATCAACAGAGTGTATATGTTTTATAGCTGTCATTGATTCAATGAACAAGATATTAAAAAAAAAGAATTTCTTCCCTTCTGTTCAACGAAAGTCACTTAAATACATATCCATACGAAATGCAATTGATTGATGCTTTTTTTCTTTGTTTGATATTATCGGTGATTAAGCGTGAAATTCTTTAATCGTAAATTTGAAAATGACAATGATGAAAAAGATCTCCGATCATGAGAGTAAATTTATCTATTAGCAATCAATCAATATTAAGAAAATATTCTAAAAGTCAAGCAGTGCAATATCTTTAGCATAACGCACATAGAGTTTGTTTTTCTCTATCCAATTAGATATGTTGATCGAGGGTTGAATATTTAATATAAATGAAAGAAAGTGTCTAACGATTCCAATTACCAAAAAACAAATTCTATTGCGGTTAAATAGATCGTGTTGCTCTCGAATGTACCCAAGAGATATCTATCAAAACAAGTCGAAAGAATGTCACAAAACATGGGAAATGTGCTTTTTTTTTCTATATGAAAATAACAGACATTGATTAATATTCTGCGTTTAAGCTATATGGAAACTACTACTGTGATATCATCTCGAGAGTTTTGTCTATTGATTATATAACCTTTACTCAAGTGTATTTATTGTTATAGATAAATAATTAGAAGATATTATTGTTGTTCATCGGATGTATAATTGAATCATTGTCTATATGATATGTTGAAAAAAGCAATATAACAAGTTGTCTGCAAGATCAAGCCGAATAATTTGATTTCATTTGAGGGTAATAAAACGAAAAGATATGATCTATTGATATATAATTATTAGTTTTTCTGTGAAAATTATAAAAAAAAATCATTCTTATGAAAAGATACTGTACAAAAGAAAAAAAAACTTCAGATCTTTTCATGTGTTAGATAATCTTGTAATAATTGACAAGCATCAGGATCATATTGAAAACTCTATGATAAAATAAAGTTTGTTTGTTTTTTTTCTTTCAAAAATGTTTACTTTTTTGTACATTGAAATCGCTTGAGAAGGATCTTTCGTTATTCCAAGACCACGTTCAAAACATCGACCAAGAATAAATGTCGATAGAGCAATACCTTTTCGAATATATTGGGGTAAACAACCTGATGCTCGTGATAATTCTTCGATATCATCCAATGCAGATACTCTAATTAAACAGTTTTTTTACTAAATATATTTACTATTCGAATATCTATCTACCTCTTTGCTAAATCTGTAGCTTTAGTAAATAATTTTCTCGTATAATATGCGTAAACAAGAAGGCCCATAGCCTAGATAAATCAATATCAATAATTTTACTTTATTGAGTATTTCAACTCACATAGATATTGCCTCGTTCTGATGCTTGTCTAAGACAATCAATAGCTCGAGTTAAATCTTTACTCATACCAATACCGAATAGATTCATCGCACCAATAGCTCCTTTACGGAGAAAAAAAAAAGATCATACGATTATTTGTTTGACACTTTGCTTACCAAGGCTTTCAAGCGAACCATTTGTCGATGCTTGATTATGCCAATGGAGAGCTTTTTTCAGATCGTATGAATAGGAATTTTTTTGTGAATAAAAAAAAGCTAAAGCAGTTTGAGCTTCAACAACGGGCTCGTGTTTATCATCACTAGCTGCTAATAACCACCAACTAGATATAAAAAGAAACTTGTTTTCGATTTCAATGAATTAGTTTTTCATATCTTCTTACCTTTCAGCCTTTTCATCTGATCGTGGAACACCATAGCCTTGAAAAAATGCTTTACCAATATGAAATTCGGCATATGGTATGACGAAACTATGCGAATCTTGTTCTTTAGAAGTTATTTCTAGGAGCATTTGATAAGCTGTTTCCTAGAAAACAATAAACAAAGAAATTCTTTTCGAAAATTCAAACATAAGTATAAAAAAACAAACCAGTGTACAATCTTTTGGTGCAATTTGTTCGAAACACATGACAGCAAGTTGATAGAATGCTGAAAGAAGAATATTGAAACGAAATAGAAATCAATCAATCAATCAACCTCGTAGATCAGCATTTTGAATTTTCGAATACCATTTCCATGCTTTATCATACTGTTCCATGTCGTAATAGAATTGTGCAAGTAGAAAATATCCTTCACGAGCTTGACATTGGCATCGATTCGGATCGTAAACATTCATTTGACATTCACATTCAGTTAGATCAAGTAGTTCATTTTCAATTTCTTCTTCTCGGCCGGATTTTTTCAATAATTCTCGTGTATTATCTCTCTGAATTCCGATTTATAAAAATGACAATATCATCTTCTCTCAAACACTTACAAGTATCAATCGTTCAATCATAAATTCACGAGCGCCTAATGCTTGTGGAACAGCTACAGCAAGTTTCTCTCCAATAGCTTGTGCAGACATATTTTCTTCGAATCTCACAACAAAAAGTCAATTATTATTTATTATTATGTGTTTTGGTAGTTCACTACCTATTCGACGCCATTCATGACGTATTTGCGATGACAAAAACCCTTTCCAAAAACATTTTCTTATCTTTTCACGTACACAAATTAATCATTGATAATTTTCTTTCATGAGAAATAACTTTATTTGGCGATGAATAATAGATATATCTCGAACGTGTGTATGATATATTCTGTCCACTAGCACCATCTTGTCTCTCGTCGCTAACCCTGACTAAAGGTCAACCAATGAGATTGAAATATTCTTTTCGTGTAATATTTGTTTTCTCTTGTCTCATTCTGCGCAAAGAAGAGAAAAAAAAAGTTTTTTTTTCCTGTAAAAACTGCAAAAGAGTTCTCTATTCAAAAATTATAATTCAATTTGTTTTTTCTTTCAGTATTACTCAGTTATAAGTTTGCGTTAATTAACTTCTTATACAAACAGAGTCAATACAAAGAAAACTGATGAATAAATGATTTCTATATTTTAGATATTTATATAGATTTATTTTCATTAGAAAAGAAAACACCATGGCAGCATCGAATAAAGCAACAGCTGTCTATCGGCTAATTATGGTAAATTAAAAAACACAACGAGACAAATTGATTTTTTTATTTGTTAATCAGGTCGGTAGCGGTGGTGTAGGCAAATCAGCTCTAACGTTGCAGTACATGTACGATGAAGTATGTATTAGTCAATGATTACGAAAGATAAGTGCATGCCTTTGGTTTTTGATTAGTTCGTTGTGGATTATGAGCCAACGAAAGCTGATTCCTATCGAAAAGCAGTTATGCTCGATGGTGAAGAAGTTCAAATCGATATTTTAGATACAGCTGGCCAAGAAAATTATGCTGGTTTGTTGTTTTTGAATATGCATGAATCATCATCATCATCATCATATCTTCTTTGTCATTGTAGCTATTCGTGATACTTATATTCGTAGTGGTGAAGGTTTTCTTCTTGTATTTGATGTGACTGATGCTGAGTCATTCACTGATCTCAATGAACTTTAGTAGGACAATATTTTAAAATAAGAAAATTCTTATTGTGAAATTATTTTTCCTAGCGAACAAATTCTACGTGTTAAAAATGGTGGAACAAATATTCCAGCGATATTAGTTGGTAATAAAATTGATTTAGCTGATAAACGTCGAGTCACACTCGAAGAAGCCGAACAAAAAGCTCGAAGTTGGTCAATTCGTTACATTGAAACATCAGCTAAAACCAAACAAAATGTTGACAAGGTAGAATACTTATTCATTCAACGGCAAAAGTAATGAAAAATTGTTTTTCTAATCAAAGGTTTTCTGTGAATTAATGCGAATCGTTCGACCATTTAAACATGCCATTGGAGATACAGTACAACCGTCGACAAGTGGTCGGCCAGCTAAACCAACGAAGCAAAAGAAAGAGAAGAAATGTGCTATTCTATAAGAAAAACAAATCAAACAAAATATCATTCCTCTTTATCAACAGATTTCTCGTTTGTCTCTTTTTTTTTCTGTCTCTCGCTCTCTTTACTTCATCTCGATTGTTATTCATTGAATTCAACATCAATATATCAACAGTGAAAGAATTATTTACAAAAGAAAAAACAATCTTGATCGTTTTTTTTTCTTCGTGCAATTGATCATTTGTTTTTTTTGCTTATGTGCGTGTGTGTGTGTGCGCGTGTTTCACTCGTATCAGAGAGGATAAATACACCAATATTCATATTCAACACTATTCAATGATTTATTTACTCTTCCTCATTTCTTATTTCTTTTCTTTTGTATACAATTGCACTTATTTGTTTTTTTTTCTTCAAAAAATAAAAATAAAAATAAATCAATCAATTTAATCGATCATAAAAAAAAATAAGAAAACGACGGAAAACCGTTCGTTACTCTCATTTGACTGTGACGAGAAAAGAAAACAACGACGTGTAATTTTATACTCAAGGTTAACATTCTAAATAAATATTGAATGTTATTCTTGAGTCGATAAGGTGTACTCCTCCTATACACGAACATATACGGACGATGATTGTTAGTCGATTTTTTTAATCAAATAATATATTCATGGAATATGTATATTCTTCAGAGACAGTCTCTTGGGAGAGAATTTTTATAGTTATATATTCGAAATAAAGAGCAATTCTTTTGATGATTTCAATGAACAAATTATTTTTCATGTTCAATTTGACGTGTACGTTTTTCATGAACTGGAAAACGCCAATGAATATCTTTCATATTTCCTTCGATGATAAATATTTGTATATGTATCAATTGTTGATTACACGCGAGATGAATAGTTTGTAAATCAAATTTTCCATCGGATTGATCGAAATAATCCATTGTTTCTCCATCATCATCGTACAAATTAAATTCACTAATGCCATTGGAAATAAATGGATAGATACGTATTTCTAATTTGCCATTGATATCAAAAGGTATAATAGCACCTTCACGTACAAATAATGGAAATTCATCGATCGTTGCCGATACAGTTATCGTTTGTCCGCCATCATAAATTTCATCTGTCCAAAAATTGTACCATTTCGTATCCGATGGCAAATATAGAGTTCGTGTGGTTGCATGTTCTTCGTAGACCGATGCAACGAGTAGCCACGGTCCGAGAAGAAATTCGAACGATTGTTCACGACAATTTCGATCGAATTGAAAATGATAAACAGTCGGTCGAATCATTGGATGACCAGTTATCATTGTTTCATGTGCAATTGAATATAGATACGGTTGTAAACGTTTACGAAAATGTAATGCATCATGAATAAATGGTAGAGCATCTTCATACATCCACAATGCATTTTCATTGTTATCATCGAGATTTTCATCTTGATTTGGACGCCATGAATGAACACAAAAACGTGGATGAAAAATACCATTTTGTATCCAACGAACGAATAATTCTAATGACGGTTTTTCGCCAGCAAATCCGCCAACATCATGACCAATCAATGAAAAACCACTCAACGATAGATTTAAGCCCATGGGGATGTTATATTTTAAAGTATGCCATGAGGATCGATTATCACCTGTCCATGTGCCGCCATATCGTTGTGCACCTGAACATGCTGCACGTGTTAATAACCATGGACGAAGTTTTTTATTAGCTGTTTTTTGTGCATCATACGATGATTTTAACATTAACATCGTTTGAACAGGTCTCATACTTTCAATTGTTTGACCATTGAAACATTTTGCATTCGAATTTCGAAGATTGAATTCATTATTATCATTCCATGTACAATCGATTCCATTTGCTAATAATTTCGTTATGACTTGCTTTTTCCACCAATTGACTGTATCCGGATTTGTAAAATCTAAATGTGCACCAAGACCACCCCACCATGGCGCAAGATCCGGTTGAGTTCGTTCATCATTTTGAATGAATAACGAACGACATTCAGTAAAATTTGGATGTGTTGTTAACAGAGCTGGTTTGATGTTTGCTAGTACTTTCATACCGGCTCGATGAAAATTTTCTGTCATTGTTGATGGTGATGGAACACGTTTTTGTTCCCAAACGAATACATATCGTTTGCCATCGTTGATATTCATTGAATAGCCCGATGATAAATGAAAACCTGTACATTCAATATTATATTTTGAACATTTGTCAATGAATTTCTTAAGCATATCTTGTGCATTGACGGCATCCGTATATTTCATAGCTGAACCTAGATAACCAAAAGTCCATTTAGGTGGTAATGGACAACGGCCTGTTAGTTTTGTATATTGTTCAACAACATGTTCGATGAAAGGTCCGTTTATAAAATAATAATCGAGATCAGGATCATGACTTTCAAAATACAACATATCACCATAGTAATTATCAATTTCACTGCCCATGTCAAATGTACAATCGTATGCCGTATCATAAAATAAACCGAACGCATTATTATCACGTAATGTTATATAGAAAGGTACATGTTTATAGAGTGGATCACTGAATTCAGCATTATAACCCATTGCATCCATATTTCTCATACGATATCGACGAAATTTTTTATCGAGTGCACCACTTTTTTCACCTAAACCATAGTAAAAACATTGACTATCAACGGATGGTCGTGATAGAGTATGACGAAATAATCCTCGTGTTTTATTGTATTGATAACTACAAACAGGATTATCTTGTAATAAAATTTCATTATTTATGAACCAATTGATTGCAAATGGTTTATGCAAATCTATTTTACATGTAAGATTCTCAGTAGATAATATGAAATAGTCTTTATTATCAGAGATATTCAACAAACGATTCGTCGTATCTTTAAAAAGTTCATGTCGTAAATGGCCTTCATATGGAACATCGTTTGTTTCCTCATCAATAATAGACCATGTACGAGTAGTAACTGGTTCTCCTTTCGGCCACACACGAACACGAATAACATTATCATTTAAAACACTAATTAGATATTTCGTAGGTGAATTATCTTGAGAAAAAATCACGCTATTAGTCTTAATATCATGTGTCCATTGTAATTTAACACGCTCTATTGAATCTTCAAAAAACATAATCTAGAAAATAAATATATAAAAATCAAATTATTATTGAATTAGAAAAGTCCATGAAGTGGGAATGAATTGTTTAACTAACGACCGTAATTGTCCGAGATGCGCTTCCTGGAACATATCTGTCACGTTTTGTAATTTATTTTATACAGCATATGCACCAGCAACACCCTCACCCTCATCTACAGGTGTCTCTCGTAATTGTTCAAGAAGACAAACATTTGTATTGATTAGTTTTGCAGCGGATAAGAGAACACCAAATGCCGATGTTGATCCACCGACAATTACTAATTGATAGTCATTTATAACACGAATTTCACAGTTAACGCTGTAAGTTATGAGACAAAACAAAAGAACATGTGCAAACATGGTTAGACGTGTAAATGCAAATTTTATGTTTTAATCTTGTTCTTTCTTTGTAAAGAGATATCATTCTGTTGGTCTCTCATAAGTACACAATAAAGATATAATATATGATAAATAGCTCACAAGTTGTTTATTAGGAAATAAGTAAAATATACGATCACAACAGTTGTTCTACGTCTACATAAAGCGAATCAAATACACCCACAAATATGCTTAGTCAGCAGGGTAACGTGTTCCATTGATGGTCCATGATGTTGGAGTAAATTGTTTAACTAACGCTTGTAATCGTCCGAGATGCGCTTCTTGGAGCATATCCGCTACGTTTTGTAATTTATTTTGTACTGCATATGCACCAGCAACACCAGCTGCTTGGCCAGCTGAAAACTCAACTGGATGTAATCGAACAGCCGAATTGACTAACACTGATTGAGCCATTGTTTTTCCAGTAACGATTAGATTATCGATATCTCGATTTGTCATCGCACGTAATGGAATGTAATAAGGAAGGATGGGATGATATTCCGTCATGTAAGACGGATAACTACAGTTAACCATCGGGTGAATATCAACATCATAACAACCGATACACATACGATCTTCAAAAATGTAACCATGTAAATTACGACCAGGACCACTAATCGTTGTTAAATTCATCAAGAAATTTTGATGACCAATTGAACGACGTGATTCACGTAGATAGGGCATTTTAGCGAGACCGTGACATGTACCTGATTGATCGACTGATCGAATCATAACTGTTCTATTTGTCCATTCTGCGGGTGCTTTTTCTCGAAACCAATAATGATAACCGTAAGCTTGTCGTTCAGCATTTTGTATTGCTTCGAGATTGACACCACCCTGCCATTGATCACTGTCACGTTGTTCTGCAGTTTGAGCTGGTGGTAGAAAGAAAAATGCCTTTCGATAATCATTACCACCCGACCAGTTTTGTATGGTGATATCATTGGCTGCGATTTTACTCGAATGTGAAGTAGCTTCGACTCTTCGATAAGTCCATATCAAGTCCCATGATTTCGATTCAAATGTATAATTAACACCACCAGTTGGCGGTGGTAAAGGATTCGGTGGTTCATCGACTGGTGTTTCTTGTAATTGTTGGAGAAAATCAATTGTAAATGATTGTCCACATTGTGTATTACCAGTACCCGACGTATCACCATCGAATTGTTCCATAAGAGCAATCAAATAACTAGCATTTGACAGAGCTAAGACTTCACCCCACGATGTTCCTTCGATAACGAATTGGATATTCGTAAATGAAAGTTCACTTTTTGTAAAATAATCACTATCGTCTTTTGAATACCAATCGGGTAATTCTTCAGAAA
>Ga0209922_103908_pt1 | contig 11281 bp, 7 predicted proteins | sample ThiBiot_500_biof_FD_183946 | JGI IMG/M metagenome (GOLD analysis project Ga0209922, IMG submission 183946) | Wastewater bioreactor microbial communities from Cape Town, South Africa - Thiocy_expt_500_biof (SPAdes) | ecosystem: Engineered > Bioreactor > Thiocyanate-remediating > Anaerobic-Aerobic ...
CCGCCCCCGCCGCACGAATCGAAGGAGATGCCACCGCATGAACGAGAACGACAACGACATTCCCGCCGGCCTGGACGACCCCTGGGCCGCCGCCAGCTCCGCCGCGGACGGCCCCGCCACGGGCAGCGCAGACCCCTGGGGCGCGGGCACCGCCGACCCGGCGCAGCCCGCCCCCGACTGGCTGTCCAGCCCGCCGGCCGGCCCCGCGCCCGCCGACGCCGATGCGGGCGGCCTGCAGGCCCTGTGGCACCAGATCAGCACCGACGGCCTGCCCGTGCAGGGCTGGATCAACGACGGCCTGCACTGGGCGGTGGAGAACTTCCGCCCCTTCTTCCAGGCCGTGCGCGCGCCCATCGACACGACGCTCGGCGGCGTCACCGACGCCCTGCTGGCCCTGCCCTGGCCGGTGATGCTGCTGCTCATCTCCCTGCTGGCCTGGCAGTTCGCCGGGCGCATGCTGGCGCTGGCCACGGCCGTGTCGCTGGGCATCGTGGTGCTGCTGGGCATCTGGCCCGACGCCATGGTCACGCTGGCGCTGGTGCTCACCTCGCTGCTGTTCTGCGTGGTGCTCGGCCTGCCCCTGGGCATCGTGCTGGCCGCCAGCGACCGCGCCCAGCGCTTCACGCGGCCGCTGCTGGACGCGATGCAGACCACGCCGGCCTTCGTCTACCTGGTGCCGGTGGTCATGCTGTTCGGCATCGGCAACGTGCCCGGCGTCATCGTGACCATCGTGTTCGCGCTGCCGCCGCTGGTGCGCCTGACCAACCTGGGGCTGCGCCAGGTGCGTCCGGACCTGATCGAGGCCAGCCGCGCCTACGGCGCCTCGCCCTGGCAGCTCTTGTGGAAGGTGCAGCTGCCGCTGGCCCTGCCCTCCATCATGGCCGGCATCAACCAGGCGCTGATGCTGAGCCTGTCGATGGTGGTCATCGCCTCGATGATCGCCGTGGGCGGCCTGGGCCAGATGGTGCTGCGCGGCATAGGCCGGCTGGACATGGGCCTGGCCACCGTCGGCGGCCTGGGCATCGTGCTGCTGGCCGTCGTGCTCGACCGCATCACCCAGGCCATGGGCGCGCCGCGCCGCGGCGGCCAGCGCTGGTGGCACACCGGCCCGCTGGGCCTGCTGTTCGGCAGGCTGCGCCAGAAGTCCTGAAACCATAGCTGCCAGCGCTTTCCACACAAGGCCTGGCGGCCGATTCGACCGAATTTTTTCACCACGGAGACTCGCCATGACATTCGCATGCAAGACCCTGCGCCCCCTGCTGGCCGCCGCCGGCCTGGCCCTGCTGGGCCTGACCGCCCAGGCCGCCGACCTGCCCGGCAAGGGCATCACGGTGCAGCCGCTCAAGAGCTCGATCGCCGAGGAGACCTTCCAGACCCTGCTGGTCATGAAGGCCCTGCGCAAGCTCGGCTACGAGGTGCAGCCCATCAAGGAGGTGGAGTACCCCACGGCCCACATCGCCATCGCCAACGGCGACGCCACCTTCATGGCCGACCACTGGAACCCGCTGCACGCCGACTACTACAAGAACGCCGGCGGCGACGCCAAGCTCTACCGCAAGGGTATCTTCTCGGCCAACGCCGCCCAGGGCTACCTGATCGACAAGAAGACCGCCGACAAGTACAAGATCACCAACATCGCGCAGTTCAAGGACCCCAGGATCGCCGCGCTGTTCGACAGCAACGGCGACGGCAAGGCCGACCTGACCGGCTGCAACCCCGGCTGGGGCTGCGAGGCGGTCATCGAGCACCAGCTGGACGCCTACCAGCTGCGCGGCACCGTCACGCACAACCAGGGCTCGTACTCGGCGCTGATCGCCGACACCATCACCCGCTACCGCGCGGGCAAGCCGGTCTTCTACTACACCTGGACGCCCTACTGGGTCAGCAACGAGCTGAAGCCGGGCAAGGACGTGGTCTGGCTGGAGGTGCCGTTCTCCTCGCTGCCCGGCGAGCAGAAGGGCATGGACACCCAACTGCCCAACGGCAAGAACTACGGCTTCGTGGTGAACAACCAGCAGATCGTGGCCAACAAGGCCTGGGCCGGGAAGAACCCCGCCGCCGCCAGGCTGTTCGAGGTGATGCAGCTGCCCGTGGCCGACATCAACGCCCAGAACCACCTGATGAGCCAGGGCCAGAACAAGAGCGCCGACATCGAGCGCCACGTGAACGGCTGGATCGCGGCGCACCGCAAGACGTTCGACGGCTGGATCGAGCAGGCCCTGGCCGCAGCGCGCTGATCCGGGCCCCAAGCGGCGGCATGGAAACATGGCCGCGGCGCGCTGCCGACGAACGCCTCCAGCCCTGGATACAGTCGTTGACAATGCGCGTGCGGCGCGCCGTGGATACGATGGATATCGCCTTTGCGCACCAGGCATGCAGTTCTAGAATGGTCTTTTCAGCAGAGCCTTCCGTCCTGCCAGACCCATGCATGCATCCCCGCGCCCCAGTGCCGACCCACCGCTCCAGCGCCCCCTGCTGAGCGCGCAGGAGCGTGAGGCGATCGACCAAAGCCCCTGGTTCTCGTCGCTCCCCCCGTCGCTGCGCCATGACATCTTCCGCCTGGGCCACGTCACGCGCCACAGGCATGGCGACATGATCGTCAACCAGGGCCAGCCCATACGCAACTGGTTCACCTGCGCCAGCGGCGCGCTGCGCTTTCGCCGCACCACGACCGGGGGCCGGCGGGTCACCCTGGCCTACGTGGAGCCCGGGATCTGGGTGGGCGAGGCGGAGGTGCTCTACGGCCGCCCCTGCACCTACGACGCGCACGCCCACGGAAGCACCACGCTGCTGAGCGTGCCCGAGGCCGCCCTGCGCGCGCTGCTGCAGCAGCACCCCCCGTTCGGCCAGGCCCTGCTCACCCTGCAGGCGCACAGCATGCGCTCGCTGTACCTGATGATGGAAGACGTGGCCACCATGCCGCTGCGCGCGCGCCTGACCAAGCAGCTGCTGCACCTGCAGGAGCGCTTCGGCCCGCACCACGTGGCGCCGGGAGAAAGCCGCCCCCTGGGCCTGTCGCTGGCGCAGGACGAGCTGGCCGGCCTGCTCGGCGGCTCGCGCCAGCGCGTGAACGTCGAGCTCAAATGGCTGGAGCGCCAGGGCCTGATCAGCGTGCGCCCGCGCGGCATAGAGCTGCACGACGTGCAGGGCCTGCAGGCGCTGGTGGACCAGGCGGTCGCCGAAGGCAAGCCCGGCGGCTGACTTCAGCGCCCGATCAATACGGGTTTCGGCCTGCTGCACGTCCAGCGCTTTGCCGGGCCGGCACCCTACCAGCGGTATCCCGCGGACAGGGTCACGGTGCGCGGGTCGCCATGCAGGCAGCTCCCCGTGCCGCAGACCAGGTAATCCTTGTCGAACGCATTGCGTGCATTGAGCGCCACGCGCCAGGGGCCGTCCTGCCAGGCCAGCATCAGGTCCACCAGCGTATAGGCGGGCACGCCGCGCAGCACGCCGTCGCGCCAGTTGCGGTCCTGCGTGCTGCCGGTGTAGCGCAGGCCCGCGCCCACGGTCCAGTGCGGCAGGTCCCAGACCGCGAGGCGGTAGCTGGCCCAGAGCGACGCCTGGTGGTAGGGCTGGCGCGCCTCGCGGCGCCCCACTTCCTCGGCCACGTTGCTCTTGGTGGTGCGCCGGTCGGTGTAGGCGTAGGCCCCCACGAGTTCGAGGTCGCGCGACGCCTGGCCGCGCGCCTCCACCTCCAGGCCACGCGCACGCTGCTCGGCGGTCTGCACGTTGAAGCGCGGGTTGGCCGGGTCGGGCGTGAGCACGTTGGTCTTGCGCAGGTCGAACGCGCTGGCCGAGAGCAGGAAGTCGCGCCCCGGCGGCTGCCAGCGCAGGCCCGCCTCCACCTGCGCGCCCTCGGTCGGGTCGAAGCGCCGGCCCTGTGCGTCGGTGCCGCCCTGCGGCTCAAAGGACTGGCTGTAGCCCGCGAACGGCGCCCAGCCGCCGGGCAGCAGGTAGACCAGGCCCATGCGGCCCGTCAGGGCGCTGGTGTCCTCGGTCTTGAGGGCCGCGTCGCGGGCGTCGCCGCTGGTATAGCTGCTGCGGTCATGGCGCAGGCCCGCCAGCAGCACCCAGCGCTCGCCCCACTTGATCTGGTCTTGCAGGTACACGCCCGTCTGCCTGCGCTGCTCACGCGACAGCCAGGCGACGGATCGCTCGCTGGGCACGGCAGCGCCATAGGCCGGCGCATAGAGGTCGAGCGGCGCGATCGGGCGCCGGAACGTATCGGTGGCCGCGCGCAGGCGCATGAAGTCCACGCCCGCGAGCAGCGTGTGCTCCACTGCGCCGCTGCGCCAGCGCTGCTGCCAGTGCGTGTCGCTGGCAAAGCCGTGCGCGCTCTCGAATTCGTCATAGGCGGAGCGCTCCCACAGGCGCGGGTTGCCGGCAACGGGGTTGTAGGCCCCGGTGAAGAACACGTCCACCTTCGAGTCGAACAGCCGCAGGTTGCTGCGCAGCGTGGCGTCGTCGCTGAAGCGGTGCTCGAACAGCGCTGCCAGCGAGGTCTGCGACACGTCCTGCCTGTCGAAACCCGGCTCGCCCACGAACGTGAAGCGCGGGATGAACGCGCCGCCCGGCCCCGGCACCAGCGTGCCCTGCACCGGCAGCGCGAACGAGGTGTCCGCCGACGGGCGCCAGCGCAGCGCGGGCGCGATGTAGATGCCGTCGTTGCGCAGCGGCCCCACGGGCGTGCCGCTGTCGCGCACCAGGGCCGTCAGGCGCCAGTCCCAGTCGCCCTCGGGCGATACGGCGCCGCCCAGGTCCACGCCGATCTGCTTGTGGCCATGGCTGCCCGCCTCCGCCACCACCTCGCGCACGCGCTCCTGCGTGGGGCGCTTGCTCACGGTGTTGAGCACGCCGCCCGGCGCGGCCATGCCGTAGAGCACCGAGGCCGCGCCCTTGATCAGCTCGACGCGCTCCAGCCCGTAGGGCTCCTGCTTGCCCGAGGCCCATGAACTGCCGGACAGGCGCAGCCCGTCGGCATACTGGCTGCCGCCCGAGTCGATCCAGAAGCCCCGGCTGTAGATGGCGTCGAACGAGCGGCTGTAGCCCGACACGGCCTGCACGCCCGCCGAGTAGTCGAACGCCTGCTCCACGCTGGCCGTGCGCAGCGTGCGCATCTGCTCGGCCGTGACGACGGTGATGGACTGCGGGGTCTCGATGAGCGGCGTGTCGGTCTTGGTAGCCGTGGCGCTGCGCCGGGCCACCAGGCCGTGCACCGGGCCGGTGGCGGTCTCGGCCTCGGCATCGGCCAAGACGCGCACTTCGGGCAGCACCGCGGCATCCTCGGCGGGGATGCGCTCGATCACCAGCGTAGCGCCGTCGCGCCGCATGCGCAGGCCGCTGCCGCGCAGCAGCGCGGCCAGGGCCTGCTCGGCCGGCTGCGCGCCCTGCACGGCATTGGCGCGGCGGCCCTGCACCAGTTCCGGCGGGTAGACGATCTGCACGCCCGACTGCTGCGCGAAGCGCGCCAGCGCCCCGGGCAGGGGCAGGGCGGGGATGTCGAAGGCGGCCGTCTGCGCGCCGGCGTGCAGGCACAGGGCGGCCAGCGCGGCGGCGGCTATGGCGCCGCGCGCCAGGGGGAAGGGGAACCCGGTGGTTCGTTGCATGGTTTGTCGTCCTTTCACCGCTACAACGAACCGGCGTCTCCACTTCCTGAACGGAAAGTGCAGAAACTATCAAAAAGATAGCTTATAGCGCTTGCTGAGCAAGCGCTTGCGGCCATTTTGACTTGAATCCCTGGAAGGCTCAGCGCGCCGCGACGCTCCAGCGTCCTGCCGCCAGCTGCACCCGTACCGGCACGACGGACGGCAGGGCACGCACGAAGTCCTCGGCCTGGGCGATGCGCACCTGGCCCGACAGGCGCAATAGAGCGGCCTGCGGCTCGACCAGCACCGGACGGGGCAGATAGCGGCGCAGGCGTTCGACCGCCTCGCCCAGAGGCACGTCGGTGAAGGCCACCATGCCCTGGCGCCAGGGCGCGGCCGCCACGCCCGAGCGCACGCGCGGCGGAGTGTCATCCGGCTCTGCCGAAATGCGCATGGCCTCGCCGGCGCGCAACTCGCGCAGGGTCCGCGCGCCGCCATCGGCGCCGAGCGATTCCACGCGCACCAGGCCCGATTCGACCTGCACCTCCACCGCATCGCCCGGCAGCCGCTCCACGCCGAAGCGCGTGCCCAGCACGGTGATGCGCACCGCGCCCTGTTCGCAGGGCACGTCCACGACGAAGGGCCGATCCTCGTCCCGCACGACGTCGAAGAAGGCAGCGCCTGCCAGCAGGCGGGCGCTGCGCCGCGCGGCGTAGTAGGCAAGCTGCACGCGGCTTTGCGCATCGAGCGTGACGCTGCCGCCGTCGGGCAGCGGCTGGCGCAGCATCTGCGCATGGCCGGTGGCGGCGGCGCGCTGCCATGCGGGCACGGCGGTGCGCCACCAGCGCCATGCCAGCGCCCCCGAGACGGACAGGCCCGCCACGCCCAGCAGCGCCGAGAGCGCGCGGCGCCGCCCGCGGCGCGCGGTGGGCGCGCTGCCGTGCCAGCGCTCCATGGCGGCCTGCACACGGTCCATGGCCAGCATCACGTCGCGCTCGACCATGTTGCGCGAGATACCGAACTCGGCCGCGAGCGCGCCCTGGTCCTCGCCGTTGATGCGGTGGCGCAGGAAGACCTGGCGCGTTCGCTCGGGCACGGTGGCGAGAGCCGCCTCGACCGCGGCTATGGCCTGGCGGTACATCAGCGCCTCGGTCTCGTCGGGCCCCTGCCCCGGCGCGGCCAGCACGTGCGCATGGCGCTGCGCCATGCCCTCGTGGCGGCGGCGGTCGATGACGAGGTTGCGCGCCATGGTGAACACGTAGGCACGCGCCTCTGCCTCGCACTGCACGGGCGGTGCGCCGCGCAGGTCCATGTCGGCCAGGCGCAGCCAGGTGTCGTGCGCCACGTCGCGCGCCTCGTCGGCGCAGCCGGTGCGCCGCGCGAGGTAGCGCACGAGATCGCGGTAGCTGTCGCGAAAGCTCGCGAGCAGCGGCGAAGATGCGGCGGCCTGGGCGGTCATGGCGCGGTCATGGCGCGGTCATGGCGCGGTCAGCGCCCGACCATGTTCTCGGGCACCACCCACTGGTCGAACTGCTCGGCCGTCACGTAGCCCGAGGCGATGGCCGCCTCGCGCAGGCTGGTGCCTTCCTTGTGGCCCTTCTTGGCAATGTAGGCGGCCTTGTCGTAGCCGATGTGCGGGTTCAGCGCCGTCACCAGCATCAGCGACTGCTTGACGAGATGGTCGATGCGCTCGCGGTTGGGCTCGATGCCCACGGCGCAGTTGTTGTCGAAGCTCACGATGCCGTCGGCGAGCAGGCGCACGCTCTGCAGGAAGTTGTGCGCCACCACGGGGCGGAACACGTTCAGCTCGAAGTTGCCGCTGGCGCCGCCGATGTTGATCGCCACGTCGTTGCCGAAGACCTGCGCGGCCAGCATGGTGACGGCCTCGCTCTGCGTGGGATTGACCTTGCCGGGCATGATGGACGAGCCGGGCTCGTTCTCGGGGATGCTGATCTCGCCGATGCCGCTGCGCGGGCCGCTGGCGAGCCAGCGCACGTCATTGGCGATCTTGTTCATGCTGGCCGCCAGGGTCTTGAGCGCGCCGTGGGCATGCACCAGCGCGTCCTGCGAGGCGAGCGACTCGAACTTGTTGGGCGAGGTGACGAACGGCAGGCCGGTGATGGCGGCCAGTTCCTTGGCCACGCCCTCGGCATAGCCCTTGGGCGCGTTCAGGCCCGTGCCCACGGCGGTGCCGCCCAGGGCCAGTTCGTACAGGTGGGGCAGCGCGTCCTTCACGTGCTTCGCGCCGTGTTCGAGCTGCGCGACCCAGCCCGAGATCTCCTGGCCCAGCGTGAGCGGCGTGGCGTCCTGCAGGTGGGTGCGGCCGATCTTGACGATGCCGTCGAAGTCCTTCGCCTTCTGCGCCAGGGTCTTCCTCAGCACCTCGATGGCGGGCAGCAGCTTGTGGGTGAGCGCATCCACGGCCGCCACGTGCGAGGCGGTGGGGAACACGTCGTTGGACGACTGGCTCTTGTTCACGTCGTCGTTGGGGTGCACCAGGCGGCCCTCGCCGCGCTCGCCGCCCAGCAGCTCGCTGGCGCGGTTGGCGATGACCTCGTTGAGGTTCATGTTGGTCTGCGTGCCCGAGCCGGTCTGCCAGACCACGAGCGGGAATTCATCGGGGTGCCTGCCGTCGATCACCTCCTGCGCGGCGGCGACGATGGCGTCCTTCTTCTTCGCGTCGAGCAGGCCCAGCGCGTGGTTGACGGTGGCCGATGCGCGCTTGACCTGCGCCAGCGCCTTGATGATCTCGCGCGGCTGGCGCTCGCCGGAGATGTCGAAGTTCTGCAGCGAACGCTGCGTCTGCGCGCCCCAGAGCCTGTCGGCAGGGACTTCGATGGGGCCGAAAGTGTCGCGTTCGATGCGTGTGGTCATGGTGGTGCAACAGGAAAAGGAGTGGAGGATTGCGGGCAACCGGCAAGCATACCCACAAATGAAAACCATTCTCATTGACGGGGCGGAAAGCACCGCCGGGCTTCAGCCTCGCGCAAGGTGGGCGGCGATAATCCCGGGGTTCGCTTTCTTACTACAACACACCCCACCATGACCACCACCATCCGGTACGACGACCTCGTGGAGTCCGTCGCTGCAGCGCTGCAGTACATCTCCTACTACCACCCCGCCGACTACATCGCCCACCTGGCCCGCGCCTACGAGCGCGAGCAGAGCCCCGCCGCCAAGGACGCGATGGCGCAGATCCTCACCAACAGCAAGATGAGCGCCACGGGCCACCGCCCGATCTGCCAGGACACGGGCATCGTCAACGTGTTCCTGAAGCTGGGCATGGACGTGCGCTTCGAGGGCTTCGCCGCCGGCCAGAGCCTGGAGGACGCCATCAACGAAGGCGTGCGCCGCGGCTACAACCACCCGGACAACACGCTGCGCGCATCGGTCGTCGCCGACCCGCACTTCGCGCGCAAGAACACCAGGGACAACACGCCCGCCGTCATCAACGTGCAGATCGTGCCCGGCGACAAGCTCGACGTAACCGTGGCCGCCAAGGGCGGCGGCAGCGAGAACAAGTCCAAGATGATCATGATGAACCCCAGCGACAGCCTGGTTGACTGGGTGCTCAAGACCGTGCCCACCATGGGCGCGGGCTGGTGCCCGCCGGGCATGCTGGGCATCGGCATCGGCGGTACGGCGGAAAAGGCCGTGCTGCTGGCCAAGGAAAGCCTGATGGAAGACCTGGACATGTACGAGCTGCAAGCCAAGGCCGCCAAGGGCGAGAAGCTCACCCAGGTCGAGGAACTGCGCCTGGAGCTGTACGAGAAGGTCAACGCGCTGGGCATCGGCGCGCAGGGCCTGGGCGGGCTGTCCACGGTGCTCGACATCAAGATCAAGATGTACCCCACGCACGCCGCCAGCAAGCCCGTGGCCATGATCCCCAACTGCGCCGCCACGCGCCACGCCCACTTCGTCATGGACGGCAGCGGCCCCGTGTACCTGGAGGCGCCCAGCCTGGACCTTTGGCCCAGGATCGACTGGGAGCCCGACTACAACAAGTCCAAGCGCGTCGACCTGAACACCCTCACTTCGGCCGAAGTGGCGAGCTGGAAGCCCGGCGACACGCTGCTCCTGAACGGCAAGATGCTCACCGGCCGCGACGCCGCGCACAAGCGCATCCAGGACATGCTGGCCAGGGGCGAGAAGCTGCCCGTGGACTTCACCAACCGCGTCATCTACTACGTGGGCCCCGTGGACCCCGTGCGTGACGAGGCCGTGGGCCCCGCAGGCCCGACCACCGCCACGCGCATGGACAAGTTCACCGACATGATGCTGGAGAAGACCGGCCTCATCGCCATGATCGGCAAGGCCGAGCGCGGCCCCGTCGCCATCGAGAGCATCAAGCGCCACAAGAGCGCCTACCTGATGGCCGTGGGCGGCGCAGCCTACCTGGTCAGCAAGGCCATCAAGGCCGCCAAGGTCGTCGGCTTCGAGGACCTGGGCATGGAGGCCATCTACGAATTCGACGTGGTGGACATGCCCGTCACCGTGGCCGTGGACGCGGGCGGCACCAGCGCCCACATCACCGGCCCGGCCGAATGGAGCAAGCGCATCGCCACGGGCGAGTTCAAGGGCATCGAGGTGGCGCCGGCATAAGCGCGCCGCTGCCCGGACATGAAAGGGAAACCGCCTTCGGGCCAATGCCAGTCAGTTAAGCCCTGACTGGCATTTTCTTTGTTGGGAACTTGCTGCGAGAGCGCTTGACCTCGCGGGGGAAGCTTCGCCCTGAACGACGAGGGGGGAGCACAAAGTAACGGGCTTGCTCAAGCAGCAGCTGCAGGTGTTGGGGCAGTGCTCCAGCGCGCGCCAGATGCACGGTGTTCAGTGCGCCAACGATGGCATGCTTGGCTGTGTGGAAGCTGATGCGTACAGGCTCGACCTTCACATGTTGGGCCATCAGGCGCATCCAGCGCCTGAGCAGGGTGTGTGCAATCAATACGCCCCAGACCTCCTGTTTGACCAAATCCGGCTGCTTGCTGCGCAGCACGCCTGCGCCCTGTTGCAGCGACTGCTTGATCTCACGAAAGCCAAGCTCGATCTCCCAGCTCTGGCGATACATCTGTGCCAGCTGCGATGCGGCAAAGCGTTTGGGATCAAGCATGGAGGTGATCAAGCGTCTGGTCTTGCCCTGCACTTCGGTCTGGATCAGACGCGCTTGCCAATGGCTTGGCAGCTCAGGACGAAGTTTCCTGGCGCGCTGCGAGATGGGCATGCGGATCAGCCAGTCGCCTTCACCCAGACATTGCACGACCTCATGACGCAAGTTGTCTCTGGCCCGCATGAGCCAGTAGCGTTGCTCGCCTGCGCCCTGCCAGTCGAGCAGGAATGCGGCAGAGAAATACGCCCGGTCAAACAAGGTGATGGAGTGATCCAGACCTCGCAGGCCAGCAGCCAGCGTCAGCTCTCCTTGGGTGTAGTCGCCCAGTTGCGCATCGAGCAGCTCGTGGCTGTCTGTGTCCAGTAGACACCCGGCCCGCACCATCGGCCAGGGTTGGGGGCCGTACTGGGTCTGGCCGCTTCCCAGCACCTGGCGGTTGTCTGCACTGTCGGGTGCAGACCAGAGCACCCCATCGACGGCCAGCACACGCAAGCGATCTTCATGCACGGGATGCGATCTTGCCCAGGCCTGCGTGAGCAGTGCAAACAAGTGCTCCAAGGGTTGCGCACCCAGCCGCTGGCGAGCCTGCACG
>Ga0209922_103915_pt1 | contig 11253 bp, 8 predicted proteins | sample ThiBiot_500_biof_FD_183946 | JGI IMG/M metagenome (GOLD analysis project Ga0209922, IMG submission 183946) | Wastewater bioreactor microbial communities from Cape Town, South Africa - Thiocy_expt_500_biof (SPAdes) | ecosystem: Engineered > Bioreactor > Thiocyanate-remediating > Anaerobic-Aerobic ...
TGAATTATTGTTATAGCACGTTCTGTTGCAACACATGCATTGAACCATTGATCTAAATAAAGGCAAACTCGAATGAGAAATTCTAATGAATAACATTGTATTCGTATAAATAATATGTCTGTTAAAATTGTCATCTGTGTTAAAATAAATATGATAAATTTCAATGTAAATAATACAGTTAGAATAACGGTTGTAATCGATGAACTTAGTAAATATAAACCACAACCAACAGTACAAACTGATTTATTTTTAAATGTCATGAATGATAGTGCGCCATTGATGAGTCCTGCTAACATAAAAATAATTGTTAATATGAGACTTATTTTGATGATAATATGATAACTTAATATTGCATCGAGAGATAAACCTAATCCACTTGTACGATGTTGACATCGATTACCGTAAGAACAAGGTTTACATAAACAAATAGATTTTGTTGGACATCTTCGATCATCTTGAAAACATTGACCATCATTTTCACATTCACTTCGACCTGAACAATTATATGTCAAATAATGATCAAACTGTAAACAATTAGCTAAACGTTTTCCATGGAAATCATAACATAAACATAAATGTATCTGATCATGAAAACATGATAGATTTTGATTTTGACATAGTAAATGATAATATTTAATTTGACGAATGATATGCCATTGAATAAACGTACGATTGAATAATTCAGTTATATTTGGACAACGATCTAATGATGTCATTGTTTTATTGATATTAATTGCAAGTGGTGTACTACTATTATAGTTAACAAATATTAAATAATATGTTTTCTTTGGAAATAATTCAAGAAAAACAAGATCAAATGATTGTGAACGACGAATCAATACTGATTTAGTGTCCATTGAAAGTGTTCGGAAAGTATTCGATCTCATAATTTTCGGATTCAAACTAAGTTTATAGGGAATTTCGTGAAAATGAATAAATATATATTGTTGTGATTGAATGATATTAGCTTCAAAAGAAATATTCAATTGATTAACTGATTTTTCACATCGATCTCCACTAAATTCATTCGGACAAAGACATGCAACTTTTTGATTTGATATTAAACATTGACCACCATTTAAACATGTTGAATTAGCATTTGAATTGCATTGAGAATCAGTTAGATAACATCGAGAACCAAATTTATTCTTCGAACACATACAAATCGATCGGTTATTTGATGATTTACCGATACAGATCGAATCAGGCGAACATTGACAATGATGACTAATTTGACAATATTTGCCAGACCATCCTTGATTGCATCGACAAAAGGTATAATGCCGGGAATTTTTCCAATATTTAGTACATCGACCATGTATACATCGATAATTGAAACAAGTTTGTTCATGAATATCACTTGATGGTATTTCAACAAGATATGCTAGACGATGAACAGGTAGAAATGGAAATTCAATTGGATATAATAAACTTCCTCGGTATTCGAATGAATCTGTTTCATAGATATCGATATGTATAGCATATTCGTTGTAGAAATGTTTTGGTCGAGTTGAATAAAGTAAATAAATATTGAACTTAGTTTTACAATTGGTTAACGATAGAAAATTAAATTGTTCAAACGAATGAATGATTCGTTCGGTTGTATTATCAATAAGTAAAACAACTATTGTAAATACGGTTCCTACTGAATTTGATAAGGCTTGAAATTGAAGTGCTAGACTAATTCGTTGATTTTGATATTGACAGAGATGACCGTAGTAATTCGGTGGACAAAAACATGTTGATGTTTGTGATTGATTTTGTGGATTTGACGTGAAGCTAATCTGAATACCAAAATGACAACGATATTTATCAGATGTTGAAATAACTTGACTATTCAACCGACGAGATACCATTGTATTTTCATTGATCCTGATCACCGCATTCTCTTCATCGTTGCTGTGTAGTTGGAACGTCTTTTGACCTGGTGATTTTCCTATTCTACCATAGAAAAATAATCTAATAATAGGGCCAACTTGACTAGTCAGATTATATCTTATATCCGTTGTACAAAATCGTTCATCATCTCCATTTTCACAGTCATTATGACCATTACATAACTCATTGCTCGACAAACATAAATGAGATGTTTGATTCATACAATAGAAAAATCGAAATGTATGATTCATATCGGCAAAAATTGATAATGGAACTTCTCGTTTACATACGTATTCGTCAATTGCACCGAGGCAATCAATCTGACCATTATTGAATTTCTCACTAGGTAAATAAAGGAGTTGAGCTGTGACAGATGAAAGACATAATAGATTATTTGAATAATAAAGTATTTCATCTTCAATAGTCGGACAGTTCGATACGCCATTATTTTGAGTATAGATATTACTGCATGGCCAATATTCGCATTCAGTTTCATCTGTTTCGTTTTTGTTATTAATCAAAATTGGTAATAGATCCGTATATCCATCACAAATATCTTGGAACACTATTATATTTTGATTAGAAATTGGATCCAAATATTCATCATTACAACCGTGCTCATTTCCAGTTTCATTGCAATCACATCTTCCATTTTCAACTAAAAGTTGACTAATGTATTTATCTGAATATCGACATTTAAAATGTGTTTTCTTCAATAAATTCATAGCATTCGTTGTTTTGATAAAATCCATATTTTCATCGTCCATATATGGGCAATCATTTACACGATTCATTAGACGATAAATGAAAATACATTTCGATGAATTTCTACATTGATACATCAATGATCGATTACAGATTTCAACTGTATAATCATAGATCAAATGATAATTCTTCAGATTCTCATATAATCTTGATATAATATTAGAATGTAACAACTGTCTTTTCTGACCTTGTCTTAATACTGTAGGAATTTGTGAACTAACAAGGCATGTAAGATTGTTAAAATATATTTTAGTAAAATTACTAAAGAAATGGTCATAATCTGTTGTATTATAACAGACATAAGTAAATGAAGATGATATGATTTTCCAGTATTGCGATTGACTTTTATTATAAGCTAAATAAATATTTCCAAATAAAACAGGAATATTCGGATAGAAAATCATATCGGGACAAGTTGTTGCAATAATATTTATGTATGAATTTTGTTGACATAATTTTGAATAAGATGAATCAATAAGGCATTTGAATGCTGACCAACACTGCTCTGAATATAAACTTTTATTACTTGAATGCATCGCAGCCAATAAGAGACTTCCCCTATTTGTAACATAAGAACCTGTCAAAGCGCTACCGCCATCGGTACTCATCTTGTCAGCACATTTAAATCCTGGTTCATAAGAAGCTCCACAGCTATATGCGGGTACATCGATACAATCAGATGTACCTGTAGCAAACTCAACAAATAATTTTGGTATGCATTGTCCAATTTGACATCGATGTTCATCTTCATGACATTGATTAACTTCGAGTTGCCAGCAACCTTTTTCATCTACTCCATTGTTTAGACAATTAATTACTCCATTACAAATATCACTCCAAGCTAAACACAATGATTCTGTGTCACGATCACATTGAAGTTGAGTATAACAAGTCAAAGTACGTGTGAAACTTCCGAGAGATTCATAAATCAATTGAGTAAGTTTATATAAAGTTGAGTAATATGATTGACTAGAAGGAATTTGATATTGACATTGAGAACCAAAACTTGACGATGTGCAATTAAAAAATGTTTTATTTTCTAAGGATGCATCATTGTAATCAAGATAGATTTGATAATCTTCTGTCATATCAATGGATGCTGACCAGTAATACAATTGTTGACTTGTTATATTTAATTTTCGAAGTTGAGAAAATGTAAAATTTTGTACAGCCTTGTCGACAATAAAATGAAAGTCAGACGGAAATTCACCAAGACAACAGAACAGACTTTCTGATTCCTCGGAATCGTGCATCATAGCTCGTAAACAATCGTGAAAAAATACATTTTCATTTTTTTCTATCCAATCTGTATAATAAAGGTTGAATTGAGGATGAGCAAGAATTACATGCAAACCAATGAAATATAAGTATAACTTTGAAAAAAACATTTTCATACTGTTATGTGAATTTTTGTTCTCATTTTCTTTTTATCTTGATTAACAAATGAACATGTGTAGAATATTGACTTTTAACTATACGTACTTCCGACAGATAGATTAGTGACTTCTTTTGTATCAGATAAGAATATCATGGCAGAAGAAAAAACTTATCTATCTTGTATAAAGAAACATCTTACGAAGTCACTTTTGCTTATTTATCAGTTTTTATCGTATAAAAAAATGCAACACTGGTTTGGAATTCTGCTTGCTATTGACACCCTCAAGATAAAACTTAGTGAAATATATTACATTTTTCACACTTTATACGTTTATCAATAGGATGTATTGCCAAAGTCAGCACTATTACGTGTTATAAATGTGTAGTTTCTCTGGATCCAGGCTGTTACGATCCATTTAATAAAAGTTCTATGACTGTCAACAATATGGCGGATTATGGGAGCGACTACGTATGCGGTGTAAGAATTTTTTTCATAAGTTTCGTGAAATCAATCATATGCGAAGTATTTTAACTTTTTAAGAAAAGTAAAATCATCCAAGATGGTGTTATAAGTATTGTGCGTGCACCGATAAAGAGCTCTTCATGTACCGATAGTTTAACTAGTTGTGCAGAAGCATCTGGCGACAATATTAAGACTGCTATGTGTTGTTGTACTTCAGATTTATGTAACAATGCATTGGCACTACACAAACAATCACGTGTTATCTACTTTACATTAGGAGTACTGACTATTATGACTGTCTTTCGATTTTTTTAAACTATTTTTTTGTCATCTATCATGAATATAAATGTATTTTTAATAGCTTCGATCGTGCGAAAAAAAATATTTATTTCGTCATGCATACATTTATGATTTTCATTGGATGATAAGATACTTTTTTTTTCTTTCTTTCTCAGGGTGTTTACACAAGTTCTATTAATGAGTCAATTTAAAGCGGTCTTTCAGTATAATATAGCAATTTTATTTACTAAACTTTAAAATTTATCAGCAATGGATCCGTTTGATGAATTACTATCTGTGTTCATACGATGAAGTACACGTTTGATACGCCAACGATTAATTGCGTCTCGAATAACATGTTTCAAATAACCTAAAGTAAATTCATAATAGAAAATTGAATCTATTAGAAAATATTCTAAACATACCATCATGTGGATAATGTTTTTTATGCACATAATATACAGTATCGTCGCAACAAACATCAATTTTAGTCTGTTCAGTATCCATTATAATTGCTTCGTCTATACTTTTGATTAAGTAGCGATAAACATTCATCGATACTCACTTACATCGCATTATATACATGTACGATATCATTCATTCAGGCGTATCCTTTTGCTATTACAAATAATCATGTACGTTTTTTTGCACTCGATAGTATGTTTTAAAAAAAGCAGTTGAAGGTAATAGTTAACTATCTAATTAATTTTTTCATTCTTTCTTATAATAAGAAAAACGAAAAGAAGAAAAATATTTAGAGTGAAAGACAACCATTTCGAATTTGTTGACCAAAATTATTGTTTCGTTTAGCATTACCAGCATCCCACATCATAACACCTATTTAACAACAAGAGAGAGAGAGAGAAAAAAAACTCGATGAATAATATAATTCATTAGGAATGAAAAATCTTACCAGCATAGTTACCATAGTTTTTAATAGTCGAACAGATTTTACTGATATTATCCGATGGTTCATAACCTTGACCAGCTGCTGCCGATGCTGGAATGCCCATAAGAATTTTCATCTTTTCACTGACTTGTGTAATTGCACTTGACCATTGATCGAAATTAAAATTATTACCAGGTTCTGAAGAAAAATACATATTTAACCGTACGAAAGAAAGCTTGAACACCACAGTAATTATTGTAAAATTGTATTGAAATGAAATCAAGATCGGCTTCGTTAATGGCTGTTTGAGGACCCGGCCCGAACCATGCATCAGGAAGAACACATTGTGGTGCACCACTAAGATAATAACGTCTCGACGGATCAGTCTTCGTTAATCGACGTAATTCATTGATAAGTGTAACCCAATAGGGATTCGAATCTTTTGTTCCAGCTTCAATATCGAAATCAACACCATCTAAAACAACACTATTACCAAATGGACGTTGTTCACCTGTGCCATTCAAGAACATATTCCATAGATGATTGGCAACCATTCGAGCATAATCATTCGATTTTAATAAATACGAACCGGCACCTCCGCCCAATGAAAGCATAACAGTTTTGCCATTGTTTTGACATGTTTGTACTTGGGAAACAAGAGCTGAACAATCTTGTCCATTGCATTGATCAATATACAATTGTGGTACTCCATTTTGATCCAAAACAGCAGCAAAAGCCAAAATAATTACATCATAAATATTATCATTACAGTAGTCAGATAATGATCCTTCGCCATCAGTCGAACCCCAATACACAACATAATTAGTCTTATTATCTAAATTGAATGATTTTGCTTGAATTGTTGGTATTTTATTTTCAATTGGAACTGCACTTGTTAGCCATTGAGTTGCAATAAAAATAAATGATAATGCAGTGGCATACATTCTCGAAAAATCTCTTCACTAGTTGTATCTATATATCAGCATATGCTTTCATTCTTTCTCTATAAATACTACACATCTCGCATTCCTCAGATGTTTTTATTTCACATGCAAATAGAAAACAATATGATAAACGAATTATTCTTGCAAATTTTTAGTTTTTATTATTGATAAAATTTATTTTGCATAAATTAAAAAGCTTTACAAGTGAAAATTTACCAAAAGAATAACTAACTCCTTACGTGATAATGAGTCAAAAGAAAAAAAGTTGTTTGCGACAAAGGTTAATTCCTTCTTTATCAATGACGAGTGGAGAAAAAAGATCCTTATCTTTATGACATCTTCACCCAGTCTGATATAATGGTATAAAAATCGAGAGTTTTTTTTTTGAAAAACACATTAATATCGAACGAGAGAGAAAACTATGTCACGAAATCCGAATGATCTTCAAAGCCGATACGTTGATACAACATCACCATTAATATGGCCACGAACTCGTTGTTCAAATTATAAAACTGTCATACAGTCAAAACAATCGACAGGATATGTTGATAAAGCGGATATTTTCTATCAGTGGACATGTGATGGAAATAATCCTCTTTATAAAAGAGTTAATCAAGCTCTTTTAAATGATGACTATCGTGCATTACAAGAACATGAAAATTATATCAATCAATTACGAACAGCTATTCGAGAAAGTCGTTCATTTGAATCAGTGAAAGTCTATCGAGGAATAAAATTACAATCAAATGATGTTCATCAAATTAAAACAAATATGGTTTTTCTATGGCCAACATTTTCTAGTACAAGCCGACAGAGACAGATTGCCGATGGTTTTGGTCAATATTTGTTTGAAATTGATGCATCGTCAAATGATGGAACGTACCGAGCCGACATAAGTAGTTTTTCGAAATTTGCTGAAGCTGAAATTCTCTTTTATCCATACAGTGGATTTCGAGTGAAAAATGTTCTCAAAGATGCCAAAGTCATACAATTAGAATGCGTCGATACATTAAAAATTGAATCTATCTCTGATTCATCGCCAATTGTTCCTGCATCCCAGCAATCTTATACGAACAATTCGTTCTCAACTCATAATGCTCCTGCACCCCAACAGTCTTATACGAATAATTCGTTTTCAACTCATAATGTTCGTGTACCCCAACAGTCTTATACGAACAATTCGTTCTCAACTCCTACTCCTGCCACTCCTTACTGTTATACTCCTAATATAGTTACCATTCCTGCTCATACAATATCAATGCCAAGCACACAACGAAATCATATTTGTCATAATCCAGCTCCGGGTGGTTTCTATCTTAGTCCAGTTAATACTGTCACTGTTCTTCGCACACCTGCTAAAAATCCAACTGCTGGCTGTAATGCATTTTACAATCCTCAATATGGTAATCAGTATCATTATCGTTGGAATTGACCGTATTGTGGTAATCACTAATATAGTTGTTAAATTTTTTGTTTGTAAAGGAAAATAAATAAAAATCATGTGCTTTTACTCGATATAGCAATCTTTATTCTCTTCTGTATATTCAACTAGCATCAATCAAATCAAACGACTGACTTCAATTTCAATAATTGTTAATATTGTTGTGTTGTTTTGAATGATGATGATAAAACACTGAGCAAATAAACATTGTAGTTATATATATTCATCTGATATTGGATTGAGTTTTTCTTTAAAGAAAACTAGAATGAAGACGTTCATCTGTGTTTTTATTCTCACAATTTTCCCTTCTGTCTACGGAATTTGATGTAATTGTCCTGAAGGTGTTACAGCACCCTCAATTAATTCATCTACTGTAAATGAATTCAAATGGACTTATCCAATCTTGTGAAAGGGATATTTCTCTTGGAATTCATATTTTTACAAGAATTGATATGAAAACTTCTAAAGATTCTCAAATGATTCAATTCGTTTGTAATTATGAACTATGCAATAGCAATGAAACTTTTATTGAATTAAAATCTCTCATTGATCAATATTTTGATTGGACACCAATGCGTCAAGCATTATTCAAGAATCGATCAATTCAAACAACACAACAAATAAATTCATCATCAGTGGCTTCTTTATTTTCTTTGCATATCTCGATTTATGTCTGAAGAAACACAACAAGAAATCCGATGAATACAATCAGTATTTGTTTTTTTTTCTCGTTCTGTTCGTGCACAAAGTACGTTCGAGAACGACAAACAGAACTTGTTTTTCTCTTAATAAACCTATCTGCATCATTTTTTTGTTATTGTTGACAAAAATGACTACGCACAATTCTGTTACTCAAAATCAAAATATAAATATCGTTGTTATTACAGGAAACGATGAAACACTTCGAAATGTTCTTTCAGCTATTCAACAAACACATGTACGTATTTTCGAAATAAAAAAAAATTTTCATTAGAATTTTGTTGCAGATCACAAAATCTCTTGAAGATCGAACTCCACCGTCGTCTAAACGTCGTAGAACTGATTTAACTTGTGAGATATGTGGAGATAAAAGTTCGGGATACAATTACCAAGTGATATCTTGTACATCATGTAAATCTTTCTTTCAACGAAATGCTTCTCAAAATTTGGTAAATTAAACTCGCTTAGTCATCTTGTTTATCGAAAATCGAATTTGGTTTTTCTTTCCATAGAATGATCTTAAATGTTTAACTGGTACAAATAAATGTAATATAAAATGTCATAATCGACGTCGAATGTGTCGACATTGTCGACTGGAAAAATGTTTGTCAATTGGTAAAGTAAAAATACAATTCGACAGTCAAAAAGGATAATATTGATTTGATTTTCTCTAGGTATGATATGGAATGTTCCTGCAGCAGAACAAAAATTAACAAAAGTATATTTTCATTCGTTAAAATCGATTTTCAAAAGTCTTGTTTTCGTTATTTTAGACTTCATCGAATGAAAATCTTTGTCTGACTTCTGAAGATGATACTCGTATCAAATTAGTTACGTTTTCCAGTGAGAAAGCTTTTCATTTAACCGCAGTTAAACGTGATATATCGGTTTTCAATCAAATAACTGATCAACGTTCGGCTTTACTTCATACGCTTTCTCAATGTTTCGACATGGGAATGAAACTCGTAACATTTATTCGAAATATTCCTGAATTCGAATTACTCAACGAACAAGATCGTTTTACTTTATTTAAATACAATTCTCCGTTAGTCTTTTTTATGTATTTAAGTTTGAATTACGATACAAATCGAGATATGATTATTAATTCTCATGTTGAAACTGAAGAATATGCGATTGCTTGTAAACAGTTGTCGTTTTATTGTTACGGAGAACAATTAACTTCACAATTGAATCGATTGTTACGTTCACTCAAGGAAATAGTTGAAAATGATGCGATTATTTTGCAATTGATGATGATTATCTTAGTGTTTGTTAAAGGTGCTTCAATGGGAGATATTGTTTCGAATCAAGAACTAATTCTTTTCGATAGTGAACAAGTTTATCAAGCACAATCGACCTATATAAGTCTTCTTTTTCGTTATATGATAAAAAAACAGTCGACATATGATCAAGCTGTTCGTCAATATTCACAATTAATACAAAAAATAATTCAAATGCAAATGTTAGTACAAACACATCAACAATTTCTACAACAACAATTAATTGGCACGAGAGATGAGGAAGTTAATCCTGTCATGAAATCGATTTTATGTTTACATTAATCGAGTCTTTTTTTTTTCTTATCGATTCATCATGAAATTCAAAATATTTACACACAATTTAAAAGAAAAAAGAGACTATCTTGATGATGAAGGCGATAATGTGTACACGGTTGGAAATTTGAAAACGCAAAGTTAAAAATTAACTATTTCGTTTTCTTCTTAAACTCGAATTTGGATTTGAATAGTCAAATTAAGGAAATAGATATTTGAGCTTGAATTTGAATTTAAATTTAAGTTTCAAATTCGACATGTATGGTACTGTGAGGACTAGATTTCTGACATTAGTTTTACTCTCAACTTAAGGTTGATTGTTCTGTATGACTGAATCCTAATAATCTTTTAAGGTGGTGAACGATATATTTTTGTTGATTTTTTTTATGATAAAGATTTTAATTGTAGAATTGTTAAGAATAAATGAGTTCATCGCTTGAGTAGACAAATTAATTCAGTGAGAATCAAACAAAAATTATTATTCGTAATCATAATTTATTCGATTGATTTATAAATCAGTTGAATTTGTTAGAATTTCTCTGATTTTCGAATTTGTCGCAAAATCAAATTCCCCATTAACTAGTTGTTGTTGTTGTTGTTGTTGTTGTTGTTTTTGTTGTAGTTATTGTTGTTGTTGTTGTTGTTGTGCTTGTAGTACTGCTAGTAGCTATCGTGGTGCTCGTCATGGCTAAATAACCAAATGAATATATTTAGATATTTTTCGTAGAAAATACGAAAAATTAAGGACATACGAGCAGACAATTGTCTTTCATCTGTTGCAATCATTGTTGTCATATTAATGTGTGCTGAAAGGGTACCATATTGACTTGGAATATCCATAAACATTTCACATTGATTATAATTGTGATCGAAAGTAACTGTTCGACATTGTTGATTGTTCAAACAAGCCATTTGACATCGTTGCAAATTCAAAGTCAAAACTGTAGTAGATGGTGAACAACCTA
>Ga0209922_103916_pt1 | contig 11252 bp, 8 predicted proteins | sample ThiBiot_500_biof_FD_183946 | JGI IMG/M metagenome (GOLD analysis project Ga0209922, IMG submission 183946) | Wastewater bioreactor microbial communities from Cape Town, South Africa - Thiocy_expt_500_biof (SPAdes) | ecosystem: Engineered > Bioreactor > Thiocyanate-remediating > Anaerobic-Aerobic ...
TGTAACGGTTACTACTACATGAAGGCAGAAGATTTTTTGAAAAAAAAATCGACCAAAATGTAGCCCGTTGATCACTCTATCCCGGAAACTTTGAATGAAGTTCAAAGAACATCGGTGAGTAGAGCTATTAACCGATCTCTGACAACTAGTCAAAGACGTGATCGAATTAGGGCACCTAGCTCTACCAGGAGATAAATCGTCATTTGGTGCTAAGGTAAATTTTCTATGATACATTATTCGTTGATAGATTCTTTTTTCTCTGATACAGATAATCAGAAAGGCAAAATTTGCCGCAACATTAGGACCATGGATTCTTCGACATCGTCAAGCTGTTGTTCTTCCAATTATTGAAAATTTCATAAAGGTATATATGAATGTATATTTTTTTATTTGCTTTTATTCACCAAACATTTGTAATAGGCACTTCGAACAGAACGAGGAGCGACAAGAATACAAACTGTTGGTTATTGTTTTGGCGGTTATTATATACTATTGATTGGTAATGCTCAACTTCATCTTGTCGATGCTGCTGTCGGTTGTCATATTTCCATGGCTACAAAAAATCTATTTGAAGAAATTCAAATACCTGTTGGTGTTGTTTGTGCACAAGAAGACGATATGTTTAGTGATGCTTTTCGACAAGAAGCAGAACAAATTCTTGCTCGCAGACCTGAACTACCTAGTCAATTTTTAATAACAGAAGGTACAGTTCATGGTTTTGCATCTCGGCCCGATCCGGATAGTCCTGTTTCTATGAAAGGATATAAACAGGCCAATGATTTTATCGTTGAATGGGCTAAAACTCATCTTTAATTATTTTTACAAATTATTTGTTTTGTATGTGTTTTAATTTACAGTAGTGTCGAATTTGAAACTTGAATTCAAATTCAAATTTCGATTCGCTAATTTCAAGTTTTCATATGAAAAAGTACCATTTACCTAGACAATACGTCATCTGTTCACAAAGAGACGCCCTCACCCTAAATCATAATATGAGCTTGAATTTGAACTTGAAAACTTCAAATTAGACAACCATCATTTGAATTTGAATTCAACTTTCAAGTTTGACATGTATGATCATTAGCAGATATTCAAACTGACGAGAAACAAAAATATAACTCGTCTTATATACGATGATAATCAACATGAAATTTACTACTTTTATAATTGTCATTCTCTTATTCCTCCATGTTAAACACTCACAATCAGCTTATGCTCAATGGATTAGTAATATACATATTGAAAACAAAGCAAAAGGTCATGTATTAGAAATTAAGAATGCAGGTCTTGACGAGTCAGTTGGGGTAAAAAACAGAATAAATACAGTGTCGAATCGAAATCAACTCGTTATGTAGTTCAAGCAGACATAGGCGATTTGGATGGTGGATCCATTGGTACAAAAATAATTACGATCACAAATAATTTCAATAATGCAGATGTCATGGCAGAGTTTCAAGCTGCTGTAGAAAAGGAATTGAAGGGGAAACAGAAAAAATCACATGAACATCAAGAACCGTGATGATAATGATTGGAAATAAGAAATAAAAAGAAATACTCGTGAGAAAAGTTATATAATCCCTGTTGCATAAATTTTAAGACAACATTTTTTGTCTAAGAAATTAAAAATTGTTTTCTAATCTAAAACCACATTTTTTTTAGTAATTAATCATTAGACGTTTCCAAAATGACGTCTGCACAGAATAACTGTTAAACAGAATTCTTTTATTACGGCTAAGGTGAACAAAATTCAAATTCTTTGATACTCCTGCTTGTAGACCGTAGTCTGTTCTAGAGAATAATCGCTTCTTTGCTTTTTCTAGCTTTTACTCATTTCAAAATACCAAAAAAAGCCGTTACAAATAAATTTCTAGAGGCAAGAAATATAAAGTGAATAACTTTTTCTCATAGATAACTAACACTAGGTCAATTTGAAATTAACTGATTTATTTCTCAAATGAATTTCAAACGACTGATAAATGAACAGACATTTTGTCTCTGCATTTAAAACAATTAATAAAAAAAGAATGTCTGTTTCTCTATGCCATCGCGAGTTTACTCACGTATGATAAATATTATTAATAATGTAAAATTGAGAGTAAGGTTTATTTTTTGTTATCAATTTAATCCTCTTTTCTTATCTCAACATCGAAGGGGATTTAATAAATCATTTCTTCTTTCATAAACAAATGCGGTGGACGTATTCAACGTATTCTAATGCAAATGCTCTCATTACTGCCGGTATAATTCTAGGTTCTGCAGTATTTGTCATTATTGTAATTGGCTGTAATCGAGCTGGTGGATTTCGTACTCTTCTTCAAAACATGTTCGGTATTACATATACGAGATCCGAAATCAATTTATATGGAAACGATTTTAAAATAGAAGATGAGACGAAATGGTTTTATTATATTCCTCATTTTTGTCTTTGGCTTACAATCGTCATGATAATTGCTACGACATTGCTCGTCTTTGTTGATCGTTTAATTTTAAATGTCGTCTATCTTCGTCGAAATCGTCAATGTCCCGATGATGGCAACATGGATTGTTACTCAACATTTCAAACGAGCAAATATTTTCATTGCAATTCATCTGACATTTTCATTCCTGAATCAATGGGCAGTGTCGTTTGTTACAAATGGTTCAAAAACGGATTCTCAACTCTCGATGTTCTTGAACAAATTGGCTTGTGTACTGGACTTTTTCAAGTTTACACGTGGATAGTAGAAGTATATCTACGACTTTTATTATGGGTCTATGCATTTCCTGATCCACGAGATAGTGAAAAGAAATATGCTCATCCGATCTTGGCTACTATTTTGACTATTGTTTTACTATCGAGTCCGTTAATTGTTTTGATTATTCTTGCAGTTTACAGAGCAAATATTACAGGATTAACTATAGCAGTCATGGTCGGAGTATTAGTTATTGAAGTATCGATGCTAATTTTAGTTGGAACTTGGAGAAGAAATAAACGTCTGGTGAACGAGAATATAAATGCTTAAACTTTATCGCATTAACCATTTTCAGTGGACATTGCCCATGTGAAAATTTTTAATAAAAGAAGTTACTATAAAGTACTTTTAAAAGTTTTTTTCACTAGAGATGAAATTAATTATAAGTGGAAGTTATTAAGTTACTTTAAGTATACTTAAAAAGTAAAAATTAATTATTTGATCTGTTTAATTTTGTTGCCTACCTTGATATTTTGAGCGAATTAACATTCTTTACTTTTTGAAGAGAGAAAATTTAATAAAAATTACTTTTCTTAAGGAAAAAAAATTAATTTCATTGACTTCATGGAACGAAATTACTTAAAAGTAATTGAAATAATGCCAAAAATTAATTCTAAAAACTATTTGTTCGACAAAATAATTAATAGTAATTATGAAAGTTGGAAAACTGAAAAATATTATTTGAAAAAGTGAAGTTCTTTTTAAATACTTTTTTGTTCATACGGGTGGGGCAATTGCAAGGAAACGCTTATTTAGAGCTTTGTGAATAAAAGAGCTATATTTTTTCCTATTCTTAGCATCTGAGAGATGTTAAAAAGTAAAAATAATCGTCCTGAGTTGATTCTTTGAATGTGATTGTTTCATACATGTCCAATTTGAAAATTGAATTCAATTGAAATTTTAACAGTTTAATAACTATTAAAGATTTTCTGCGATCAGTTTTTTTTTCTCAATATTTTTAAGTATAAAAATGAGCTTCATGCATTGGATGAATAATCAAAATAAAAAGTTTTCTTTCTTCTCAGTTGTCGAAAAACATGCATAACTGTTGAATATTTATTCAAATAAAGTTTTGTATCTTAGAGCATCAACGAAGAAATGATACTTAAACGAAAAGACCTTGTCAGAAGAAAAACTGTCTTCGGTTTTTTTAAGGGTTTAAAATCAGTTCGTCTAAGCGGTTATTTATGTACGCATCGAGTTTCGTATAGTTCCTATTCTGATAATCATCGAGTTCGAAAACTTTGTCGGCTTTTGTTTTTTGTTGATTGCATCGTTTTAAATATTCAGGCCAAACTAAATGATCGTACCATTGAGAGAATTTTTCAGTTATATTCACTTGTGAATCGCTGATCGTTGGATCGATGCGATTAGCTCGTCGAAATCGTTGCATTCGACAACGATCTTGTGTTGAATTAAGAAAGATTCGAATGTCAAACATCGATGTCACATCATCGGATAAAGCAAAAAGAAGAAAACCTTCGACAATCACAACAACATTCGATCGTTCTCTTTGATTTTTAACATCGTTAAGTAAAGTTAGAAAAGCATTGATATCGATGGTTTCTGGTTGTTCGAGATTTTTAACACGGCCAAGAACGGGATGATCGATAGAAATCGGTTCTTTAAAAAACCGATCGAGTGTAATCGGCGGAAAAGGAGATTGTAAATATTCGGCTAAATGATTCGAATATGTTGTTTTGCCACAGCCCGATGGACCAGCAATACCAATGAGAATAATTCGATTTGGATTCTTCAAATGTTTAGTCAATTGATCGATGACTTCATGCTGCAATTTCGTATGATCACCATGAATGACAATATCAACGCCGTGAGCTTTACATTTTTCTATGTCAGCTGTTAAACTTATGACAGCAGTCAACGGACTAGGATTAATGTTCATTTGTCGCCAAATTTTTTTCATTTCATCTATCATCTCAAGTCCATTGATACATCCTCGTTCTTTTCGGCCATTACGTTCCATCATACTTGTAATGATACAATGAATATTTTTGGCATGTAAATCACCGTCATTAAGAGCTTTGAGTGCGTCTGAGGTTTCATTGAAACATACTACACGCCAATTTTGAGCTCGAAGTAATCGGGAACTATGATATACATTTGGATCCGAGTCGACCCATATAATAATAGTTTCACGATGATTTGTCATGATTGCTAAATTCGAAATAGTTAAAACTATGACTTTCGATTTCTTTTTTGTTTTGTTACAAAACAGGTATAAACCTATCTTTCGTCACGCTTCTTTTTGTGTTTCGAAAACAAATGAATCATCAAGTATATTTTTGTTTTTTTTCCCACTATCATTATCATAGTCATGAATGTGTGTTCTAGTAGAAACATGAGTCAAACCAGAAAAACACTACAAATACAGACGATGAAAGTCATATGGTGACGGTTCCCGTTACAATAGACTGCTAAGAAAATCTTATAATTAGAAGAAAAATTCACTCTTCTGACATGTAAATTTATTGGTGAAGCAATCGATGCATATATCTTGAAGATTCTAATCAAATCAATGAATATGCTTTAAGATGCTGATTACGAGTTGTCATCATTTGCTACTGATACAAAAAAATCTTTACAAAATATAACAATATATATACATTTCATATGCCAGTAAATGGCTTTTGTCTGGATGAAAACAGACGCTTGGTAATTTATTAAGAGAATTCATTTGGTATTATTTAAACTTAAAGATTAGTAATGAAAAATAAGTCTCGTGGAATTATTTGCGTGAAGATTAATATTACTAAAGTGAGAATAATGATTTTACTCGACAAAAAAATCCAATATTCAATTATAATAGACAGTAGATGAATGATCTTCGTAAAAAGACAAAGAAAAAGTAATTGAATCTTTTATTTTTGTCCTTTTTTATTATGAAATATCGATAGAAACAAATTCCAAAAGCTCATAATTGTTTTTTTTTATCACAGCCTTCGTTGTTTCGGTCATTGTTGCTGTAATAGTTCCAATTGTAATTATTAAACAAACACAAACATCAAAAAGTAATGAAATGAATGTGAAAATCACAAATATAATTCTTTCATATTGGAGATATCATCGATCGTATAGCACATGCTCCGTTGGATCTTTACATAACTGATTGTGATACTTATCGCATTCAAAAATATTTAACGGGTTCAACTAACTGTACTAAGAGATGCAATTTCTGGCATGGTTGTTGCCGGCGGTAATGGACCAGGAATAAATGATACACAATTCTATTCTCCTACGGGTATTTATCTTGATACTTTGACAGATAGTTTGTACATTGCCAATTCCTTATTGAGACTGGTCTACCTCGATCAAATTGATGACATTACGATCAACACAGAATTGAATCAGTTTCAATTGGCAAGCATATAGGAACTTCGTGGGCTAATTAAAATTCAAATTTTTACTGAGAAAATGAAATGCAAATTGAATTTCAATTCTTTGAGGCACCCTCAACTTTCACGAATATGCATTCTTATAAAGTTTTTTTCTTCGATTATTGAAAAGAAAAAAATCTTACTCACATTCACTATGGTCAAACAGTCGTATCATCGAAATCATCGTTCGAAAAGACGAAGCAGTCAATCAGCACGCATTATACATGTTTCTATCCGATCAAAATCAAGTACCTCACGTTCAGTAGGTTTATCTGATGTTGTGTTTGACTAGATTTTAAAAAAATGAATATTCAAGGTACAGTCATTGACAAATTCACGTGGATCGAAATTTTCTACAGTAGTAATACCTCATGAGAAGACGCAAACCATACGAGCGAATGTAACAGACTATACGAAGACAAAGAAAAAGAAAAGAAAACGGTGCGTCTATTGTTTTTTTTGTTGCTTTTATTTTCGACATGTGATTACATATAGATATCCTAATCGTCGATGTTTAACAAAACTCTTGATTGCACTATTTATTTTAATTATTATCATCACAATAATTCTAGCTGTTCTATTGATGAGAACGAGAACTAAAATGAAAAAATCGAATAATCCAGATATTCTTCGATGGAATTCGACCGGAATAACGGTAGCAGGTGTAACAGGTCAACCTGGAAATACTTCAGATAAGTTATATAACCCTCGTGGAATAGGTATAGATTGGTCGAATACATTGTACATTGCGGATGCAGCCAATAATCGAATTCAGAAATATTCGAAAGGCGCATCAGTTGGTGAAACAGTAGCAGGTGAAGGTTCACCAATAGCTGGAGTGGGAGATCGGTTTCTCTTAGATCCTCATGATGTTGTTGTCGATTTAAATGAAAATGTCTTTATAGCAGATTCTAATAATCATAGAATTCAACTGTGGACTCGAGGATCATCAGTGGGGACAACAATTGCAGGCACAACAGGTGTTGTGGGTAATTCATCGGATAAATTGAACTTACCTTATGGTATTGCATACGATTCAATTACTCATGGAATTTATATTTCTGATTATAATAATTTTCGAATTATGTATTATCCAGCTGGTGTCCGTAATGGTACTATTGTAGCAGGAGGGAATGGACATGGTCTTAGTACTAGTCAACTTGGTTATCAATATGGTTTATATCATGATGCAGTAACAAATAGCCTTTTCATTGCTCAATGTAATACGAATAATATTATTCAATGGTCGTTAGGTGCTTCGAACTGGACGCTCATTGCTGGTTATCTCAATGGAACGATTAGTAGTAGTTCAAGTGGATTTTTATGTGCAAGAGATATTACTTTAGATCCCATGGGTAACATATATGTTGTTGATCGTGATAATAGACGAATACAATTTTTTCTTAGTGGACAAAGTAATGGTATGACAATCGCTGGTATTACTGGCATTACTGGTGTTAATGCTTCACTATTAGGCTATCCTATGTCAGTAGTATTGGACACTCAACTAAATCTTTACGTATCAGAGACTACAAATCATCGAGTACAGAAATTTATACGTTATTGAATAAACGACAATTTGAGGGTGTTGTGGTGTTTCGATTTCAATAGTGAATTTTTTATATTTTAAACGTCTCGTCTTCATCGATCAAATATATGTGAGCATTATCGAGATACCTAAAATTTAGAAAACTGATAAGAACTTCGTGGGATAATTAAAATTCAATTTTTACTACGAAAATGAAATGCAAATTGAATTTCTATTCGTTAAGAAGCTCTCAACTTTGACGAACATGTATTCATACGTTTTTTCTGTTCGATTATTAGAAAGAAAAAAAATCTTACTCGCATTCAGAAATATTCGAAAGGTGCATCAATCGGTGAAACAGTAGTAGGGACTGGCTTTCTCTTCTATCCTTTTGATGTTGCTGTTGACTTAAATCAGAATATCTTTATAGCAGATTTTTATAATCACAGAGTTCAACTATGGACTCGACGATCGTCAGTAGGAACGACGATAGCAGGCACAACAGGTCTTATCGGTAATTCATCGAATACATTGAACTATCCATGTGCAATTGCATACGATTCGATTATTCATGGAATTTATATTGCAGATTCTGAGAATTTTCGAATTATTCCCTTTTCTGAAAGAAAGGGTTATATGCGAAAAATTCGTTCTAAAAATCCATAAAGTTTGTCTATCTGTCTGTCCCAAACCAATCAGATTTCAGCGGTCATCAGATGGCTTAATCTTGGATTATGCGTATGGGATACATACTTGAAATCTGGTACTGGTGAATTGCTGACAGAATTGAGAAATCAATATGTGTATAATTATGGTCAAAGGACATTCAGCTAGTCAATAGTATAATTAATAGCAACAAATAAAATAAGTGATAATAGAACTTGTATGAACTTGGTGGCCAATACTTTACAACTACAGAACAATTGTCGAATTTGGGAAGATTATCTCATATTGCAAATGCAAGTTTTTTACACGTGTCTACCAAAAGTTTTCGATCAATCAGAAGATTTTATTGGTTCGATTGGCTATCTACCATTAAATAATAATCAATGTCGAATCGATATGAAAAACAAACATTATAAACTGATTCAAGAAGCCAAACGTGCATGGTTAAGTATCTACTTATGTATGTATGAGCATCAGATATAAATCCAGCAACAACAACACGAACATATATGTATATAAACAAATAGAAGTACAACTTTTAACGGTTACTACCAACGATCCAACAACTCTCTTCAATAAGATTGACGGATATCTCATTTATTGGTTAAATCAATTAAAACAAGAGTTTTCTAATCAAACGTATTCGATTAAATGTAAAATTCTACGAAATCGTCGATATTCATTGTCAATGAAAGTATATATCTCGATCTTATGAATAATCCATTTAATTCACTACAATGGCATCAGCTTTGTCTAGGTGAGAGAAAACAAATAAACGAAAAAATCTTTATATTATATAATTCTATTCAGGTTCAAATCATATACGATTGAACCAAAGTGCAATTCGCTCGAAAAAAAACTACAATTAATTGAAATTAAAAGGGAACATGTAAATATTCCATTTGGTACATTGATCTTCAAATAATATTCAGTGAATCTTATGAATTATTTTCAACAATGTTATTTTACACCACTCTCGATGCAAAGACCAAATTCAAAATCGCCAATAAGCATAGATTGTTCAATCTATTCGAAGAATAATTAAAAAAGAAGAATCTCATTATTTGTCTAACAGACAAGGGCAACAATTTCTCTCTGAAGCAAATGCTTTCATACAGTTATCGTACAATCGATTCAATGATATTTTAAATAGAGTTATTCAATTGCTAAACAATCTTCGTACGAAGAAATTAATTTTTCACTTCATTCCATTGTTGTTTTCATTAATTTCAGTTAGATTTCAGTAGTGTCTTATTTCAAACTTGAATTCAAATTTCAAATTTCAAAATATAAATTACTACTACGGTGTACACACGTCCGCCTTCACCCTCAAATTTGGGAATAGTAGTTTGAAATTTGAATTCAAGTTTCAAGTATGACATGTATGTAAATTCATTATTTCAATATACATTCACATTCTAGTTATCCACCATTATTTACTGAAAAGCAATTTCGAAAATTTTTACAAACATATATTTCGCAATGGTTAGTTGTACCATTTCTAAATCATCAAAAGCAATATCAACTATTACGTCAAAACATTACCGCAAGATTAACATAATAAAAAGCGAATTCCATAGAAACTAGAACACACGTAAATAAAGAAAAGGATTCAACACATATCAAACTATAAGAAAAACAAAATCAATCAACTGCATCGAAACCAACAGACGAAGGTACTACATCAAATAAGCTCATTATTTATTACACACATGAAAAACGTTTTTCATCCTTCAAACGAGACATGTATCATATGTATGAGCAAACATTCATCGAACATATATGCAACGATATCAAATTCATAGTTGAAAATCGAAATCGTCGCGCAAACACACGTGACCTTATCATTAAACGGCCTAAGAAATATTTATTAATGAATCACCACCGCAAGACACCTATATGTTTCTGTCATCCAGCTTTGATTAAGTCAATTTTCTTATCTTGCAGAAACAATACAAGAAAACCAACATAAACGAAATATAACTGGAAACATCTACAAATTGCACACGAATATGGCATCCTCCCACTGTTTGTCCAAACAAAAACAAAACCAACAATTATTCTATATTTCAGATAAAAATATACTCAAAACATACCAGATCCAATCATCTGCATTCAAAAGCCTTCAATGATGTAAACTAGCGAGTCCAGTAGCAGAAGTTGAAACCGGTCATGGAAGCTTGTCTCAACGCCCTCAAGATACTTACCGCCATCTTTACTACATAACCGATATTGACTTTCCTTTTCTTCCTACTATCTCACCATTCGTCAAGCAGTATTTATTGTAATTGCAACAGCGAAAATTTTCCTATATAAGCATATTTCATATTTATTGGCAAGAAAAAAGAAAAATTTTACATTTCATACACATTCTCAGAGTATTTTCACTTATTATAAGCATCTGATTATTAATATTCAATGAAAATGTCTCTCACACTTCAAAACTTACCCATCGAAATGGTCTACCGAATATTGGATCATTTAAATGACAAAAGTTTATATCTATCCTTTATTAATGTGTGCCAACGTCTCAACCGAATTATTTATTCTTCCCAACGATACCAGGTAAATCATTACTTCTTCTTAGTTTCTCTAACAAAGTAAAGTAAAGTAACACAATAATAGCGTCATAAAACAATAACTAACAGTTTACACGATGTATATGATTTCAAAACAGATGATCAGTCATCGTAACTTCAAGATAATGATTGAACTTTTCGAAGTATAAAGCTTCACAAACCGACTGCAATTGTCAATTATTTTGAAAACCAAAAGAAATAAATTCAATGCCATTTTCTTTCTAAACTAAACACCTTACTTTCCCCTCCTGATAAACAAAAGCTCTTGAATGTGACCACGTCTTTTTCAGTCTAAGTTTTTTTCTTTCCTTCTCCAAACGTTTAATGATATGTTATGCATTTACTACAAGTG
>Ga0209922_103918_pt1 | contig 11250 bp, 10 predicted proteins | sample ThiBiot_500_biof_FD_183946 | JGI IMG/M metagenome (GOLD analysis project Ga0209922, IMG submission 183946) | Wastewater bioreactor microbial communities from Cape Town, South Africa - Thiocy_expt_500_biof (SPAdes) | ecosystem: Engineered > Bioreactor > Thiocyanate-remediating > Anaerobic-Aerobic ...
ATCGGAAAAAATTCGAACATCGACAAAAGAATATGTCGATAAAGATCCGAGACAAGATTCCAATGTAAACATTCCATGGAATTCAGATGATCGTCTGTGTGATCGACGTTCGTATCACGGACTGTATAAAGTTGTTGGACGTGTTCCGCAAAATCCCTGCGGACGAACGGGCATAACAGGGCGTGGTCATCTGGGTCATTTCGGTCCAAATCATGCAGCTGATCCGATTGTAACGCGTTGGAAACGTGATGAACATGGCAATGTTGTTTATCATCAGACAACGAAAAAACCGATTTTACAATTTGTTTGCATTCGTCGAAAGGACACACATGAACTGGCTATACCAGGTGGTATGGTCGAGAAAAAAGAGAAAGTTACAGATACATTACAACGAGAATTCTATGAAGAAACATTAAATTTCCCGGAAATGAGTGAAACAGACAAACATAATCTCTTAGCAACAGTTAAAGATGTTTTTGAAAATGGAGGCATTCGAATCTACTGTGGTTATGTCGATGATCCAAGGTACGAACAACAAACAACAAATCGATCTATGTGTTCATTTGAAATGATTTTTGTTGTTTCTCTTCTAGAAATACAGATAACAGTTGGATGGAAACAACAGGTGAGGGGATAATTTCTCTGTTGTTTGACTAATCTATTGACGAATTCTTCTTGGTTTTCTAGCATATAATTTTCACGATGGTAAGCGTGAACATTTAGCTTTAATCAATGTTCACGGTGGTAGCGATGCATTAACTGCATTTTGGCACGATTTAGGATCTGAAACGCCATTGTACGCCAGCCATTCAGATTTTCTTTCTCAAGTTGCGTCGATACATGGCGCACATTGGTAGATGTATGGTGTCTGATAAATCCAATGTATAGTGTTTACAATCGAATCAACAAAAAGAAATTTTTACGTAATTCATTGTTTTTTATTTGCTTTATGTCGAGAATGAATCTTATATAAATATGAATATAACTGTGTAAAACTTCTTCTTCTATTGTATCGAACAATCATCATAATGATAAAGGGAATCGAGTTTAGTTCGCATGTTTTCAATACGATTTTGAAGATCAATAAGATCGATCGATGGATCATCATTGATGATGGTCATTGAATTATCAATCGTTAAATCCTGAAGAGAATTTGTAGCTTAAGAAAAACACAAAACAAAGAATGGTTTTTTTTTCTTAGTTATTATAAATTTACTATTAAACATTTTAATGGATTGAATCGGTTGAGTGAATAGATTCTTTGCATATTCGAATAAACGTTCGAGTTCAGTGACATTCGATGAAAGTTGATGAAGAATTGTCGCAGAATTATCATCGTGCGACTGTGATTTCACAGTTGTATCGAGTGACGTTAGTTGTTCGTTATAAATTAAATCAAGCTGAACAAAACATTGAAATAAAATGAGACAGTGAACTGTTTTCGATTTACTAATTTATTAAATGTTTGAACATGTTCAGGAGAATCGAGAGATGGAAGAGATAAAAGATGATGCGTTTGTTGAAGAATAAAATTATTTTCTTGTTGTTGTTTTAATTGATTAATTTCAATTAACTAATTTTCATTAAAAAACAAAGGAGATAATAAAAGAAAAACAAATGATTTCATACATTTTCTCGACAGATTTGTTTGGCAACGAGTAATTGTCCTTCAATTCTTCGAATTTCTTTTTCAATTTCTTGATTATGTCGAGACATTTTCGAATATTGATCGATCTGTCCAATAAAATTCAAATACTATTATGATTCATTCATTTTTGAATCCTTTGTTCATCGAGACATATAAATAGAGACAGTTGTAGTAAATAGTAGAAGAATAAAACAAAAAATGACGCATATTGGTATGCTTACACCTAAACGATATCCTTTTGAACGAAGTAAAAAAAAAACAAAAGAAAACGACACCGAAAAATATTTATTGAATTTAGGTTTAAGTTTATTCGATTTAAATACTCGTAAACGAATTATTCGTAGTCCATTTCATGATGACGATGATGATACTCATCATCATCATTATGAACAAAATTCATCGTCAATTAAAACTCATTTAACTATATCCGATGAAGCTATTTCTTCGATAAAAAAAGAATCGAAAACATGGTCAGTTCGGTCTCGACGAGATGTACCAAATCTTCTTCGTGGTGATCGGTAAAACCATTTCGATCATGTTATTTTTTGTTTTGTTTTGATTTATTCGAATTCGAATAGATATATTCCACGTCGAATTGATCTCGATTGTGATTTTGCTCTTGATATGTTTGTTTCACAAAAATTTCAAAGTGAATCCAATGAAAAACAAATCAAACAACAACGACGAAGTCGAAAACAATCTGATGAACAAAAACAAACCAATTCAGCGAAGAAAACACTCGAACTATTAGAACATTTCATGCCACAAAATCGACGAATTTATAATTTTGGCGTCAAGACTCTTCAACCAAGATTAATGGGTAGAAAAAAACAAACGAATGATTGTATTGAAATAAAATCGAAATTCTTCTCTTCAAGATCCCAGTGAACTTGCTCGTCAACTTGAAACATTGACAATGACATCTAAAGAACGACATATCAGTTCAACACCTGAACGTATACTCGATGCGCCAGATTTAGTCGATGATTTTTGTAAATCAACTTTTTCGTCTTTCACATATTTTATTTCTTTCTTAGATTTAAATCTAATCGATTGGGGCAAATCATCGAATATGATTGCAGTAGCTCTACTGAATTCTGTTTTTCTTTGGGATGATAATACGAATAATGTCACCAAATTACTTGAATTACAATTAAATGAAAATACCGATGATGAAGATGAACATATACCTTATATCACAAGTGTTTCATGGCATTCGAAAGCACCTTATCTAGCTGTTGGAACATCGTATCAACAAGTTCACATTTATGACGTCAAACAGCAGACATGTAAACGAAAACTAATCGAAGGAAATCTCTTAGATGAAAACGATCGAATACCATCATTGGCATGGAATCAAAATCTAATTGCTTGGTAAAAATAAATAGAAAGGATTTCTCTGAAAGAATTAGTAATTTACAGGAAGTGCAATGTCTATTGAAATCACGCCAAATTAATTCATCTTTTTCTTTTTATAAATAGACGATTTACTTAGTAATTTTCTTCCGTTGTTTTTCTTTGTTTGATTAATCGAATATTCCTTTTCAAGTATGTTATTTGTTGTTGTTTTAGTGGTACCCGTACTACTGGAGATATTCTCGTCTATGATGTACGTCAAAAAGAATGTATAATTAGATTTCAACATCATCGACAAGAAGTTTGTGGATTAAAATGGTGTCCCAATGGTCGATATTTGGCCAGTGGTAGTAATGATAATAGTGTTTGTGTCTGGGATTTTCATCAGTGGTATTCAAGTGGTGGTTCATCGTCACTTTTACCACCTGTTGATAGTCACGAGAAAAAAACCAAACCATTATGGAATTTCAAAGAACATCGAGCAGCTGTCAAAGTAAAATCAAAGACAGACAACAGACAGGAACAATGATCTGGAAATTTTCTATTTCATTAGGCTCTTGCATGGTGTCCATGGGAAGGATCAAAAGTTTTAGCATCTGGTGGTGGACATTCTGATGGTTATTTACGTTTTTGGAATAACAGTAATGGTACATGCCAACAAAGTATCAAAACCGACTCACAGGTACATTGAAAAACCCTGATGTTTATTATTAAATAGAGCAGAAAAAAATTATGTACTTGTAGATTTCCTCAATTCTTTGGTCAAGTGACTATAAACAAATTGTTACAGGACAAGGCCATCCAAATAATTACATACATATTTGGAATTATCCATCTTTAGAGATATCTCATACGTTACCTGGTAAAGAGCAAAAAAAAAGTCAATCAATTAGTTATTTTTATTCGTTGTTGTGGCTGTTTTTTTGTGTTAGGTCATACATCACGTATTTTGTCATTGATAATGTCTCCCAAAGGTAATACAATTGTTAGTCTGTCGGCCGATGAAACAATTCGATTTTGGAATTGTTTTCCAATTGATATACAACGGAAGAAAAAACTTGAAATGACACGTACGCATTCCTATCCAACAAGACTTAATTTTAATTGTCGATAAGAAAAGAAAACAAAAATTTCCCAGAAATTTTTTTATATAATTTTCTTTTTTCTTTCACATTCATTTCTAGATTTAGATTTTTCTTTTTTCAATAAAAATAAAATAGAATTTTCATATATTCACATAACGAATACGGTTCATGTCTTTTTTATTGAATTATCACGTTTTGACTGAGTGATAGATTTTGAAACATAAGACGAAGTGCAAAGTGCATCTTTTCTTTTTGTAAACTGTTTTCTTCCGTTGACAAAGATGCAATCTAAAAGAAAAACGTAAATTAATATTTGATCTGTCTAAAGAATAGAATTTCTTTATCACTGATTCGTCGTTATGCTTCTCTTTTCTTTCTCACACAAAATAGAACAAATATACGTAAGCATTCCATTGAATGAAAGTCTGCCCGTTAATCTCATGCATATTTATTAATTAAATGTCAAGTTAGAAATTAGTTCAAGATCACAAACAATCTTTGAAGCTTGAATGTTATTATTCGAATGAAACTAGACATCGAAAGGAAATTTCTATTTAATGAGATCGGATCTTTTTTTTTCCTATAAAAAAACAAATAGTACGCCTATTTGGTTTTATTTTTGATATAGTTAAGATGATGTCCGTTCGAGTGCATTACGCATAGACACTTGTGATTTCGTCGATAACCGAGAATAGATCGATGAGTTTAGAGCATGCAATCCACTTCTGTCTGTCTGTCTGACTGTCTGTCTATTGAGTATTATTGAATACATGTCAAATAGAATATATCGAATTAATAATCCAGAATCCGAACGTTTTTTTTTGTTCTTTGTACGATTGAAAAATCAATGCGTCATGCTGATAACTCGTTTTATACTGTTTATATGATCTTAAAACAAACCGGAAATAGAAAAAAATGATGTGAAAAAAAAGAAAAAGAGAGAGGAAAAGGAAAGAACGAGCAGAGGGAGGATTTTATAGTTAAATGACTACGAACGTCATTTAATGTTGATACGCTATATTTGTTTGCAGCTCTGACTTTTTCTTTAATCATATTTATTTGCCAATAAACGACCAAAGTATATAAATACCTACCCTTACCATATACGTACACGCCCTTAGTTTAATTATTACTAAGTACATTTATTTAACTTTCAAGCTTTTCATTAAGGAAAAAGCAACATTTGGTTTATTACAGAGATAAATAGAGAGAGAGAGAGAGAGAAAATTGGGAACATTCTGTTTAATGTTCTCAACATGTAGAAATAATCGACCTAGTTTATAGATATAAAAATAACCAATTGAGTAATGATATTGACCAAACATCGGTTGAATGATTGATTAGATATTTTCTCTTTTTAGAACAGAATATTTGTAGAAGAAAGGAGAAAAAAAACAAACATATATCAGGTAATTTTGAGCAAAACTTTAAATGGCATCAGTCGTTTATTGAAACTTGTATGTTCATTATTATTCTACGGCAATGAAAACACAACAACAGTAATAACTGTTGATTTAGTTGTTGTTTTGCTTTGCTTCTAACAATGATGTTTATAAACAAAATTGAGAATGCAGATTCGATATTATCATTTTCTCGAGCAATTCGATTTCCGCTCGTCGTCAGAGACAAGCATAAACAAGTAGACGGCAATGCCGTCGTCGTCGTTGTAATAGTAACTATAGTTATTGTTGTTGTTGTTGTTGTTGTTGTTGTTGTTTCGAATTTTTTCTTTTGTTTCAAACATCGCATTAACAGTAAGGATTAGTTTTTTTTTCGTCTATAGAAAAGACAAAAATTCTACATTGCACTTTTGATTTCCATTATCTCTAACACTCATATTTATTATCATTCTTGACTTCTTCTCTTTCCGGTTTCATCTAAGTAGACGCTTTCAAATACTCGAAATTTCATAATAAGTAACACAATAGAAGTGCTTGTCAAACTTTAGCTCCTTTCGTCTTTCCTTTCTTCAAATACTACTATTGAAAGCTTTTTTAGTACAAAAAAAATCATCTTCATCTGACATGAATGCAGTACTTTGATCTTTTTTTGTTTTTTTTTTCTTCGATAAAATAACAAACTAATTACGGGTGTTGAATGAGAATGCTAGTCTAAAGTTAATATAGAACAAGATAAACACTTCGAAGTGAAAAATAAAAAAACGTAATTCCTATCCACATTGATAATAAGTATTCTTTTGATAAGCACTCATCACATTTCACCTTTTTGGTACAAATAAAATTGTGAAGAACTATATGAATGACCCCGTTTTTGTTCCTTTGCACCAATCGTACGTGTAAATCATTCGTTCCTTTTTCTTATCGTTTAATTCGTCATGGATGTTTTTCTTTTTTTTTGTCAAAAAGAAAACAAAATCAAGTTGATGAGTTAGTTTACCTATCAATCAAACTGATTGATTTTTTTGTCGAACCCTAAATTCAAGGAAAACACACTTATATTGATTGCATTTTTGATAAATCATTGGCTGGTTGTCTGTTTATTTGATTTTTTCTTCTTCTGTAATCAAACGCATTTTCATAGATTTTTTTTCCGAAGATAATATAGCCATCTACTTATACCCCACGCATATGAAGAAGAAAAAAAGTTATGTTTTTGTCGATTCTTCTTGATAGCAAACAATACTTGATAAGTAGATTAATTAAATTTTGTCATAAAAAGATTTACTATGTGTGTGTGTATGTGTTCTTTTATTCTATTCATTCGATCTGCCTGCAGTTTTTTCCTTTATCTTCTTTTTTTTTCTCGTCTACTTTCACTTTTTCCTAACCGACGCTCGTATAAAACGTCTCATACATCACCGAATTAGTATGATTAAAATGACATTTTAGAATAGCTAATGTTAAATATATTCTTTCTTTCTTTGATTTGATTTTAGATTGAAAATCTAGTAATATCCGTCCCCGTACTTTTGTGATCAATCATCTTGTCAATCGATGTTTTCACTTTAAAAATATCGAAATAAACAGTTTATCTTTTTCGTTTTTTCAATGAATTCAACAATTCATAACGAATTACCATTCAAATGGTCAATGGGCAAGATTATTATTCTTGTTCTTTGTAGTTCAATAACTATAATTACAATCCTAGGTGTGTATAATATTTATTTGTTCTCTATCAATATTAAAATGTCACATTGACCGACGACATAAAACAAAATAACAAAAAAATTTCATTTTTTTTCTTTTACTTTGATCAGGTAATGGCTTAGTATTACTATCGGTGAAATTTCGACTTCGAGCTCGATCTTATTCGGATTATTTCATCGTTAGTCTATGTCTTGCTGACTTTTTCGTTGGCCTTTTTGTCATGCCATTAATGACAATGTATACACTACATTCAAAATGGCCTTTTGATTATCGTCTTTGTTACGTTTGGATGTCAATAGACTTTACTTGTTCAACAGCTTCATTTCTTACACTTGCATCAATGGCTTTAGATCGATATTGGGCATTGACAGGTAGGATTTCTTTTCGTTTAAATTTTAACTAACGTTCGTTGTTGTTTTTTTCTTCTCTAGCACCCTATTTTCATCTTCGTAATCGTTCGTATACGTCTGTTATCATCTTTATAATTAGTTCATGGCTTATTCCATTTGTCATATGGCCCGGTTCAGTTTTAATCGGATCGTTTATCAATCGAACACAACCATCATGTGTTCATCCAGCCACACCGCTTATTATTCTTAGTCTATGTATATTTTTCTATTATATTCCACTATTATTTATGCTGGCATGTTATTCGCGAATAATTGTTAATATTAAAAACATTGAAGTTCTAGTAAGTAAAAAGAATGAATGAATATATATATAATTAAGATATAAATAGACCATGTGTGTATCTGTCATGTATCGCTTTGAGGATTCGAAAGAAGGATTATGTCTAATCTGTTATTAATATTTTTAATCTACTTTGTGAATTAAGAAAACAACAAGAAAAAAAACGGAGGGCGAAAGAAAGAAAGAGAGAGATACTAGTTCGAGATTGTTTAATTAATGATCAAAGAAAAAACACAAAAAAAAAAACGAAAAAAGAATATTCTGATTAAATTAGTATCTTTTTTTAGATCAGAGGTACGTGGGATTCATTGAATACAACTCTATTGGGTCAAGAAATGAAAACATCATTTCTATCAAGTAAATCTATGAGTGAAAAATCGAGTCATACAACATCGACGTCACTTTCATCGATACGTTTACTTTTATCAAAATATTTCCTACGTAATCGAACAAAAACAAGTGCAACCAAACATCCTGATCAAGCAATTATTATACATGAAATAGCTATAACACAGCAACCGAATTCGAATGAATATCGTCATATAATAACTAAAACACGACGAACAACAACAGCAACAAATAATTCTGAACGTAAAAGTCAATCATTAAGTGTTAAATTACCAAATAATATTCAGCCAATACGTTCGACAAAACAAACAACAACCACAGCAACATTTATCGGACAGAAACGTTGCATGAATGAATTGAATGTGCAATTAGAAGATGAAGAACAGCAATTAGTTCGAGCACGATTAAGCAGTCGTACGTCATCATTACCAGCAGCTAAATGTATAACATATTATTATTGTCAACAACAAATACCATCGAAAATTCTAACCACAAAAGCAATTGTCCAAGATCAACAACAACAACAAGAATCTATCGAGTCAACTAAGAATTCTCTTTCACCTGAACGAAGTCGTTCACAATCCTATTCATCAGCCCAATGCATAGGCAATGTTGGATCGCCAACAATCGATACTGATCATAGTTCATCATTCGAAAATCAACATGATAATAATCAACGATGTATTACTCGTTGTACACCGCCATCACGTTTATCAACATCATACAATTCAAATCGTTATAGTCAACGTGCTATAGCACAATTTATGCATGAAAGAAATAAAGCACGTCTGAGACGTAATCAAAAAGCTAGTCGAATGCTAGGTAAATTCATTAAATAAAAAAAACGTGCTTCGGTAATTCTCTGTTCTTTAGGAATTCTATTAGCTGTTTTTCTTATTTGTTGGCTTCCATTTATAATTTCCTATCCGACAACGATATTCTATCCAAGTAAATTTCCTGATTCATTACAAATCATTATATTTTGGTTTGGCTATGTTAATTCACTGTTGAATCCATTTTTATATGTCTATAGTTCACGAAATTTTCGTCAAGCTATTATTGAAACTCTTTGTTGTTACATACGAATTCGTTCACGAAAACATTTACGATATCAATGGTCGGTTCGGGCTCGTCATAATTGACGATTAAATCAGAAAACTATTATATATATATAAATATAAATATATTTATTTATTTATTTTGTCTAATAATAAATAGTTTTTACTGGTAGTAGTCGATTGACAGTTAAACTGTCGACATGAAGTTGACGCGCGCTGTTTTTTTTTCATTTTTATTCAAAAATTTTGCATTTCTTATGTCGAAAAATTTGTCAACAAGAACAAATATTCAACAAAGTCAAGAACATATCGAGAATTTAAATAAAATTGCCGATCAAACTGACGAACATCTTCGTCAAGCACTTGAACATGCCGCTATTCGACATGAGCAATTAGATCAATTACATATTCGGTCACAAGAAATGCTTAATAAAAATGAAAATCTTGTCTTTGGTAAAAACGCAAAGAAAAAAATAGGAAACTTGTTTTTCCCCCTTTATTATCGTATTTCATTCAACCGTAAATTAGCTGCGTAATTTCTTTTTTTCATTTTATTAAAAATGTCCTACCAATAATGCAAATGTCAATTATCTTTTTTTATCGACAACATCGTAATTTTCTTTTTTTCTAAAGGTATTCTGTCTATTTTCCAGGTATAACTAATTACCGTAAAACACAAGAACGTGATATCTTCTGGCGACGAATTCAATACATGGCTTTCGGTACTATTACACTCGGTATAATTATTTTATTAATTATTTTAAGTTTAACAACCAAACGTACGAACTCATCAGTACAAATCATGGATATACAACAGTCAAAGCCAGATTTGACGAAAAAATCTCTACAGAATCTGCCAGCGAATTTAATTCTCTCAACATCACGAAAAAGACGACGACGAAAAAGAGAACAACTTGACTAATTGTACATTGTTGCTTTTTTTCGTATCGATAGAGAAAGAAAATATGTTTTTTCTATTATTATTATTATTATCGTTGTTGTTCACGTTTTTCTTTTTTAAAACAATAGTAACAGAGGGCGTTAACCAAAATGATTTTCTATAGGCTAGTTTCTTTATTGATGAACCAATATCTATTCATCAAAATATGATGATGATTTATATCAAATAATATACAATCATATTATCGAAGAAAATGTACTGATTGATATCGATGAGAGTGTTATTGCTTTGATTCTTAGAAGATAAACGATGAGTGAGCATAATTCGAGTACGAAACCCAATGAATACGATAATGAATCAATCAATGAAGATGATAGCGAAGATATATTCGACAATATGAATCCTATTAATGATAGTGAAGTAAAATCAAATTTTTGACAATTTCAATCGATTGAAAATTCTGTCGTATTCTAGGAAGATCGACCAACGATCATTGTTGGTGTTTGTGCACAATGGGCCAAGATCAAGGCTAAACCAATGGAAGAAATTCTTTCTCGTCTCAAACAATTCGATTATTTTGATATTGTTATTTTTGATGAAACAACTATACATGAAAAGCCCATTGAAGAATGGCCATTTTGTCATGCTTTAATTAGTTTTCATAGTAAAGGTTTTCCTCTTGTTAAAGCACAAGAATACGCACGTTTACGAAATCCAGTTCTCATCAATGATTTGGATAAACAGTGGGATATTATGGATCGAGTGAGAGTTCATGAAATTTTAGAAGAAGCTGGCATAGCTCAGCCGAGATATGCAGTCTTACGACGAACAATGAATTCAGATGGAACATGGCAAACATTATCCGTTGTTCATGAACAAGAAGATCAAATCGAAATCGATGGACAAATTTTTCATAAACCATTCGTTGAAAAGCCTGTGTCAGCTGAAAATCATGATGTTTACATCTATTTTCCACCGTCAGTTGGCGGTGGTTCGCAGAGATTATTTCGAAAAGTAAATTTTTCTTATCTTATCCTATCAATAGAAAACTGAAACG
>Ga0209922_103921_pt1 | contig 11241 bp, 8 predicted proteins | sample ThiBiot_500_biof_FD_183946 | JGI IMG/M metagenome (GOLD analysis project Ga0209922, IMG submission 183946) | Wastewater bioreactor microbial communities from Cape Town, South Africa - Thiocy_expt_500_biof (SPAdes) | ecosystem: Engineered > Bioreactor > Thiocyanate-remediating > Anaerobic-Aerobic ...
AAATTCTTATTTATCAAAGAAGGCAACAAGAACGCTTTGTATTTTGTTACCGTGCATCCTAATCCTACTTTGACGATCATGAATGGCAAGAAGAAAGCCGATGCGCAGGTGCAGGAGCTGAAACCGGCCGAGTACATAGAGGTTACGGGTTGGAAAACGATCGGAAGCAGGCTGTCTGACAAGGATTTGCTGAGCATTACGGCGAGCTTCCCGGAGCCGGAAGAAGAGGCCGATGAGGACAAGATTGAAGAGGGCGGAGGACGAGCGCCTACTTTGTTTTAAATGAGGTAAAATAAAATATTAATCGATATTATTTAGTAGCTTTATAATCGAAGCAGAAGAATCAAATTAAGATGAATAAAATTCCTTTAGAAATAATTGCCTTATCCAGTAGTGTTACCCAATTACAGTCTTATGCCGTTGTTTTAGGGGAAGTGGGAGGACTCAGGCGTTTACCTATTGTGATCGGTAGTTTTGAAGCGCAGTCTATTGCTGTAGCCCTGGAGCAGATCAAGCCTTCACGTCCTTTGACCCATGATTTGATGACCAACCTGATGGAAGCTTTTAATATTACCTTGCTGGAAGTGGTCATTTACCGCTTGTCTGAAGGGATCTTTTATGCCAATTTGATTTGTGACCGGAACGGGGAGATTTTAGAAATTGATTCCAGGACATCTGATGCGGTATCCCTGGCCATTAGGAATGGTTGCCAGATCTATACTTATGAGCAAATACTGAATGAAGCTGCAGGAGTGAGTGAAGGTACAGGCACTATCCCGGAATTAGATGCCGAGGAAAGCAAAGAGGAAAAGCCGGAGCCGGAAGCCCCGAAAACACGCAAGAAGAAGCCTTCCGCTTCAACCTTAAGTCATTATAACGTGGAAGAATTGAAGGATATGATGCAAAAAGCATTAGATACCGAAGATTATGATCTGGCCATCCAGATAAGAGACGAACTTAAAAACAGGGGAGTGGGAGAGTAAATATACTTTCGCACCAACATTATTTCCACAAGCATTATTATGTCAGTTGAGGTTTCAAACAATCAAAAGAAGCGCAAATCTTTATTCAGATCATTACTCTTCGCTATATTGATACTCGCGGGTATCAATATCATCGCCTATAGATGGTATGTGCAATGGGATTTAACGGCAGATAAGCGTTACAGTACCACGAAGGCGACCACAGAGATGCTTCAATCGCTGAAAGGAAATGTCAATGTAACGGTTTTCCTGGCAGGTAAAAAACTGCCTGCGGCCTTTAAGAACCTTGCTTATGGTACCGAAGAGTTGTTGAAGACTTTCAGCAATGAGAGTCACCGTAAAGTTGCTTACCGTTTCGTGGACCCTACAGAGAGCGAAGATGCGGTGAACAACCTGCGCCAGTATGGTATGATGGGTTTTCCCGTTACAGTGAATGATGACGGTGGGATGCAGCAGCGGTTGGTCTATCCCTGGGCGCTGGTCACCTATATCCCCGAGAACGGGGGCGAAGCGCGCCATATGCCCGTGATGTTGCAGGAAAGCAACTCTATGGTCCTGAACAAGCAAATCCTTTTACGCTCAGAGATCTTACTGGAGTATAACCTGGGCAATGCCATCCGGCAGCTGAGTAAAGAAAAAGATGATATGATCGCCTACCTGACGGGTAACGGCGAGCCTACTTCTCCCGATATGCTGAGCCTGGCGCGCAGTGTAGGTATTGCCAAATATGGCATGGACTCGTTGAACCTGCAAAGTGTTCCCGCTATTCCTTTAAGCTACAAAGCCATGCTGATCGTTAAACCGACCGCTCCGTTCTCAGAACTGGACCTGTTTAAGATCGATCAATACATTATGCAGGGGGGGCGTGTACTGTTTGCCATAGATGCAACAGCGGCAAATATTGACAGCTTCCAGCATTCCGGTGCTTTTACGGCCACTGCCGGACCACTGGAATTGAATGAAATACTATTCCCTTATGGAGCAAGGGTGAACAGTGACCTGGTGCTGGATGCCAGCAATAATGCAGGTATTCCCGTTGCCGTTGGCGGAGCAGCACAGCCTCAGATGTACTCCTGGCCTTATTTCCCGGTATTGGAAGGCAATGAGCAGCTGGCAGTAAGCAAGAATCTTGAAGGAGTCTTGTCCAGGTTCCCGAGCAGTATTGACCTGAATAAAAACAATGATGGTAAGGTTAAAAAAACACCTTTATTGACTACCTCTGTCTATACCAAAACTGTAGGTTTGCCTTCTGTAGTGATCTACAACCAGAGCATCTTAGAAGAACCTAACCTGGCTACTTTCAATAAGAAAAATGTGGTGGTGGCTGCTTTGCTGGAAGGGACCTTTGTATCGGCTTTTGCCCAGCAGCATTCAGATGCCTTAAATGCCTTTATCGATCAGCAAAAACTGGTGGTGAAAAATCAAAGCAGCGCAAAGGGCAAGCTTATTGTATTGAGCGATGCAGATATTTTACTGAACGAGGTAGGGGAGAGCGGTCCTGCAGAGATGGGCGCTTATCGTTTCAAGAAAGGATTTAAATTTGATAACGCCTCTTTTTTCCAAAACTGCCTTACTTACTTGATCGATGATAATAACCTGCTGGAAGCGCGTACCAAAACCTTCCAGAGCCGTATCCTGGACCCGAAACGGGTAACGGAAGAGCGCAGCAAATGGCAGTTCCTGGCGATAGGTGTCCCGGTCTTACTGGTAGGTGTTTTAGGCTTGCTGTACACCTTTTATAGAAAAAGGAAATATGCACATAAATGATACCTTTTATAAGGCTAAAAAATGTTTAAATTTTAAAGTATCCCTTTTATCTTAGGCGCAATACGTTTACATTTGCCCTATCAAAAACATTTTACTCACAACAATAAATAATTAAAATAATGGCACACACACTTCCTGCATTACCATATGCATTTGATGCATTAGAACCACATATTGATGCTTTAACTATGGAGATCCACCACGATCGTCATCATAAAGCTTATGTAGATAACCTGAACAAAGCGATTGAAGGTACTGATGCTGAAAACCTTTCTTTAGAAGAGTTAATGGCAAATATCTCCAAATATCCTGCTGCGGTACGCAACAACGGTGGTGGTCATTTCAACCATACTTTATTCTGGGAAATCCTGAGCAATAACGGTTCTAAGCCTTCAGAAAAATTAGCAGCAGCTATTGAGACTTTAGGTGGTATGGATGCATTAAAAGAAAAGCTGAGTGCAGCAGGTGCTACCCGTTTTGGTAGTGGCTGGGCCTGGCTGATCGTTAAAGACGGTAAACTGGAAGTAAGTTCTACTCCTAACCAGGATAATCCTTTGATGGATGTTGCTGAAGTGAAAGGTACACCGGTTTTGGGTATCGATGTTTGGGAACACGCTTATTACCTGAAGTACCAGAACAAGCGCCCTGACTATCTTTCTGCGATCTGGAACGTGATCAACTGGGAAGAAGTAAGCAAGCGTTACGAAGCTGCACTTTAATTTTCCTTAAATATATTTCAGTAAGAGGTTGCCCCCGGGTAACCTCTTTTTGTTTTGAATAAATGACAAAAACATTATTGTATTTATTTGTATTTTGAAATAAAATATTTTAGCATTGTATCAGTAAACTATTTTAAAAAAAAATTATGATTGGAATTGCTATTATTTTTTACCTGGGGGTAATTTTCTTAATGATTGCATCTATGTGGAAGATCTTTGAAAAAGCCGGGGAGAAAGGCTGGAAGGCCATTATCCCGATTTATAATTTAGTAGTCCTGTTACAGATCGTAGGCAAACCGGATTGGTGGATTGTCTTTATGCTTCTCGTACCGATTGCCAATATCGTTTTCATGATCTGGACCTATAATATGCTGTCCAAAAGTTTTGGGAAAGATGAAGGCTTTACGGTCGGATTAATTCTTTTAGGTATCGTCTTCTTTCCTGTGCTGGCCTTTGGAGATGCGGAGTACCAGGGGCCTTACGGTACTCCTGAAGCTTTCCAGGCCTATAGAAAAAAATTAGGGCAAGGCCAGTTTGATTTTGACCATTCGCTATAATAGATTATCCGGGAAATATAAAAGGGACAAGCTGTGCTTGTCCCTTTTACTTGCTTTATATAGGGAAAAACATTATTTTTATTCCTGTTAAACAGATCGTTTTATCTATAATTGATTAAAGTTCATGAAGCAATTTAGTAGTGTATTATTTTCCGGGTTCTTGCTGTGTTATTTATTTTCCATCACTTTGAGCTTTAATGCTGCTGCACAAAGAGAAAACAATCATTGGCACTTCGGAGAAAATCATCATATAGATTTTAATGCAGTGCCTCCCGTTTATGCGGCTAATTCCAGTATGTTGAGCAATGAGGCCTGTGCCACGGTAAGTGATGCTCAGGGCAATTTATTGTTTTACACAATGGGCTCCCGCATCTGGGACCGGAACGGAAATGAAAGGCTCCAGCCTGGACGGGGTACAGGTATTACCTCATCCCGGTAATCCCGATCAGTATTACGTTTTTTCCGGGGCGGCCAATGAAACAGGAACTGATATACTCTATTATCATTTGGTGGACATGAGTCTGAATAACGGCCTGGGAGATGTGGTCAGCACAGAGAAAAATGTAGTCTTATTACCCGGTGTAGCCTCCGAATATACTACTACTGCTTATGGTAGCTGTACAACTGTCTGGTTTATTGCCATTACAAAAACTAATACGTATCATGCTTATAAAATAGACCAGAACGGACTGGATATGACCCCGGTAATTTCCACACAGCCATTTCCTGCCTTACCGGGATTGTTCTACACAAAAATAACCGCTGACGGGATTGCTTATACCAATACAGGCATAGGACTATTACGTTCTGTATTTGACGTTAATACCGGTATGTTCAGCAACTATGAATTAATGAATGATATAAGCCCGCAGATCTTTGAATTATCCCCGGATAACCAGAAATTATATGGCAGCGGTGTCAATCAATTTACTCAGTGGGACCTGAGCCTGTATCCCAATATTCCAGCCATTGCTGCTTCAGCGGTTAACCTGGCCCCGGTCGCTACCGGTTTAGTCATCTACTATAGTTTCCGCTTAGGCCCTGATGGAAAAATTTATGTTATACGCCTCCAGACGATAAATACCCTGGCTATGACAGCCCATGCTGATGTGATCAATCAGCCCAATGCAGCAGGAGCCGCTGCGGCTTACAGCCCTTTGGTCTTTAACCTGCAACAAAATCCCAATGGGGGTGGAGGTACCTCTTTCGGTGCCAGGTTTGTTGCATTGAGACTGGATACAGTAGCCCGTAAACTACTTTTAGATACCATTATCTGTAAACAGGTGCCGCTCTCCTTATCAAGCCCCTACCAGAATGCGCGTTATTACTGGAGCGATGGCAGCCAGGGGCAGAGCATCAGTGTAGACCGCAGCGGTACCTATTATGTATATACTTATGCTGCAGATTGTAAACTTTATGTAGATAGCTTTAGCGTTGCTTACGATACCCTGTCGGTCAACCTGGGTAATGATACCGTATTATGTGCCGGAGCGGTACACCTCCTGGATGCTACTCAACCCGGAGCTACCGCTTACCTGTGGCAGGACGGTAGTGTCCATCCGCAAATGAGGGCAGATAAGACCGGCAAGTATTTTGTCACCGTAAGCAATGGTGCCTGCCATGCATCAGATACCCTAAATATTGAGGTTAAAGTGCCCGCGGTAGACATCCTGCAAGCGGATACTTTTATCTGTGAACAAGATCAACTGATCCTGAAAGCCAGGAGTAATTTTGAAAGTGAATATAGCTGGAGCACAGGTGGAACGGGCAATACTATCACGATAGACCAGCCGGGTGTTTACGTGGTGACGGCACAAAACAAATGCGGCACACAGACCGATTCTGTGCAGGTAGAGCAGGTCAATTGCGCCTGTGTGCCTACCTTTCCTAATGCCTTCACGCCTAACGGGGATGGTAAAAATGATGTTTTCTTACCCTTGTTGCAGTCCTCCTGTATCCCTAAATCTTATGAACTGTTGATCTATAACCGTTACGGGCAAATAGTGTTTTCTACCAATCAAAACGGCGTAGGCTGGGACGGAACTTACCTCAATGGCCGCACGGCAGAGATCGGGGTTTATTATGTGGTCTTGAAAATAACGAATGCCTTCGGTAATGTTGATACCCGTATTCATAAAAGTCAATTTACGCTATTGCGTTAATTATCCCCTTGTCCGGTCCATTTCTTCTGTATTGCTTTGTACTTTTTGTCTTTGAGCTTTAGTTGTCCCGTTTTTGAAATTATACCTTACCGTAAGGCCTATATTCCTTTGGTCGCGGTACACGTAGCGTTCCCTTAGCGTTTCATTGATCGTGGAGTTGAAACGCATAGTCGCTGTCCGGAATACATCATTGGCCGATAATACAAATTGCCATTGCTTATTGGCCGTAGCATAGGTGAGTTTAAAAGACTGTGCCCATAGGGTTTTGAACTGCATCACGCCATAGTTGCGTGGTGCATAGACATAGGTGTTGGCATCTAAGAGCCATTGCTTCTTTTTATCTAAAGTGAATTGCTGGTACAGGGAACTGTACACAAAGGTCCCTGCGGAGTAATCCAGGAAATCGACTTTAGAAAAGATCTGCGTGTAGCTCAAGCCGGCCTGCGGCATGAGCAGCCAAAACTTAAGCGGGTGTACCTGTGCCGAAATATTGAGCCCATACACATTAAGATCTAAGATATTGTCCACCCTCGTTTCCCGGGAATTATTTACCGTATCTACCAGGTCATATTCTGAAAACATACCGTCTGCCCTGCTGTAGTAAGCACCGAAAAACCATTTCTGGTTCAAGGCATAATTGAGCTCTACATTATGGCTGAAATAAGGTTGTAAAGAAGGATTGCCATTGGTGAATGCATACTGTGTATGATACCAGCGGAAAGGGTTGACCTGCCCGAAGAAAGGCCGGTCTATACTCCGGGAATAGTTAAGGCTGTAATTATGCTGCTCATTAGGCGTATAGCTGATGCCCGCAGAAGGAAAAAACCTGGAATAATTACGCTCATTACGGATATTATACACCTTACTGATCCCCATTGTTTCGGTAAACTCCCATCTCAAGCCCGCACTAAGGCCCCATTTGCCGATCTCCTTGTCTGCCTTGGCAAACAGTGCATAGATATGCTCGTCATAGGTGAAGTGATCAAAACGAGTATTGTCCGGCAGCCATTCTTCATTTGCTTTTTGATAAAAAGAAGTACGGTTCCGGTTACTGATATAAGAAAACTTAGCACCGTAGTTTAGGTTGATCCATTTTTCCGGATGCCGGAAATCTATACTGGCCGTGCTGATGAGCATATTCTGATCATTGCCCGAGCGGTAGCTTTGCTCCGGGGCCATGGGTTGCTGGAGCTGGTCAAACTGGTAATTGCTGAACTGTTGCAGCCTGTTATAGTCCTGTTGATAATGGTTCAGGTCAAGGACTACTTTTTTACCCGAAGCACCAATACTGCCCGTATAGTTTAAGTTCAGCGAAAAAGTCTGCATGTCCTCCGGGTTATTACCTGCGGTGAGTAATGAAGAGTCTATTTGCGTCCGGGCAAGGTTAAAGATATTAGTCTGGTTACGCTCCTCACTGCTATAGCGATTATTATTCAGCGTGAATCCGGCACCGATGATGTGCTGCTCATTTAATTGATAGTCGGCTGAGAAGCTTACTGGAAGCGCCTTTGCAGTTTTATCCTGCAGGGCTTGCTCCTCCCAGTATTTATTGGTAAAATGCAGGAAATTGCTTCCCCTGGTTTTTGTCTTACCCTCGCTGTAGCCCACATTGGCATTGAGTTGCAGCTTACCCAGGTTGGCACTCAGGTTCAGGGCAGGATTGTAATTGAAATAGGTGGCTTTAAAAGCATTCATGCTCAGCGAAGCATTATAGCCCTTTTCTTTTTGATGCTTTAAGACAATGTTGATATACCCGGAACTGTTTTCTGCATCCTGCTCTGCCCCGGGACTTCTTACGATTTCAATATGCCTGATCGCATGAGCCGGTAAGCTTTTGAGGTAGGTGATGAGCTGGTCAAGGGGCATTCTTTCCCATCTGCCATTGATCATGATTCGCGGTGTTCCTTTCCCGATCAGCTGTATCGCTTCATCGGTCACCGTAAGCATAGAAGTAGTCTGCAACAGGTCAAAGGCCGACTGGGCAGAGTTGATGGCAGGTGTATAGACAAACTTTCCCTGTGTCATTTTAAGGCTGCCTTTACTGGCAATAACCGAAACCCCGTTCAGTTCATCCTGTCCCGGAAGTGCTACAGAGATATTGCCCAGGCTGGTATCAGCATGGAGTGCCACTATTTTTTGCTCCAGTATATACTCTTGCCATTCTACCTGTAATAAGTAATTGCCAGCAGGAGCATTGAGTGTAAAATCGCCCTCTTTATTGCTTTGGGTTGTAGCAATCAAACTGTCATTTTCCGGCAATGACAGTTTGATCCCGAATAACTCTGATGGCTCTTGCTGCGCGCTTACTATTTTACCCGAAAGGGTATTTTGAGCATTCAGGTTAAGTGCTGCAAATAACAGCAGCAGCACAATAACCGGTATTTTGTACAATGATAGAGAATGCATGAATGGTGTGGTTTCTATGTCGAAGGTAAAAAAATAAACTTAATCCTATGAAAGAGGTTTAATGTTTAATGCTTGTTTACGTAATTTAAAATGTATTATATTTACATACTTGCTCTACAATTAAAAAATCATGAATTTGGTATGATGTATCGGTTTTGTCTTTTCTGGTTTTTATACTTGCTCACCGGGTATAGTGCCTCGGCACAGGGGGAAAATAATCATTGGCACTTCGGAGAAGGGTATCATATTGATTTTAATACTACGCCTCCGGTCTATGCACCCAATTCCAATATATCTACTAATGAATCTTGCGCAGCAGTAAGCGATGCACAGGGCAATTTACTGTTTTATACCATCGGTTGCCGTATCTGGGACAGGAATGGTAATGAAATGCCTAATGCTATCGGCTTATTGGGCAATGGCCCCCTTAATCCAAGCGGCATAGGCATCGGCTCCAGTGCTGATGGGATACAGATATTACCTCATCCGGGCAACCGTGATCAGTATTATGTTTTCTCTGGTGATGCCTATGAAACCGGTACTAACATTATTTATTATCACTTAGTGGATATGAGCCTCAATAACGGGCTGGGCGATGTCGTAAGTACAGAAAAAAATATAGTGGTGCTGCCCCAGGGCAGTACCGAATGGACGGCCACGGCTAAGGGAAGCTGCAGGTCTGTATGGTTTATTGCGATCACAGCAGCCGGGAAATATAATGCCTATAAAATAGACGAGAATGGTATTGACTTGAATCCGGTCGTCTCTACGCCTGCATTTACACCATCTTCCGGTTTATTGTACACAAGGATAACGGATAATGGTATTGCCTACTCCGTTACAAGCGATGGCTTGATGCGCTCCACCTTTGATGGTGCTACAGGAATGTTCAGCAATTATGAGGTAATACCCGGCATATTTGGCGTGTCTTTTGAACTGTCCCCGGATCAGCAAAAATTATATTGCGGAAGTGAGTTGAAGCAATGGGATTTAAGCCTGTATCCCAATATACCCGCTATTTCGGCATCTGCCGTCAGCCTGGCACCGGGCGCGCCGAGTCAAAATCTTTTTATGAGCCTGAGGCTGGGACCTGATGGAAAAATATATGCCTTACGTACCACTATTGTGGGGAGTTCTATTGAGTATTATATCGACCGGGTAGAGCAGCCTGATTTGACGGGGCTTGCTGCAGGCTATAGTCCCCAGTTGTTTACCCTGACGGCCAATGAATTCTTCCGTTCCCTGGGTGCGCGGTTTATTGCCCTGCAACCGCTAGATACCCTTGATAGTAATAAACCGGCCCTGGATACCCTGATTTGCGCATCTGGCCCGGCAACTTTAAAAAGCCCGCATGCAAATATGGGCTATCGCTGGAGCAACGGAAGCACGACACAAGCAACTGCTGTAAACGCAGATGGCCTTTATTATGTGTATTCCTACTCGGCAGATTGTAAAGTATATGTGGATAGCTTTAAGGTGACTTATGCCAACCTGGATCTTGACCTGGGTAAGGATACCGTACTTTGTGCCGGGGATAGCTATACCCTGGACGTTGCACAACCCGGTGCCGGCAATTACCTGTGGAGCGACGGCAGTACAGCGCCGCAGAAGACAATAAATACAAGCGGTACCTACGCAGTGACCGTTTTTCGTAATCATTGCCAGGTCTCTGATACCATAGTTGTTGAGGTCAAAGCACCGGTACTTGATATAATGCCGAAGGATACTTTTATCTGCGAGCAGGATAAACTGGACCTGGTGGCAAATAGTAATTTTGAAAGCCGGTTTAGCTGGAGCACGGGTGCTCAAGGTAATCGCATCACTATAGACCAGGAAGGCATCTACGTAGTCACTGCCACTAATGTTTGCGGGCTTCAGAAGGATTCTGTAAGGATAGAGCAGTTGAATTGCGACTGTCAGCCTGCGATGCCCAATGCTTTTAGCCCTAACGGGGATGGGAAAAATGATGTATTCTTGCCCCTGTTGAAGCCTGCCTGCATCACCAAATCTTATGAACTGCTCATCTATAACCGTTATGGACAGGTGGTCTTTTCGAGCAACCAGAGCGGGGTAGGCTGGGACGGTACTTATCTCAACGGGCGTACCGCGGAGCTGGGTGTTTACTATTACATATTGAAGTTGCAAGGCAGCTATGGCAAGCGCGAGCCTATAATGGCGAAGGGTGAGTTCACTCTGCTTAGGTAAGCAGATCACTTCAATTAATTTTAGATTGAGGTGCAAGTATAAAGTCACTCCCTGAAAGCAGCATAAGCTGTAATGGATACTTATATGCCTTAAAATGTATTATATTTACAAGCCTGCTGTGCAAATAAAAAAGACCCGTATCACATGAAGTATTTTTATTTTTTCCATTTTTTACTATGGTTCACCTGGTGCAATGCTGCTGCACAGGGCGAAAACAATCATTGGCATTTCGGTAAAAATCACCATATAGATTTTAATGTGACACCTCCGGTCTATGCGGCCAATTCAAGTCTCTCTACCAGTGAATCCTGTGCTTCGGTGAGCGATGCCCAGGGTAACCTATTATTCTATACCATAGGTTGCCGCATCTGGGACAGGAATGGCAATGAAATGCCCAATGCTACAGGATTATTGGGCAACGGACCTATAGGGACCGGTGGTT
>Ga0209922_103922_pt1 | contig 11241 bp, 11 predicted proteins | sample ThiBiot_500_biof_FD_183946 | JGI IMG/M metagenome (GOLD analysis project Ga0209922, IMG submission 183946) | Wastewater bioreactor microbial communities from Cape Town, South Africa - Thiocy_expt_500_biof (SPAdes) | ecosystem: Engineered > Bioreactor > Thiocyanate-remediating > Anaerobic-Aerobic ...
CACCATTCGATGCAGAATCAAATTCTGCATATAGCACAACCTAAAAGAGAGCCAGCACAAACTTACAGACGAATCCTTCTGCAAAAAAACTCGAATCTGGTGCTAACTTCTCTGACGTTTTTTTACAGGTATTTTAGGATTTTCTCAGGTATGGTTTGAGTTATGGAAAATCCACCGTGATCATTCGATAGAGCTGGTCGAGTTCTACTTGGAACGCTGATTGGAACACTTGGAACACCTACCTGGACGAATATGAGCGGGTTTTACTAAGTTAGTTTGACTTATACAGTAAAAATCCGGTATTTTAGGATTTTCTCACGTATGGTTTGAGTTATGGAAAATCCACCGTGACCATTCGATAGAGCTCGTCGAGTTCTATTTGGAACACTGATTGGAACACTTGGAACACCTACCTAGACGAATATGAGCAGGTTTTACCCGATCTGTAGGTGTTTTTTACAGGTATTTTGGGTTTTTCTCAGGTATGGTTTGAGTTATGCAAAATCCACCGTGATCATTCGATAGAGCTCGTCGAGTTCTAATTGAAACACTGATTGGAACACTTGGAACACCCACCTGAACGAATATGAGCGGGTTTTACTAAGTAAATGCAATTTTTCCGTAGTAAAAATCCGGTATTTTAGGATTTTCTCAGGTATGGTTTGGTATATGGAAAATCTGCCGTGACCATTCGATAGAGCTCGTCGAGTTCTACTTGGAACACTGATTGGAACACTTGGAACACTCACCTGGGTGAATATGAGCGGGTAATACTCGAATATGAGGCTAACTTCACCTACGTCGATCTTGCTGATATTAATGGAACATATCCAGAAAACGGATTAGGACATCGTTGTGGTGGTGCTACAGATGCTAAAGTAAGGATTATAAGTAGATCAGTTCGAATGTTAATTTTCCTTTAAAGATTACTAGCTATGAAATGATGCAACATTTTTCACTTGTTGCTATTGCTGGTCCAACAGCAGATCAACAACCACCATTTATTTGGAGTCAATCAGATTTTGATAAACAAGTATCACATGTTGGTCATCCAGATAGATGGGATTTTAAACCATTTATACCAACATGGACAATATCGTAAACTAATTTCGTGATATACTTCGTTCAAATATAGAGTTTTTTAGCAACTATTTTTTAAAGAAAGAAATATTATTCGTGAAAGATTTTATTTAAATTCAACAATTAAGATTCATAGTCATTTATTGCCCTTGTTTAACCCAACTTTCATCAAATCTAGTTAGCAGTAAATTAATATGCTTTATATGTTTTAGTGCGATATGTTACTTACGATGTAAATGAGTCTGTTGAAGTTGTTACATCTGACTGACGGATAACATCCGTGATTAAAGAAAACATATAGGATTTCATGTTGACTTCGATGTGAGGTCCGCACAGGATGACGCGTCCTTTACCAAAACTACCAGTTACGATGGTGGCTTTGTTGACAAGAAAGTCGTGAAACTTTGGATTTGAACTGTCAGTATCAGTGATCGTTGCCAATGTTGTTACGTTACTTGGCAGCTGATCGGACTGGTAGACAGCGCCATTATGATAACTTGTCTTATAAACGACATTTGTTCTAGCATCAGTCAGTGTTACATTTGCCCGAATGTTTGCACCATGTCCATAAAGAGAGTATCGAACTGGAAGTAATCCAATACCGATATTCTTTGTGTCGGTGATGTCATTTGCTGAAGCAAGATATGCACCAGCACAAAGTCCCAAATAGCCACCTCCATTGGCAACAAAGTCGCGAATGGATGCAATACCCTTCTCGCCTAAAAGTTTCTGGTAAAGGCGTGCAGTTCCACCAGGAACTATAAGAACATCATAATCATCTGTGAGTTGTGCGATGTCAGAAGAGATAACGTATGGTACGTTAGTAGTCCCGAAGAGATTTACAAGATGAACGGCATTTGCCCTGTTTGTAGTAAAGATAAAAGCGCGCATTAGACACAAATCTATAATAATGAGATAACACAAATATTTCAATTTCTTAAAGCATTTGATGATCAAGTATTTTATTAATTTCAATATAAGCAAATTACTTAAAGATTTTACTGTTCTTTTTTGCTAGAAGATAAGCCATCAAGTATCAAATTACTTTCGTTTAAAGGTAAGAATAAAATATCTGATGGTTGACGAAAATATAAAGATGTAATTTTTTTTTGACTATACAATGAAAAAGAGCAAAGAAAGAAAGGAGAAGAAACTGATACTTGCGAGCACACCTTGTAACGAATTTTGGTCGCGATGAATAGGTGGAATATTCTTTTCGTTACGAGTGATGAAATGGAGAAGCAGCTTACCGCCACTCTCGGTATATGATATTTATTTAGAGCTACTTCATGACTCCAAATCATGTTTAATACAAAGAAGAGACACGCTTTATATACGTCAAGAGAAGAGAGAGAGAACGAACAGAATATAAGTAGATGTAACGTTACACAACACTAATGCGATACACATGTGACACACTCATTGTTCTTCGCTTTGTGCGCAATTGTCACGATTTGAATAAGGTGAAGGATACTCTATTATACAACGATATGTTTCGTTGTACTGAATAAGCGCAATCATCGTTCATAGAAATAAGAACGAAAAGGAAAACAGAATCTGTAAATGGGAAAAGTGGCCATTGTTGGCACAAATAGCTTTTCTGAACGATTTTATTTAAATTTAACAATTAAAAAAGTCATTTACTATGCCCTTGTTTAACCCAATTTTCATTAAATCTAACATACAGGGTGGTCCATAAATAACCCGGCGATAAGAGATTCGAATATATCCTTTATTACTCGACCAATCGAGCTGAAATTTTTACCAGTGATAGAGGCTTATCTAAAGTTTTTTTTCATATGAGAAACATCAACCAATACTCTTCCTAACTAATAAGATAACGATCAATAAGAATTTATCACTTGCTACGGGTTCTAAAATATGTTACCAAACGATCTGAGAGTATTTTTATAATCAATTAGAACATTTGAATTAAACTGCTGTATAAACTCAGTTTGTATTCACTGTTTATTACGTAAAAGAACTTTCTTTTGACTTCTTAATATCACTGTCTGAAATAAAGAGTCTTAGAAATGCATACAACTCATCTTCTACAATTCTGCTAGCATTTCCGGCAAACAACAAATTCCCATTGATCGTTATCTTATTAATTAGGAAGAGTATTGGTTGATGTTTCTCGTATGAAAAAAAACTTTAGATAAGCCTCTATCACTGGTAAAAATTTCAGCTCGATTGGTCGAGTAATAAGGGACATATTCGAATTTCTTATCGCCGGGTTATTTATGGATCACCCTGTATTTAATAGTTTCTCTGTCATATGTATATGCTAAATGAATATCGTTGCCATCACTGCTACTCCATGAAGTTTGTAATAATGATGGATAAGAATATTCTCCAATGTGTGCACCATCATCGTCATGAATCTGAACATCTCTATGATATGGCCATGTCATTCCATTATCATAAGACAGTGCAACGGTTAATGGTGATCTCGGTTGAGTTGTACCGTTATGATTATTAAATACCATTAGTATAGCCTCAAGAATTCTATAGGTATTAACAATTTTTTCAGCGTCTAATTATTATGCAGTAGGTAGTAATCGTGGTGCTTATGTTAAAATATCTAAAAATCAATCATTATCTATTATACCATTTATGTCAACAAAAAAGTACAGTTAAACCATTAACTTTATGGGAAAGGTTTAATTTAAATATAAAATTATTTTATATTTTATTTTCTCTTTTCAATATAGAGTATCTTATGTTGAAGAACAAGCTGTTCGAAATTTAATGGAAAAATTTAGTGCTAATCAAAGTTTACTTATGAAAGAATTTCTATTAAAAGATCCGAAAAAACTCGGTAAGAATCATGTTCTTTTCTTTTTGCGTGACAATACTCAAAATAATGATCAATTATAGGTTAATTAGTGCTATATGATGTTATTAAACTAAATCCTTTCTCTATATTTAGGTCATATAGCAGTTAATGATTGGTGTGATATAGTAACTCATGTACTTGATTTAAAATTACCATGGCGAACATTAAAATCACGTCTTGTTGATATTGATTCTCAAGGAATGGTTCTATATGAATCAAGTTTTCGTTCACATGAATTACAATGTGCTTTAGATTCAAATTTAATAACTGTAAAAATAAATATTTATTTATTTTATTTCTCTTTGAATTTTCTAGAGACGACAAAGTCTTTGTCAAGCAATATATCGTAATAAAGATTTACTTGAAACAGTATTTCGAGCTATTGATCAAGATAATTCAGGTTAAAAATCAATCTGTTTTTTTTTCTTATATATTTTATTTATTTATTTCAAGGTGTTATATCAATGCAAGAATTTACAGATGTTTGTGTTTTTCTTGGTAATCATAATGGTTCACATTTTGATGAAAAACAAATTATGGATTTAGCACAAAGTATTGATTTAGATAAAAATGGTGTTATTGATTTTAATGAATTTCTTGAAGCATTTCGAATAGTTGACATTGGTAGTATTCAAAGAGAATCTGCATAAGAAATATTATTTATTTTCTATTCTTTTAAAAACAATAAAAGTCAATGATTAAATAAATACTCTATTTTTAAATTGTTTTATTTTTCATAACCCATCCTTCCCATAATTTACTATAATGATATAAACGTTGATGTGTTCTTTCTAATCCTTGTTGTATTTGACAATAAATACAAGATGATGATTCTGGTAAAAAGCCAGTATGTGTTGCAAATTGTATAATGCGAAAAAAATATGTCATATTATTTAATATTAATGCAGGTATAACTTCAAATTCACAACCTTCACAATTAATACTAATCATATCAATTATTTTATTGCTTGTTCGATTTTCAATAATATTTCTCATTGTTTCAACAATATTTAATAAATGAATTTTTCGAATTAATGTAGAATTTTCTGAAGAAAATTTTCGAAATATACTTGTACCAGCATTTCCAACATCATTCATTTCAACGAGTACATCTCTTTCATAACTACCAAAACCATATTGATATATTTCGATTTTTTTATTTGTTTTAAATTGTTCAATTAAATTTTTCCAATTATCAAATAATGGTTCAAAACTAAGTATTGTTGAATTATAGAATTCAATAAATTTAACTGTATCATGTCCACGATTTCCTCCAACTTCAACAATAATTGAATTTGAATCTAAAAGATTTTTCTGTGCTGTATGACGTATACTTTCAACAGCCCAAAAACCTCCATTAACACCCCATTGCAAACAATCTTGATATTTTTTTACATCAATATATGAATTATTTTTCCATGTTTCACAACTAAAATTTCCATAGATAATTTTTGGATAGGAATTTGATGGTTTTATTGGAACATTAAGATTATTTTTAAAGGATTTGAGAAATAATAAAAATATAAAACATAATGCTACGTAAATATATCGTCTTGTTGAAAGCATAATGAAAAAGAAAAAGAAATTCTATTTCAATTCTATTGATTCATTTTTCATCAACATAAGCTAAGGATAGAAGAAAAGAAAAGAAAGAAGAAAAAGACCTCTTGAAAGCCATGAAAGTCGAAACACTTACCATTTTCATGCGTTATTCTACACGCTTTACATTGAATATCTTCCCGTCTGAAGCCAATAACTGCACTTAACGAACGTGTATTTCATCAAATTCTTTCTTGTTCTTTTACTGTAAGAATATTTTATCAAAAACAATTCTCTTCAAAATCTATATATATAAAGAAAAGTGTCTGTTTGTTTGTTTTGCTTGTTTGTTTGTTTGTTTATTTGTTCGTTATACGTTTCAACACTGTACAACCAAATGCAACGAAACTTTCCACAAATACTCTACAGACCTAGAGGAAGGTCGACGTCAACTTTTTCCTTGAGGGTGAGGAAGTGTACTGCCATGACCGGTTTCGTCCGAATCTCACGGACTCATCAGATGGCTTGCATGATCATTCTATATTTCAAGAAAAACCTTTACTTTGCTGCTAATCAATTGGCAAATTTCCAATTAAATTAAACAGTAGTAAATGTATTTACGACAGTTGAGGAAGTCTACTGCCATGACCGGTTTCGTCCGAATCTCACGGATTTATCTCATCAGTGGATTTACCTTTTTTGCAGATCAACAATTCGTAGTTGAATGCGCATATAAATAAAATTCAGTTTACGAAGTATTTGTGATTGCATAGATGAATAAGATTATTGGATTGGAATAAATATTTGATGCATTTGTTTTGACTGATCGAATATATATATGAATGAATTATAATAGATGATCCTTTGATGTTGATTTCTAAGAAATAATTCGAATGAATATAAAGGGATTGCGAAAGTATGGTTTTTTATTAGTGGACTGGATGTTATCTAGAATAAATTAAACAAATGATTTCGATCGGTTAGATGAAACGGTTAAATATGAATGAAAGAGAGAATTTTGTATTGAAAAGAAATATGAAAAACGTTTTGAAATCAAGGTATAAATGTGCAATATTTTAATTATACGATATGTTTAATCGAAGTTCATATCTGATTGATTAGAAGTAGTGGTTTGTTGGAAATTTCTATGACGATCTGCAATTGAAATTGAGAATATGGTTAGATGATGAATATATGGTTTTAAACTTATCTAGGAATCGTTGGTATTTACTCTTGATTTTTTTTGCTTTATTTGTTAATAGCCATCGTTGAGGCTTTTTGTGTATTAATTCATTAGCAGCATATGGCCGATTACGATTGCCTACGATAAGCCGAAGATCTAATCCTAAATTACTTGGTATAAGATGATTATGTATTCGATGTAAATTGCGTTTAAAACATCGAAAACGTCTTTCATGATTGTAATGAATGAAAAATTTGTTGTCTTTTGATGATGATGATTTGTTAACAAAGATCGTAGGATGAGTAGTAGTAGTAGCAGCATCATTATCATCGGTTTGATCATTATCCAAATCAGCTGTAGCTGCTCGTGCTGTTGCTTGCGATTGACGAGGTGTTAGTTGACCATAAAATTCATCTTTTAATAATGTCAACTGATGTTGATTGTAAATATATGGTAAAAATGATGACCGTCCAATATATTTAGAAAAAAAGCATTCAAATTGTTCATCGATAAACGTAGATGGATAACTAATGAAATGATTTGGCAATCAAAAAGAAAAATAACAATAACGAACTAGTAAATGATGAACAACTTACCCGTTATATAATAACATTAATTTAATAAATCTTCTTTCCTGTTCAAATGATTCAATTGTAGATGAATATCGAACAGCTCGTGTAAGAATAGTTTTAATAATATTTCGAAATACATGTGGATGATGATCAGAAATAAATGGAACAACATAGGGTTCAGCTGATGGCTTATGATAGACCGATGTAAGTAGAATACCATTTGTATTTGTTAGAAGAACATCTAAGAATGGAAGACTTTGACTAATCGTATATTCCAATTTAATATTTGGATGCCATTGATTAGCTTCATTTAAGAGCTTTTCTAATTCATGTTGTGATCTATTCCATGTTAAGAAGATATCATCAATATATCTACGTAGAATCAATTTGAGATAAATAAATGAAATTATTTTCGCAACATATATACATACCGACCAAAATATTCACCAGTTATATCTTGTATGCGAACTAATTCTCGTTGCCATTTCCACATAAATATATTAGCTAATGTTAATGTAAATGCAGATCCCATTGCACCGCCAATCACTTGTCTATAGTACTTTTTATCATAGACAAACACATTTTCTTTAATTACAATTGAAGCTAATTTGCGAATTGCATCTAATGGTACGCCTTTGACTTTTCGATAACCATGTACATGTAGAAATTCAATTAAAATATTTATTGATTCATCTTGTGGCAACATTGTATATAGATTATGAATATCAAATGTACAGAATAGTGTTGTTGGTTTAAGTCGTTGATATTTATGAAGATCTTGAATTAATGAAACACCGTCGATAATAGTTGTTTGTCGGCATTTATAATCAAAGATCGGCCGTATAATACTATCCAAGAATGTTGATATTTTATTTGTTGCAGAATGGATTGCACTAATAATAGGCCGAACTGGTATACCATCCTCAAGTACGAAGAAAAAGAAGACAAATGTAAACATTGAAAAGATTCAACTTGTTGTTGTTTCACATACTTTATGTGTTTTTGGATTAAAATAGAGATGAGCTAGTTCTATTTTTTTCACATCTGGCATCATTTGGTCATATTGCCATTTTAAAATAAATTTTTTCGATCGTAGTTGATTGAGCAATTGAATAACTTTATTGAGAACTTCATCGAATGGATTCGTATTCAGTTGTACATAGGCATTTGTTTCATTGAGATAGGCTAATTCTTTCTTCTTAAATTCGCTTGTTAAACCAATATAAAAATGATTACTTTTGTCCGTAAGACGAAGAGTTAAATGATGTTGTTGAAGTTTTTTTCGAATTGAAGCAAATATATTGGCTTGTTCTTTTGCTTGCATATGATCTTTAAATGAGAGTGAAGTAAAATAGGCTTGTTGAAGATAAGTAAGTAATTCATTGGAATAGATTTCAAAAATCTTATTTCCAGATGGTATGTATGGTGGATAGTCGACGAGTTGTTTTTTAATTTTACCATAAATATCATCATGTTCATGTTGTATTTCGATTTCTTGTTCTTTTCGAGAATAAATAGCACTTTGATTAGTTCGAATATAAGACGGACCTAGAATATATATACACGTAGAGATAACAATAAATGGAAATTAAAAATCAATTGAGCAGAGAATACCAAGTGAAAGAAAATGCCATTCACGTTTATTGAATGGATTTGAAATTAAATCAAGATAAGGTTCTGGTGAAATACCAACTGTTGTGCGTGTCTTTGTTGCAAGTTGACGATTTCGGATGAATTTTCCTTGATAAATAGGTATTTGATCGATTATTTTCTGTTTTAATTCTTTTGTTCGAATTGTCATATATTCAGTTAGATGATTGAATTGATTTAATTTTTCTTGAAATTGTTGTTCATATGTTTGTAATTTGATTTCATAGATAGACATCGATAAATTTAACCATTGACGTTTAGCTTCTTGTATCGTTTTGAAATGTTGATTTTGTAGTTGAATATATTTTAATTGATGACTTTTATCGGATGGTAACGAAGAATAAATATTGAATTGTAAAATTTCTTCGAGTTGATCATATTCAATGGGTAAGAATTGACAAGATACACGAAGTTCTAATAATAATTGTTGTTCCCAAATTTTGATTTGCTGTTGACGTATATCTAATAGTTCTTGAATGATTGTTGAATTTTGAATATCTATCTTGTTTGGATAATCAATTGTTTTATGTTGTATCATCATTATAAATTTATTCAATTGAGTAGTATTCGTTCGTAGTAAATAATTTCTTTGTCGATCTACAAACATTTTTAATTTTTCATCGATAATTTCGAATGAAACTTCAATTATTGGACAGTATTCAGTTTGTTCAGATAATTTCATGACACACGAAGTAATTTTTTCTTTGATAATTTCAATATAATGCATAAGAAACTCATGACATAAAGTAAAATCATCTGTTCTAGCCATTTTAATCAATGTTTCCTAGAAGAAAATACACAAATAGATAGATAGATAGATTATCCTATTGTGAAAATAGTTATATACTGGCCAATGATGTTGTTCAAGACCAATTGTTAGATAATTTTGCCATAATATTAGATGAAGTTCAAAGAAATATTGTTGATCCAATAGATTTAATCTTGATCGGATAAAGAATTGTTCAGATTTTTTCTTAAATGAATGATTGAACAGTTGTTTGAGTAGTTGAAATAAATGAAATGTTGGACGTTTCAAATACATAGGTCGTCTAGAATAATAAATATAATTTATATATAGAGAAGATAAAACGATCAAAATTCAATTGAACCTATAGATGTTGTTAGACGAAGACATCGAATCATAGTTTGTTGTTGTAATAGGCATAGGATGTTGTCTCTTCATCTTCTTGGCTACTGGTTGTCGATGAAGTGAAACTGAACTGATTGATTTTGGTATTCTCTTTGTTTGAAGTGCACGATGATATTTCTTTGAATTATCCATATTGATTAGGAATACAATGAGAAAAAAAAAGTGTAATCTAGAATAAAAGAAAAGGAAATTCAAATGAAAATAAAAAACAAAAAAAATCTCATAATTCTTTTGTTTGAAATTTAAAAATACAATCAATACGCTCGCCTATTTTTTCGCTACGTCGTTGAATAATTTCAAGCATCGAGGGCGAAATCATTTCATTGGTATTATTCATTGATGGACGATGAGCTAACCAGAGTTTCTTGATTGCTTCTTCATATTTATGTCTTGATTTGTTTCTTGTCTGTTCATAAAAATTGATTTCATTGCATGTGATCTTATTTTTTGCTTCATCAGCAATTGTTCGAAAATTTTCCAAAAAATCTTGATGTGTATCCTCATTTTCTGGAAGTAACAAATTCATGAATGTATTTTTATGATTATCAGCTGCCTGCATCACAAATTTATAAGTCTGCTCATCATTTGCATGTCTATATTTACTTCGACATACTTCATCCATTAGTTGTTTCTAAATAAATTAAAATATTGATTGAATATGAATTAAGAAAAAGAAGAGAAAAAAAAACGATATTACTTGAAATTGATTTGGACAAAGATGTAAATATTCTAATTTAAGAGCACGTATTTGATAAGTATAATGTAATAATTCAATTTGATGTTCGATTTTCATACGAAATTTACGAGCATGTTCATCGATATATGATTTGATTGTAGTTTGAATTTGTAGTGTATATCCATGGAATTGATTTGCTAAGATATTCAATTGAGTTCGACATTCGTTTAATTTCAAATCCAAAATATGTAATTGTTTACGAATAAACGTTAAATAATATTGATTATCGATATCTTTCATCGATCTATTATTATTAACTATGACTTGTTGTAATTCTTGAGGCCATATGGATTGATCTTGACCCATTTTTAAATAGACTGACCACAAATTGTCATAAGCTTGAATAATCATAATTTTATATATAAGTAATGCAATTTTACGAATAGATTCTTTATTATTTGAAGGATCAATAGGAATTGCTGTAGTTGTTTTAATCGTTGACTGTATATTACGAATCATTTGTTGAAATGGTGGATGATGTTTAGTTAAATA
>Ga0209922_103924_pt1 | contig 11238 bp, 15 predicted proteins | sample ThiBiot_500_biof_FD_183946 | JGI IMG/M metagenome (GOLD analysis project Ga0209922, IMG submission 183946) | Wastewater bioreactor microbial communities from Cape Town, South Africa - Thiocy_expt_500_biof (SPAdes) | ecosystem: Engineered > Bioreactor > Thiocyanate-remediating > Anaerobic-Aerobic ...
CTGAATTTCTGCGAATATCTACCAATCGATTATATTCAATCGTCATCTTTAATGAGATTGAAAACCCATCTCAACGAACTTTGCAATGATTTTACAACGGAAAAGTAATTCAATCGAAATGATTTTTTCGATTTTTATTGATGCTGATGATGTTTGTTTTGATAATATAGATGTCAAGAGGTTTTGAATCTTATCGATACGAATTTTCTTTTAAATGAAAACAATTCAACACATACTGAATCAGTCATTGAAAATCAATTGAATGAATATAATCAGTTCATTCTCGAAGAAAATTCTAACGTAAAAAGAAAATCTTTAAAAGTAAAACATTATCTTTTATTTCGATAGCTAATGCAATCGCAAATCTATGTTAATCAATCGAAATTCGATGAGATCGAGTACAAAAATTTGTTTTCATCAAAACTACAAAGTCAGTTGTTGAAATACGTTCGATTGATTTAATACGAAAATCAAAATTTAGATCTCGATGTCAACGAACAATCGAACTGTCGAAATACATTCGTTCATATTCTATTCGATCGTTGGCAACATTGTCGACAAATAAGTTACACAGCGAAGAATATGTCGATGATGATCGAAACAAATAATCAATCGGTTTTGGAAGAAATGTCGACTTTAATTAAGAACACGAAATATCTCAGTGAAATTATTCGAGAAAACAAAGCTTCGATGGTAAAAGAGAAGATTTTCTTTAATTTTGAAATTAAAAAAATGTTTAGTCAATTGATTCGCCGATGATCGATTCGACTGTTGAGTTTATTTCCAATCTTGAACATGTATTCCGTTCGTTTCAAGTAAAACCTTCGTTTTTTTTTGGAATAGTTGAAATTTCTCTAAGCGTTGATCTTTTAGAATCTATTGACTAGTTTTCAACTTTCAACAGTTCCAACATTAATTCGTCATGCTTGTTCAAAACAACCGAGTCTTTCATCATGTATGGATCTACTGAATAAGTCAATCTTTTCGATTGTTGACGATAATTATGAAAATGTTTACGAACAACTTCGACAAACGTTCGTCGCAGATCAATCATTTGAAATCTTTACGAATGTGTCGAGTTCATTCGATGAAATCGAACAAGAATTAAACGAAATCAGTCAATTCTTACAACAATTGAATCTACCATTCGAATGGACACAATCGAATCTATTCGACTGGACACAGGTTTAGTTATTTCTTTTACCGTGTATTGATAATTGAGTATCGATTTTAGACGAATATCACTAATGAAATTCATCAACAATTTCTGAGAAATTTCTTTGCACGAAATAAAATTCTGACGATAAAACAATTGTGTCAACTAGCAATCGATCATTGCCAAGCATTCAATCGTAATATTCATCAACCACAAATAATCAAAGATATTGATTTCACCAATCTTCTCAAACAATTTCTCATTCTCTACATTGTTCAATATGTAATCTTTCTGATTCTCAATCATCAATTGATGTTTTCTTTTGCGTCTAGTTAATCGATCTTCCATCGTTCGCAATCAGCTATCTTATTCTTTCGATGATTCCAACTGCATCCATCGAACTGTCATTGATTCAAACCGATCATCATTTTCAAGATTTAATCAATTCGAATTGTTTAATGACATCAACGAATAAACTCGTTGAATTCCAACAGCTCGTAGCTCAGATGAACAATTCATGGCAACAATCGAATACGAGCAAACAGATTGCCAATCGTCTTGAAATCAATCAAACACGTCAACATACAATTCAAATGCAATTATTGGCATTTTATTGGAAGAATTTGAATGAACAGAGAAAGCCGATACTCGACGAATTAACATCTGTAAAAAGAAGATTTCATTGAGTTAGTTTTTTGGAAAAGATTTGAACTGATCCTTTTTCAGGATCAAAATATTCTTGCTGTTGACGATAATTCATCGAGTAAAATCGTCGAGAAAGTCAACGTACTTGAACAGACTGTTCTTCAACGATTACGTTGGGCAGCTGGTGCGAATCCAGTTGTTCAAGATGTTCTAATCAAATTCGAAAAACGACAATCCGATCGAACGAATGAAATCAATGTATGACGAACTGACAACTAAATTGAATTTCTCCTAATTGTTGATTTAGAATGACAAACAATTGTGTGCGCATGTCGTTCAAATTCTTCAATCGTGGTTACTTTTCGAACAGCATGAAGAGCAAATTAAACGCAAACAGGAACTAATTGTTCATGCTCGAACATTTGTTGAGAAGTATGAAACTAATCGAATTTCTTTTTTTTTCTTTCAAAACTATGTTATTCTGTTTACAGAGGCTTGGAAATTTGTCAATTGAAAACCGATATTGAATCGAATTTTACTTCAGTCGAACAAGCAATCTTAGAAATGCCGGTAGAAACTCCAAAAAGAAAATATAATCTTTTAAAATAATATTTAGATCATTGAGAAATTCACGGAAATAACACTTGATAAACTATCAACATTAATCGAACAAATCGAAAGTCAACTCAAAAATCAAAAACGTACTCGAACTAAAGACGATAAAGATCTTGAAGTTTGTCGGGTACGTTCGATGAATAAAATTGCTCTATCCTAACAATTTTCTCTGCTGTATTTTATTTCGTAGGACGAAATCGGTCATCTTATTGATGAATTTAAAGGACAAATGTCTCAACATCATACGATCTTTAAAGATATGTCGTCTGTTCTTAAAAGTATTCTCAAAACTTTGCCCAATCGAATCATTCAGAATTATTCGAATATTCATCGAGAATTTCTCGAGTCGAGTCACACGATTGTTAAACACACGTTGCATATCGATCGAAATAGTTCGATGAAATACGAAACAATTCTAGCCAAGATGAAACGAGTTTTGTCTTTGAAAACGAAGTGAGAGATTGACATGTGAAGAAGGAGAAATTAGAATCATTTTATTTGTAGAGTTTTTGAGGAATTACTTCAATTGAAACCAACTGATGAAAATGGTAAATAATGAATTCATTTTAATTAAAAAAAAATGTTTTTTGTTTTAGTGGAAACTCGTGAAGAGATTCGTTCGTCAAAGACGACGGATGCAACAGGCGTTCAACAAGAAACAACAGATAAAACGACGAAAGGTTTCGATTTTCGTTTAAACACCTCATTTATCTATTTATGGAAATTTAGTAATCGAAGAACGAAATAAATATGCGGTGGAAATCTGCAAACGAATTCGTGATAAATTAGATGGATCCGATCCAGATCCGTTAGTGCAAAGCTCAATTTCTGATCAAGTAAAAAGAAAATTAAAAAGAAAAACGTTTTCAATAATCACTTTTTCCATTAGGTTGCTTATACGATTCGAGAAGCAACCGATCTCGATAATCTGGCAACACTTTATGAAGGATGGACATCATGGGTGTGAGAAATCAAAGAAAAACTATACAAATCTGGTTACAATACGGTGATTTAATTTAATGAACACAAGGAAAAGTTGTATTCAAAGATTAAAATTGAAGACAAACAAGTATTATAAACAAGAAGAGATCAACTGACGATTTGTTGTTTCGTTTCGTTTTTTTCCTTCGTTTTCTTTTTCTTGGTTACAATGACAATCGTCAGCTTTTCTTTTCATTTTATCTCTCTGTGATTGAGTTTTCGACAAATTCAAACGGTATTTTTCTTCTTCTTCTTCTTTTGTTTGTCTATGTTTCATCGAATATTTGTCGTTTCGCGAAAAAAAAACAAAACAGAAAAATAAACTAGAAAGATACTTACGATTTAAAAGGAACTGTAACCTTATTGGTTGCAGACATAAGAGGCATGATTTTTTTATGCTGATTATGACGAATTCTTACTGTCTACTTCGTTTATAAGTCTAGTGAAAATCCAACTTAAGTGGGAAGCAGAGAACATATCAAAGAATCGCTTCGTAATTCAAATTTCATGGTCTCTTTTCTAAATACTTTCTATTTAATAAAGGTTTGCATGGTCATATAACGTGCCAATTTGATGGAATTCTTAAATCCCTACATACCGCGTTCATGAATCTCTACAAACGCATTTATCTAAAATGGCCATATGAACCATTAACATTTCAACAACAACAGCAAACACTCCAAGAACATCATGATAAAGATATCCAATGAACAGTTTTGTTTTTATACCGGTATTTGTTATTCTTCAGATAAAATAAAGGAAAAAGAAGAATAATGGTTATTTTTTTCATTTCAAAAGAAATGTCTTTTTATTAAAACAAAAAAAAACAACCACAAGTTAATCTCGTGGTTGCAAAGAACCACGAGGCACTCGTGGGGGCACCGGTGGAGGCACCGGTGAGGCCTGGTTCTCCAAGGAGTTTTGGATCCCCTTGATGAGATCCTTGGTCTCTTTGAGCTCCATTTGAAGCCGAGTAATTACGGTCTTTAATTGCCGATTTTCGGCCTTTAATTGCTGATTTTCGGCCTTTAATTGCCGAATTTCGGTGGTCGAGTCGTTGGCAACTCTTGGTTCAACCTAAATAAAGAAAACAACACAAAGTTAGTTTATGTTGAATGAAATCTATGTAAAAATAAACTTAAAAAACTAATTAAGATCTAACTTTTTATGTTTTTCTTCTACAGAACCTACCACTATTCGATTTATATCGTTTTGCTTGCACATTATTCTTCTCTTACCTATTTTATGACCGATGAAAAAGAAATAAACTGACGCGTAGAGGATGCATGGGAAAGAAAAAGCTCAACCAATGAGATGGGTCGTCATTCAGGACGAAATTTCAAAAGCAAACGGTCATTTTATGTGCTCCATAATCTATCAAATTAATCGTCTAAAAATATTGAGCGCCTAATTTCTCTTGTTCCGACTCCAGAGGAGTAGAAGTAGCTTTGCTTTCTATCGAGGAAATATCTGACTGTAAGAAAATGAAATGTTGCTTCTTACCAACTCAATTCCACCATAATACGGCGAATCACGGCTATTTACGGCCATGCTAATTCGGCCTGGGGCAGTTCAAATCATCGAGATCGCGCACTTGCGTGCGCAGGACGGTTTGGTAATGATAGACGAGCATCGCGAATAATACGGGGAACAGTATCGAGAACGACACCGGGAGAATGAACAGGACGATCAATACGGTCGTCGCGACGGTACAAAACGATAGCGATAGCGTCTACGAACGGGCTATCTGACATCTGAAAGAAAAGAAACAATATTGATAAAAGTGTAACGTATGTGAATTTTACCCCATGTAAAACCATTGAAGCAATATTAGTGCACACGAAAGTAAATGTCATTGAATGATTATATGTTCCTCTATTATGAAATAATTCTACTAAAACTATCGAAACCAATGTATACGTGTTAGGGGGAGAAGAGAAGGAAAGGAGAAGCCCAACTTGCGATGGCACTTATTCGAACTAACTTTATTTAATTCCTTGCCCATATTTATATATATGTTTACAAAAGCACAACAACAGAAACGACGAGAGAAGAATGAGAAGAGAGAGAGAGAGATGCCAAGGAGTATGTCGTCTTATAACGACATCTTCCTAACAATACGTTTATGTTTATTTATTTCTATTTTTATTTAATTTGTTAATCTGTGTTAACCCTCATACTACCACCTGGGGTCTTTTGGGACCTCTCATCAATTGCGCTTTGTCCAATTCTTACATAGTAAAGGATGTGTTCCTGTGATTCTAGATATGCTATGAGGAGAGTTAACCATACTCAGTGATGGTGTTCGTTTGTTTGATTTGAATCTTTTGAGCACAATAAAATATGTCAAAAGGTATCTCAATGTACTATCACGATTTGGGGTCGATCGTTATTGCTTCAACAAGTTGGGCACAGTTCCGTTAATAATAAACGAACTCAACATTATCAAGAGTCACGTGTATTTTTCAATAAGATATTCGCCTAAAAACGTCTTTGTTAGAGAGTGAATAATAGAAAAATTGCTATTAAATGCTGAACTTGTAACTATCATCGATAAAAAAAAAGCTATCGAAATTTTTTTTAAATTATTATGTCTGTAATATTCTTCTGCACATGCCCTTTACTTAGTTCCTACTTCGATGGAATTTAAAGTGTTGGAAGGTGGTAGTATGAGAATTAATTAAAGAATTAAATGAAATGAAAGGAAATACATGAAAAAAAACAATTAAAACGAATTTTTGTACATGTGAATTATCTGTTCATTGTCCAAGAGAATTTTTCGATGTTTATTATAATAGAATTGATGTTGATACGGTCGTGAAACATAGGACAATTGTAAATAGAGATCAGCTTGAAGACGTTTGAAATGAATATGATCAATATCATGATGATCTTGAATAAGATATCGTTCGAGATAATCGATAAATTTCAAGCAAATCTTGCCGAGAGTATCTTCGAGTTGTTCGACATACGATTGTGTTAAACGATCGAATAATTCATCAGTTTCAATAGGCATACTTTGATGATAGGAAACAAGACGTTCAATTGAATTTCGATAGTTTCTTATGATTTCTAAATACGTACATAAATCAAGTTTATTTTGACAAAAAAAAACACCAACAACGACGAACTTGGTACGACTGACCAAAGCAAATCGATTTGTTCTAAAGTTAATTGATTTTGATTGAGTTGTTCAATAGCTTGATAAATAAATGTACACGAATCGATTAAACGATTCGTTTGTAATGCTAATTGAGCTTTCCAAAAATATTCATCGACGATATTCATTGTTTACTTCGGTACACGATATATCGAAAATGGTATATAGAAAAAAACGGTTTTTATGCCACGTGTATATAGTCTATCGTTTTTCTATGACACGTTGAACTACGAATAATATACATTCGAAGAAAACGAAAGAAAGAAGAGAAGAAAATTCGTATAACGTACAAATCAGTTAAGATTTGTAATTGGATGGTAGATAAAGACGAAGAAGAAATCAAAAACATAATAAAAGAATGATGTCGACGTCGATCGACCCTCACAACAATGGACGATCATTGAGAATTGTTTCAACAAATCGACTCTTTACAAAAGTCAGAACTGAATCAGGTAACGACTACTTCTCTTAGTCGACAAAAATATAAAAAACACCGTTTTCTTCATCTTAGTTTTACCATCAATTATGGATCCAACCAATCTTTTTCCTGAACACCAACAAGATTTAAGTGTTTTCCCCAAAGATGAATCGATTCTCGATGAATCATCGCCGACATTCGTTGATTTCCATCGAAATCTTTCATCATCAACATCACCCCATTCATTTTCTCCTCTCCAACACGATCATAGCTACGGTCTATCAACAAATTCTACATCACTACTTCCATCACCAACATCCTCCGATACATTAACATCACCCGAATTAATCAACACAAATCCGAATTCATCGGTTGTTGTGACATGGCCACAGATCAATTGTCGAGCTCTACGACCTAATGATTATCATATGCTATTGGAATTGTTATCATCGAATACAACTACTGATTCACCACCGGTGTTTTTCGGTTCCGCTCTCATTGATCCATCGACAGCAACGCCGTATTCCGATGCAACACGTACTCAACCGAAGAAACGTACCCGTCCCGGACATGTTAAACGACCTATGAATGCATTCATGGTCTTCTCACAAATCGAACGTCGAAAAATGGTCCAACTAGCTCCGCATTTGCCCAATGCCGATATCAGCAAGTAAACACACAAACAATCGAACATATTCATTGAAAAATAATAAAATTATCTTGTAGATGTTGTGGTGCGAAATGGAAACGAATGTCTCTACGAGAACGACAACCTTATATGGAAGAATCCGAACGGTTAAAACTTCTCCATGCTCGACAATATCCAACATACAAAGTATTTTCCTTCAACACTCGCAAAACCATCATCATTCTTCATTTCAGTATCAACCTCGAAAACGAAACAAGACAACTTCACCCACAAATCCACCTCCTGCTACAGCATCAACATCATCATCACCACCCACAACAACAGCAACAACAACCATCACAACATTACCATCAAACATTCTTCCAACAATACCAACAACAACAACAGTTATTGCTAAAGAACAACCTCAAACACCTCCGCCATCACTCTCTCAACCTTCGTCAACATCGAATCCCAACGATCCTATTTCATTGCTAGTTGCCAGATTATTCGATCAGAAATTAGCCATGTTCGCTAGTAATCTTCAGCAATTTAATATCGATCATCTACAATATCATTTCACTCCACCGAATACTCAACTCTATCCAACGCCAACACCGATGCCGTTCGATCCCGTCGCTTTTCTCGCTAAACAACAACAACATCGACTTATTTGAGATAGACAGTAGAATTAGATAGAAACACAAACAAACAAACAAACAAAAAACAATCTTTCTCTCATTGTTGTTTATTTTTTATTTTCTTTTTCACGTTTTATCTTATATTTTTCTTCTTTGTTGCGTGTAGTTTTGTGATTTGCTTATTTGTTTTGCCTTGTTCAGAAGATCTTATGAACGAACCTAAATTATTGACTAATCTTGTTCTTTGTTCTCAGAAAAACAATAGAATATAGAAAATGAAAATTCGTTTTTCTCTTAGTCTGCTGTGAGAATATCATAGTCGATATGAACGAAAAATAAAGAAAAGAGAAAACAATTTAACACGTGCTGTTTTCGAATGTCTATATTCTCTCTCGTCTCGTCTATCTTATCCACTTTCACTTCCATCTTCTAACCGACACACAACAGACACACACACAAACACAAAAATGTTTCAAATCAAAACTCTTCCAAATCCAACGAAAAAATCATCACATTCGAAATTTTCGAAACAGATTACATGTAAATTATTCGTTGGCAATCTCGCCACACATACAACTAGTACGCATTTACAAGCCATCTTTCAATCCTATGGACAAATTATCGAATGTGTTAAAGTACGTGAACGTTACGGTTTCGTACGATTTTCAAGTAACGATCAAGCACAACGAGCTCTCAATGCTTGCAATGGCTTGCAGCTAAATGGCTATCCGATGATTGTCGAATATGCACAAAACGAAATATTGATCAGTCCGAAATCACCACGTGTTTCGACACGATATCAATCGAAGAAAATACCGATTACAAATGATGATCTACCGGAATTGAAATATTCCTCATCGACATTGAATCCTGATGCGTCATCATTTATCATTCCTTGTTCGACAAGTGACTATTATTCGCAATCGGAACGGCCATCGAGTCGTTCGTCATCGGAACGATCGAATTGTTTATCACCATCAGTACTTTCGGTTACAATACCATTGTCTTATTCAGATGACGACGAGATTTTCGAAGAGAAACATTCGCAAAAAAGTCTTCAACAACAACAACAACACCAACCGCGACAATCGGTTAACGTTTTTATTGGTGATAAAATTCTCAATTTATATGGCTCAAATGTTGATGTCAATAATAATCAAACAGCACTCACATCATTTGATAATCGTGATATTGATCCACGTGATCCGATTTTTATTTGGAATTTTGCTATTTATCCTGATGTTTCAATTAACCCATTTATCAAACGTACAGATATTAAAACATTACTCGAACGTCGAGTTTCACTTTATTCGTAACAAATAGTCAGATATTTCGAACTACTGCTGGTCAGTTATTAGTCTTTATTTTTCTACTCTGTGTGTCTTTATATTTATTAATAATCTTATTCGTTCCATTTGTCTTTCTATATTGATGTTGTGTGTTAAAAACAATATTTTTCGTCTCTCAAAATATGCTGATCTTGTATGATCTGCATTTTTTTGTCTTCATCTAAAGAATACCTATCTATCGAGTTCGATACTATGTAACCCGCCGCCGTCGTATTTACATTAAATTAATAATCTTTCTTCTTCCATTTATTTTTTTTTCTTAAATCTAAACTTTATTCTTATTCCTTCCTTCTTTCTTTTTCTTCTCTCTTTCTCTTTTTTTTTTATATACATGCGTCTACTTAAATAATTCTAATATTTGTCGGTGTCTTTGTGTGTGCTGCGTCGGTGACGATGTATATTAGGAAAAATTATATTAAGAATATATAACGGAATGTTCTTTTCATAGATAGACATGAACATTGACCTTAGTAATTAATTCAAGATTGAGTTTGGGCTTGTGAAATATGTTCATTTATCATCGATATCACGAGAGAGAGAAAAAGCGAGCTTTTTGACTGATTTGATTGAATAGAGTTTGCGTCGACTTGACAAGTAAGCGAGCAAACGAGAGAGAGGGGAAAAAGAATGAGAAATCGCAATGCGATCTGTCAACATCAATCAAGTCCTGTTGTCATCTACTTGGTTTTTGTATAGAACGGACAAAGCTCAAGTTCGCTAAGCTGCCGATCATTTTTATAAAAAAAAATAAAAGGAGCAGGAGGAGGAGGAGAAATAGGCAACGGATCTACACAATTTGATATTTATCGTCCTGTCAGAACATCGAGAGAAGAATTCAACTTGTTGTGATCCATCTTGTTCTTTTTCATTTTTTTCTTCTATTCTTTACATATTATTGCCCCGATGGTGACAACTGAGCAGTAGAAACGATGGCACTTTAATGTTTGCGAGCATGTTATGTTTGATTTATTGCTTCTGAATTGTAATGATGGCTCATAAATCAAATGAGAAAAAGAAAACTCTAATCCAGTTTCATTTCTTCATCTTCTTCTTTTCGTTTGGTCGATACAATGATACGCTTCGACAGTATCTCTTGTCAATCATTCGATAAAAGTCATGTTAAAAAGTAAAAAGTCCGATGACAATCGATCTCTAATGTCATTAAATGATCAATCTTTGTGATTATTAACGTTTTCTAATTGGTTCGATGATGGAAATCACATTCGTTACACATTGTATATCGAATCCTTCTTTTACATTTAGGAAGATAGATGATGATCATCGTTGTCATCTTCTATTGTTACTTGTCTTTGAGATGAGTGACGTGTATATCCCATATGCATTACGCGACAAATCGAGCTCGTTTATCTTCATCAATATTTCGACTGAAACAGGCAGCTAACCTGTCAGTATCTGCAATCGACTTTCCTAGACGACTAATGACGTTACGAACTGCCAGTCAGCAACAGAAGACGAAGAAAACTATTACACTTCATTCGTCATCAAATCAATCCATCAAACAATCACCTCTAGCTTTCTTTTTCTTTTTTTTCTTCTTCTTTCATTTCTATCTATCTGCACATTATAGACGTATGTAGGACATAGATTGTATGAATCGTTTTACATTGAAATTTACCTGTACACA
>Ga0209922_103926_pt1 | contig 11236 bp, 9 predicted proteins | sample ThiBiot_500_biof_FD_183946 | JGI IMG/M metagenome (GOLD analysis project Ga0209922, IMG submission 183946) | Wastewater bioreactor microbial communities from Cape Town, South Africa - Thiocy_expt_500_biof (SPAdes) | ecosystem: Engineered > Bioreactor > Thiocyanate-remediating > Anaerobic-Aerobic ...
GGTTCAGCATCGCTTTGCCCTTGATGGCAGTATCGCATCGAGCTGCTTAGGCCGGCTCGATGTCCGTCTGCTTGAACCCGTCGCTTTTCGACAATAGCGGCTGGCGATAATAGCGAACGCAGGCATAGGTCATGCAATCGTCAAGGCTGAGGCCCGCCGAATGGCGGCCTTGGCCAAAATGCTCATATGCTTCAGCCGCCAAGGCGGCGGCACGGGGCGGAATTGCGAGCAACTGAATATTCATCAGTTGCAGGAATGTGCGCACTGCTTCGCCGGCCTCGGTCGGCGACAATCCCAAAGCGGTGGAAACCTGGATTGCGGCGTTGGCTGCGACAAGCGGCGAGGTCATTCTGACCGTTGCCGGCTGCATGCGGATGGCGAAGGCGCGCGCCTCCTCTTCGTCGGTCATCATCGCCGATAGCACGGAAGCGTCGATGAACATCAAATCTCCTCCCTTGCGACGGAGCTTTCGTCCTTGGCAATGGCCTTCCGCTTGAGATTGCGGCAGAAGGCGACGGCGACATCGGCGAGAGCCGGTTTCGTCAGTTCTTCATCCAACGCCTTCTGCAAGGCGAGCCGCACGGCTTCCGTCTTGGTGGAGCTCTTGGTCAGCGCCTGATAACGCCGTGCCAGACGGTCGATGGCGTCGTCCTTGATGTAAAGCGGCATAGAATATCCTTTTTTCCAAATATGAATATCCATAGGCGGTGTCGCGCGCGGAGGCAATTGCATCCTCACCTGCCGCGACCTGCGACATTCAATCCGGTTACACCCGTCATATTTAGATGACGATCATCATCTAACGTGCTAATCGTATCAGCAAGATGCCGTTTGCAGACTGTGAGGAGATGTCATGTCCGCTATCGATCCCGTCGTCATCGTATCCGCCACGCGCACGCCGCTTGGTCGTTTCCAGGGAGACCTTTCGCCATTGCAGGCGCCGGAGCTTGGCGCGCATGTCATCCGCGCCGCGCTGGATCGTGCGGGTCTGGCGGCGGAGAGGGTGGATGAAGTTCTGTTCGGCTGCGTCCTGCCGGCGGGGCAGGGGCAGGCGCCGGCCCGGCAGGCTGCTCGCGGGGCCGACCTGCCGGATGCCGTCGGCGCCACCACCATCAACAAGGTCTGCGGTTCCGGCATGAAGGCGACGATGCTGGCGCATGATCTCATCCTCGCCGGTTCGGCCTCGATCGCGGTTGCCGGCGGCATGGAATCCATGTCGAATGCGCCGTATCTGCTCGCCAAGGCGCGCGGCGGCTATCGCATGGGCCATGACCGCATCTTCGACCATATGATGCTCGACGGGCTGGAGGATGCCTATGAGAAGGGCCGCTCGATGGGCGATTTCGGCGAGATGGCGGTCGAAGCCTATCAGTTCAGCCGCGACGATCAGGATGCCTATGCCGTCGAGACCCTGTCACGCGCCCGTGCAGCTACCGAAAACGGTGCCTTTGCGGCCGAGATCACGCCGATTTCGGTCGCCGCCAAGGGCGGCCCGGTGACGATTGCCAAGGACGAGCATCCGCAGAAGGTTTCGCCGGAAAAGATCCCGATGCTGAAACCTGCCTTCCGCAAGGACGGCACCATTACGGCCGCCAGTGCCTCGGCCAATGCCGATGGTGCTGCGGCGCTCATTCTGACGCGCCGCTCGATTGCCGAGCGCGAGGGGTTGCCGATTCTTGCCGAGATCAAGGCGCATGCCACGCACAGCCAGGAGCCGGCCTGGTACACCACCGCGCCGATCCCGGCGATCCGCAAGGTGCTCGACAAGACCGGATGGAAGATCGGCGATGTCGATCTCTTCGAAATCAACGAAGCCTTTGCCGTGGTTGCCATGGCCGCCGCGAAGGAGCTCGGCATTGCGCGCGATCGCTTGAACGTCAATGGCGGCGCCTGCGCGCTCGGTCATCCGATCGGCGCCACGGGCGCGCGGCTGATCGTGACGCTGCTGCATGCGCTGGAGCGCCAGGGCGCGCGGCGCGGCGTTGCCGCGCTCTGCATCGGCGGCGGCGAGGCGACGGCGATCGCTGTGGAACGGGTGGGGTAAGAGAATTCGGGCAAGTCAGTTGCGTTTGCCGATGCCGCGCTTGCGGGCATGGCCCCTCATCCTAGCCTTCTCCCCACTCATGCGGGGAGAAGGGACGACCGTGCAAGGCGGCGAATTTGCGTGAAAGATCGTAGGCTATCGATTAAGACTCCCTCTCCCCGCATGCGAGGAGAGGGCCGGGGTGAGGGGCAACGTGGCACGCCCTCTCAGGGCAGCTAAACATAGACCAATTCGTAGACGTGGGATTTCTCGCCCTTCTTGCTCACCCACTCGCCTTCAGGCGGGTAATCGGCATCTTGCTCGGGAAATGGCACGTTCCACGGTCTGCCGAGCAAAACCCCGTCTTTGTCGTCCCAAACGCCCCAGCCGAAGCCTGGCTGAAAGCTGGTCCAGAGGTCGGCGTCCTCACGCTGATAGCCGATCTTTCCGTCGGGCAGCTGTTTGCGATGAAACGTATAGACCAAGTGGTCGCTTCGCCGCCTCAGCTGAAATCGATCCCTGTTCATGCCCCATCCGCTGTCTTGTTCATAGCAAGGATACTGTCATCGGGCACCAGAAGTGTCCAATTTGCCAATATTGCCCTATCGAGCCAACCGCAGCCGGAGCGCATTGGCAATGACCGAGACCGAGGACAGGCTCATCGCGGCCGCGGCGAGCATCGGCGACAGAAGCAGGCCGAAGACGGGATAGAGCACGCCTGCGGCCAGCGGCACGCCGAGCGCATTATAGCCGAAGGCGAAGGCAAGGTTCTGCTTGATGTTGCGGATGGTCGCTTCCGAGAGGCGCCGTGCCCGGACGATACCGTTGAGGTCGCCCTTGACCAGCGTAATCCCTGCGCTTTCCATGGCGACGTCGGCTCCGGTGCCCATGGCGATGCCGACATCGGCGGCGGCAAGCGCAGGTGCGTCGTTGACGCCGTCGCCCGCCATGGCGACCATGTGGCCGTTTGCTCTTAATTCGTCGATCAAAGCCTTCTTGCCCTCGGGCAGCATGTCGGCGCGCACTTCGTCGATGCCGAGTTCTCTGGCGACCGCAGCGGCGGTCTTGCCATTGTCGCCGGTCGCCATGACGATCTTCAGGCCGCTCTCGTGCAGTGCCTTGATCGCTGCTGCTGTGGTCGGCTTGATCCGGTCGGCGACGGCGATAAGGCCGGCCAGCTTGTTGTCGATCGCAATGAACATCACGGTCTTGCCTTCGCCGCGCAGACGCTCGGTTTCGGTCTTCAGGGTTTCGGTGGAAACGCCAAGGTCGGCCATCATCGCTGCGTTGCCGAGCGCGATCGGCGTATCGCCGGCGCGGCCTTCCACGCCTTTACCCGTGATTGCCGAGAAGCCGGAGATATCAACAAAGCTGGCCCCGCGGCTCTCGGCGCCGGCAACGATCGCTTCGGCCAAAGGATGTTCCGAGCCGCGTTCCAGGCTGGCAGCGAGTGAGAGCAGATGTGCCTCGTCGGCGCCCGCTGTGGTGACGACGTCGGTGAGATTAGGCTTGCCTTCAGTCAGGGTGCCCGTTTTGTCGACGATCAGCGTGTCTACCTTGGCGAAGCGCTCCAGTGCTTCCGCATCGCGCACCAGCACGCCCTCATGCGCGCCCCGACCTGTGGCGATCATGATGGACATCGGCGTTGCCAGCCCAAGCGCGCAGGGGCAGGCGATGATCAGTACGGCGACGGCGGCAAGCAGCGCATGGGCAAGCCGCGGCTCCGGACCGACGAAGGCCCAGACGGCAAAGGCGAGGATGGCGGCGACGACGACCGCCGGCACGAAGATGGCGGAGACGCGGTCGACCATCGTCTGGATCGGTGCGCGCGAGCGCTGCGCCTTGGCGACGAGTTCGACGATGCGCGAAAGCGTCGTGTCGGCTCCGACCTTTTCCGCCTGCATGATGAAGGTGCCGTTCCTGTTGATCGTGCCGCCGGTCAAGGCGTCGCCTTTCGTCTTCTCTACCGGGAGAGGCTCGCCTGTGATCATCGATTCATCGATAGTGGATTGGCCTTCGACGACGGAGCCGTCTACCGGAACGCGTTCGCCGGGGCGTACGCGCAGCTGGTCGCCGGCCTCGATCTCCTCGACCGGCACATCGGTTTCGCCGCCACCAGCGCCGATACGCCGCGCCGTCTTCGGGGCAAGGTCGAGCAGGGCGCGGATGGCCGAGCCGGTGCGTTCGCGGGCCTTCAGTTCCAGCACCTGGCCGACGAAGACCAGCGCGACGATGACGGAGGCCGCTTCGAAATAGACGGGCACGCTTTCGCCATGTCCACCGAACGTCATGGGAAAGAGACCGGGGGCAAGTGTGGCGACGACGCTGTAGACATAGGCAGTGCCGACGCCGAGGCCGATCAGCGTCCACATGTTGGGACTGCGATTGACGAGCGAATTCCAGGCGCGGCGGAAGAAGGGCAGCGCCGCCCACAGCACGACCGGCGTCGCGAGCACGAGTTCGATCCATGTGGCGAGGGGTTCGCCGATCCAGTCGCGCACGGGCAGGCTGATCATCGGCCCCATGCTGATGACAAGCAGCGGCAGCGACAAGGCGGCGCTGATCCAGAGGCGGCGCGTGAAATCGATCAATTCCGGGTTCGGGCCGTCATCGGCGGCGGGGACACCCATCGGCTCCAGCGCCATGCCGCATTTCGGGCAGTCGCCGGGATGGTCGCTGACGACCTCGGGGTGCATGGGGCAGGTATAGAGCGTGCCCTTCGGCGCCGGTTTTGGCGCGGGCTTGTTGCCGCCGAGATAGGAGGCCGGATCTGCCTCGAACTTGGTCTTGCAGCCGGTCGAGCAGAAATAGAATTTCTCGCCCTGACGCTTCAGGAAATGGCGCGCGGTGGCGCGATCGACCGACATACCGCAGACGGGGTCCTTGGCCGTGAGGTAGCTTTCCGGCGCAGCCTCGAACTTTGCGCGGCAGCCATCGCTGCAGAAATGGAAGGTGCGGCCATGATAATCCAGCGACGGCTTGCCCGCTTTCGGATCTACGGTCATGCCACAGACGGGATCGCGGATCACCTCGTCCTGAGCTTTGGCGTCATCATGACGGTGGGGGGCGTGACCATGATGGCTGTGATCGTGCTCGTCGTGCGGTGTCATATCATGCTCCTTTGCCCGAGGGGCGTCGGATAGGTTTATGAACCTTCCCATCGCTGGAAGGTCAAGACGAAAAATAGTGATTGCCATCCACAGTTCACAGGGCCTCCTTCCTATCCCCCTTAACGGCGCGATGATAGGTTCCGTAAGAACGATGCAACGGTGTGATTCCAATGCGATATGATCTGACCACGTTGCCGCTTGCCGCGCTTTTGCCTGCCCTCGTCAAGGCGGAGGACATGCTGGCGCGGCTTGACGAGCGCGTCCTCAGGCACACGGTAGCGGACGGTTTTCGTGAGCGCGGGCATTTTTTCGATGCCGCCGGCGCGCTCTGGGTCGGCGGCGAACTCGTGCATGTGGAGGATCTCGTCCTGCACGATGCGCGCATGGACACGCGCACGCCCACGCATGAGCTCACCATCGCGCACGCGGTGCTGCGCAGCCGGCGCCGCCTTTGGACTGCCGATCCTAACTGGGGGCTGGAACCGGCCGGTCTTGCCGTCCTGCGCGGCGATGTCGGCGAGGCTGAGGATGCAATGGCGCCGCGTTCGACGCTCCCCGATGCCATGGAGCCCGACGAGCCGGAGGAAGATGAGGATGACTTCGGCGTCGATTTCGCCGAGATCGACGCCATCCTCGCGCGCTCCGACAAGATCCTGAACGGCGGCGTTCCGGAAGCCCGGCAGCCGACCGTCGATGTCGAAGACCCTTTGGCGCTGGTCCGCGACGAGGATTGGGATGAGGGGCAGCGGCTGGAGAGCTGGCGTGCCGTCATCCGCGAGGCCGATCTGCTGCCTGCGGCCCTCGGGGCGGCGGTGCTTTTCGACGCGTGGGAACGCATCGAGCCGCTGCGTCGGCAGCATTGGCTCGGCGGCTTGCTGGTCAGCGCCTATCTGCGCAGCCGCGGCAAGGTCACCTCGCATCTCTTCTGCCTGAATGTCGGGCTCAAAGCCGTCCGGCACGATCGTCGGCGTGCGCCGGATCGCGTGACCCGGCTGACCGCCTTTCTGGAGGCCATGGCGCTTTCGGCCGATTCGGGCTTGAAGGAGCTCGATCGCCTTTCGCTCGCCCGGCTGCAGATGGAGCTGCGGCTGAAGGACCGGCGATCGAACAGCAGCCTGCCTGACGTGATAGACATCGTACTGTCGCGGCCGATCGTGTCGGCGAAGATGATTGCGCGCCACGTCGGCGTTACCTCCAGGGGCGCTCTCAATCTGGTGGCTGAGCTCGGGCTGCGCGAGATGACGGGCCGCGGCCGCTATCGGGGCTGGGGCGTGCTTTGATACAAAATAGCGGCCGATGCGAGTAAGCGGCGGAGGCCTTGCAACCACAACCCTAGTTTTTCGTCCAATATTACAGTTTGTGACGCTAAGTAGCGCTAAAATGGACAAAATTTAATGGCTATACCAAATTCCTAAGCGACGAGATGCAAGCTAAGGTCGCGCCATGAATTACGGGGGATCGCAGATCACCTAGTGCTTTGAAGAAAGGTGTATGAATGGCTCGGACGTTTCGGGTCGTGGTGTGGTTGGCTGTGATTGGCGCGGTGGGGTACGGTGCCTATGCAACACGCGATCGTTGGCTTGGGCCGGCAGAAAAGCTGCTCGGCTATCAGAATGCTGCGGCCCCCGGGGACCAAGCCCAGGGCGGACGCCGTGGCGGCCAGGGGCAGGGCGGCGGACGGCGCAGTATGTCGCAGTTCAGCGGGCCGGTTCCCGTGCTTGCCGCCGATGCGACGACGGCCGATGTGCCCGTCTACATCAACGGCGTGGGATCGGTGAAGGCGCTGAATACCGTGACGGTGCGTGCGCAGGTCAGCGGGCGAATCGTCGCAATCAATTTCGTCGAAGGCCAGGATATCAAGAAGGGCGACGTCATCGCCCGCATCGACGATTCCGTCTACAAGGCGCAGCTCGACCAGGCGATTGCCAAGAAGGCGCAGGACGAAGCCCTGCTCGCTGGCGCTCAGCGCGATCTCGTGCGTTACCAGCTGATGGTGAAGAGCGCCTCCGGCACACAGCAGCAGGTCGACACGCAGACGTCATTGGTGGCGCAATATACCGCACAGGTCCAGGTGGATGTGGCGGCGATCGAAAGCGCACAGGCGACGCTCGACTATACGACGATCAGGGCCGCCTTCGACGGGCGTACAGGCATCCGCAACGTCGATGTTGGCAATCTCGTCAGCTCGTCGGATGCGACTGGGATCGTGACGCTCTCGCAGATCAAGCCGATCTCCGTGCTGTTTTCCATTCCGCAGCAGCAGCTAGCCCGCATCAATGCGGCAAGCGCGGCCGGAACCCTTGCCGTTCAGGCCATGGGCAACGACGGTGAGACCGTGGTCGACAACGGCTCGCTGGGCGTGGTCGACAATCAGATCGATCCCACCACGGGCACGGTCAAGCTGAAGGCGAATTTTCCGAACGACAAGCTCGCGCTGTGGCCTGGCGCCTTCGTCAATGCCCGCCTGCTGGTGGAGACGCTGAAGGGTGTCACCGTCATTCCGAGCGGAGCCGTACAGCGCGGACCGAACGGCACCTTCGTCTATATCATCGGCCAGGATCAGAGCGTGGCGATGAAGTCCGTGAAGGTGCGGCAGCAAGACGATACGTTGGCCGTCATTGCCGATGGCGTAGCGCCCGGCGACAAGGTGGTGACCACAGGCTTCGCTCGGCTTCAGAATGGATCGAAGGTGCAGATTTCGACCAATCCGGATCAGGCGTCGCCGGCTGCTCCGTCAACCGATAGTAACGCCCAGCCGGTCGCTGAAAACGATCCGCAAAATGGCGGCGCTGGCACCGCCAATGCCAGCGAGCGCCCGCATCGCCGTCATAATGGACAGGGCGGCCAAGGCGGTCAGGGTGGCGCGGGCAGTCACAATGGTCATCCCGGCCAGGATGGTCAGCCGGCAGCTGCCGGCACGGAAGGTGCCGATAAGAGCGGAGGCTCGGCTTCCAACAATTCCTCCGCTACGCCGACACAGCAACAATGAACGTCTCGTCGCTCTTCATTTCCAGGCCGATCGCCACCTCGCTTCTCGGGGTGGCGGTTCTGTTGGGCGGCATTCTGGGGTTCCTGTTCCTGCCGGTCGCGCCGCTGCCGCAGGTGGATTTCCCGACGATTCAGGTGACGACGCAGCTTCCGGGGGCTGATCCGGATACGATGGCAGCGCTGGTGACGGCGCCCCTGGAGCGGCCGCTTGGCCAGATTCCGTCGCTCGCCTCCATGACGTCATCCAGCGCTTTCGGCATCAGCCAGATCACGCTGCAATTCGATCTCGGCCGCGATATCGATGGTGCCGCGCAGGACGTTCAGGCGGCGATCAACGCCGCCGGTTCGACACTGCCGCGCACGCTTCCCTATCCGCCGACCTATTCGAAGGTGAATCCGGCCGATACGCCGATCGTGACGCTGGCGCTGCGTTCCAACAGCTACTCGATCCGCGAACTCAGCGACTTCGCCGATACGATGATGGCGCAGCGCCTAAGCGAAGTGTCGGGGGTCGGCGACGTCAACATCCAGGGCGGCGTCAAGCCGGCCATCCGCATCCAGGTGGACCTGCCGCGCCTTGCTTCCTATGGTCTTGCCCTCGAAGACATCCGTTCGGCCATCACCAATGCGAGCGTTGCCGGCGCCAAGGGCTCGCTCGACGGCACCCAGCAGAGCTTTACGCTTGCGGCCAACGACCAGATCGTCGATCCCAACATCTACAGATCCGTCATCGTCGCCTATCGCAACAGTGCGCCGGTGCAGCTGAAGGATGTTGCGACCGTTGTCGAGGGATTGGAGAACAATCGCGTCGGCGCCTGGTATCAGGGCCAGCCGGCCGTCATTCTCGACATCATGCGCCAGCCGGGCGCCAACGTCATCCAGACGGTCGAAAATGTCCTGCAGCAGATCCCGAAACTGAAGCAGGCGATGCCAGCAGGCGTTTCCCTCGATATCGTCAACGACCGCACCGAGACCATCCGTGCCTCGATCCATGACGTGCAATGGACGCTGGTTATTTCCATCGGCCTCGTCATTCTCGTGGTGCTGCTCTTCCTGCGGACGATGACGGCGACCTTCATTGCCGGCGTTGCGTTGCCGCTGTCGCTGATCGCGACCTTCGGCGTCATGTGGTTCGCCGGCTTCAGCCTCGACAATCTCTCGCTGATGGCGCTGACCATCGGCACCGGCTTCGTCGTCGACGATGCCATCGTGATGATCGAGAATATCGCCCGCCATATCGAAGAGGGCGAGAACCCGATGCAGGCGGCGCTGAAGGGCGCCGGCGAAATCGGCTTCACCATCATATCGCTGACCGTCTCGCTCGTTGCCGTCTTCATCCCGCTGCTGTTCATGACTGGCATCGTCGGGCGCATGTTCCGCGAATTCGCGCTGACGCTGACCATCGCCGTCGTCGTGTCGGCCGTCGTCTCGCTGACGCTGACGCCGATGATGTGCGCTCGTATCCTGCGCAAGCCTAAGGAGCGCGAAGGCGGCTTTCTGGCCGGCGCCGATCGCTTTACGGATTGGATGATCGAAGGCTATCGGCGCAGCCTCGTCTGGGCTGTCGATCGCAGCGCACTCATGCTGCTTGTGACGGTGGTGACGCTCGCCGCGACCATTGCGCTCTATATCGTCATTCCCAAGGGTTTTCTGCCAGCGCAGGATCACCGCCGTCATCGAGGCCGAGCCGACGACCTCCTTCGAGACGATGAAGCAGATCCAGGCCTCGGTGGCTGACCGCCTGCGCAAGGATCAGGATGTCACCGGCGTGGTTTCGGTCATCGGTTCCAGCGCCAGCAACCTAACGCTGAATACGGGCAATCTCAGCCTCGTGCTCAAACCGCGCAACCAGCGCAATGCCTCCGCCGATCAGATCATCGATAGGATGCGCGGCGAAGTCACCGGTATGCCGGGCATCCACGTCACCTTCCAGAGCGTGCGCGACATTTCGATCAGCACCAGGGCCAGCCGCGCACCCTATCAATACACCCTGACGGGTACGGATACGAACACGGTGGTCGACTGGTCGCAGAAGCTCGCCCAGCGCCTGCAGGAGAGCCCGAAGCTCATCGATGTCTCCTCCGAAGTCGAGATGGGCGGCGGGCGCATCTTCGTCGATGTCAATCGCGAGACCGCCTCGCGGCTCGGCGTATCGATGCAGGCCGTCAGCGATACTTTGAATGATGCCTTTGGACAGCGTCAGATCGCGACGATCTACGGCCAGGCCAACCAGTACCGCGTCATCCTGGAGGCGGCGCCGCAGTATCAATCTGACCCGAAATCGCTCGACAAGCTCTATGTTGCCGGTGCCAGCGACACGCAGGTGCCGCTCAATGCCTTCACGACGGCGACTTTCACGACCGCACCGCTGGTCATTAGCCACGACGAGCAGTTTCCAGCCGTGACCCTCAGCTTCGATCTGGCCAAGGGCGCGTCGCTCAGCGACGCCATCGCCGAGATCAAGGCGGCGGAGCTTGACATCGGCATGCCCGACAACATCCAGCGCAAATATTCCGGCGACGCCGAGGAGTTCGCCTCTTCGCTCGCTGGCGAGCCCTGGCTGATCCTGGCCGCTGTCGTGACGATCTACATCGTGCTCGGCCTGCTCTATGAGAGCGCCGTGCATCCGGTGACCATTCTATCGACGCTGCCGTCGGCCGGCGTCGGCGCGTTGCTGGCGCTGATGCTGTTCGGGCAGGACCTGTCGATCATCGCGCTGATCGGCATCGTGCTCCTGATGGGCATCGTCAAGAAGAACGCGATCATGATGATCGACTTCGCGCTCGAAGCGGAGCGCAAAGAAGGTCTCGAGCCGCGCGAGGCCATCCTGAAAGCCTCGATCCTGCGTTTCCGGCCGATCATGATGACGACGCTTGCCGCGCTCTTCGGCGCCTTGCCGCTGGCGCTCGCTCAAGGCACAGGTGCGGAACTGCGTATTCCGCTCGGGATCACCATCATCGGCGGTCTCGTGCTGTCGCAGCTCCTGACGCTCTATACGACGCCGGTCATCTATCTGGCCTTCGAACGCCTGCGCGCCAAGGTCGTCGGCCGCACCAGCGGTATGCCGAGCGCCGAGATGGACGAACTGGCGGGTGGTGAGACATGAACATCTCCG
>Ga0209922_103936_pt1 | contig 11213 bp, 11 predicted proteins | sample ThiBiot_500_biof_FD_183946 | JGI IMG/M metagenome (GOLD analysis project Ga0209922, IMG submission 183946) | Wastewater bioreactor microbial communities from Cape Town, South Africa - Thiocy_expt_500_biof (SPAdes) | ecosystem: Engineered > Bioreactor > Thiocyanate-remediating > Anaerobic-Aerobic ...
TTTGCATAAAAGTACGCAGTCCACGTAACATTTCAGTAAGAACGATCATTTTGATACTGAGGACTGTTAATGATGATGAGGTTCCAGGTCTGAGGACAGTCAAACCATGGTCAAAATTGTTTCATTATGGTCTAGAAGAAATCGAAGATAAGGCCCGATCTGATAGACATATCACGGAAACAACAGCTGAAAATATCGAACAAATTCAGCTTATTATCAATGATGCTCCACACATTACAATCGAGGATATTCAAGAACAAACTGATTTGAACCTTCGAAAGGTAACCACATGCTATATACCTAAGGATCTGACTGGCGTCCAGCGAGCTGAGAGTGTTCGAATATGCAAGGAAAATTTATTAAAATTGCAACAAGGGACGTGGTGTTCATGTGACGGAATAAATGTCGATGAATCCTGGTTTCGTCATAAATAATTTGATCGAAAGATATGAAACAAAGCATGGGTAGGTGCAGGAGATTCACCGCTGACTGTTGTTAGAGGAAGTCGATTCGTACTAAGAACCTTATTTTCAATCTTTTTCAAATCGAGTGTGGTCAGAATAGTGATCACCGTTATTAACATCAACTAGTGTTTACGACCTTCGTATGGAACTCGTGGTCTCAAAATTCATCATGACAATGGGAAACTTCATGTTCATAACCGTACATCCGATTATTTGGAATTAGAAGGTCTTACAATAATACCTCATCCACCGAATTCTCCCGACTTATCACCGTGTGATTTTTGGTTGTTCGATTTCATGAACTCTATAACTCAGGACGAATACAAAAAGACCATCGAAAAGTGGATCGAAAGAATGCAACTCTGTGTGCATAGTGACAGACATTATTTTGAACACTTGATGAAATGATGAGAAAAAAAGAAAAAAATCGAATTGCTGAAGAATCGTTACTGCGTTTATGGGACAAATCAAGGGGGAAACAACTGAGACTTCGCGTCTGAAGTCATATGAAATCCATCTGAATCAATGAGATCTTTTGAAGTCCCACGATGGTTTTGAAGTCAATTGGACTGTAATGAAATCCCTTGAAGTCCATAAAAGTCTCCTTGCAATCCCTTGAAGTCTATTGAAGTCTCTCGAGTCTCTTGAGGTCTCTCGAAGTCCCTCGAAGTCCCTCGGAGTCACTTGAAGTCACTTGAAGTCCTTCGAAGTCTCTTGAAGTCTCTTGAAGTCTCTCGAAGTCCCTCGAAGTCTCTTGAAGTCTCTCGAAGTCCCTCGAAGTCTCTTGAAGTCCCTCGGAGTCACTTGAAGTCACTTGAAGTCCTTCGAAGTCCCTTGAAGTCTCTTGAAGTTCCATTAAGAATTACACGCTTCATGTTACTAGGTAGATTTTGCAATAACCTTAACGAAAAATCTTAAATTTTCCAGGTCTTATTGTGGTTTGAACAAATTAACCCTTTGAGTCCTGATGGCGTGCATACATACGACCGTTTAGTAGTTTTGAATGACCAAAACATGAATTTAACTCTCACCCTCAACATAGGACAATTGAAAGGAGTATTGCTTTACCGCAACGCTTTTTATTCTTGTCATAATACGAGACGCGCTCAATATCACATGCAAAAAATCATTCTATTTTAGCTGCACGTATAATTCGAGAAAGTCGATCAGCTGGTAAACGATTATCTGTTTCTGTCAACATCCAACAGCACGTCTGTTTGTGTATATATTTGATATTTCCATTAATACGCATGCGAAAGTATGAGTTCTTCATTGTTGGCTTAACACTATCAAATATACGCATACCATTAAAGTGAGTTCTATTTGTTATTAATTCATTTTGACCTGTCGTATCGACATTATATTGGTCTTCATCGTACATGGAAATATCGTCGAAACATTCGTTGCTATCTGACATTTCTTCTTCTTCGTCTGACTCAGTATCATATTCCTGCTCGGATTCTTGATTTGCCATAGAGTCGATGTTGTTTAAGAAATAACTAGTAGCATTGACATTTAATCGAATACTCGCACGAACTTTAGAACTCAAATCATTGAGCTCAAAGGCATTATTTTTGCGTAATACACTTAGTACACCTAATTTGTCAAGTAATTGTTTAGCATGTTCAAATGCAGCTAAAATGATTTCTTCAAAATCCATTGTATAAATATCATTTGAATCAGTGGAAATACCACGATTAGCTTTTTTCTTATAATGAACTGGAAATTGAATAATTTGTTCGTTATCGTTGGAGCTTTGGAAATATTTTAAGTCATTGAGAATACCCAACTTCTCGCTTCGATGAAGAAAATTACTCATCGTAAAATTTACGGCTGAATGGTAAATCCCGCTCAATGCCCGCGCATTTCGAAATGTCGCTTCGCATGGTTGTGAACTAAATAGTAACACATTTAATGCTGATATTGGTAAATCCCGTCGCTTCACTAATATCATCAGAAATAATAGATTATGACAATTAATTTCTATTGAATGATAACTTTGATGAGTAATAAAGAATTTATTCCTTTTGTGTTGTGAAATTTTCTCGTTAAAAATTTTCTTTTTAACCATTGCATTGTATTTCAACGATATTTTCCACATACGACATACAAATGTCACAGTCCATGATAAGTAAAGACGATTTTTCATTGAAGTCTCAGTTTCATAATATGCCTTGATAATATATTGTAAAAGCTGTAAGTATAAATACGTAGCATATGTTCTATTGCTTTTTTTTAATAATTCTAAAACTTCTGGTGAACAAATTTTTTTACAAGTCAAAAAATTCTGCCGATCTCTCGGATTAACATCGCTTGTAACGAGATTATGCTCAAGTTTCATGTCTGGCGAAGATAAAAGGTCTAATAGATCTTGTGATGTTACTCGAAAATCGCCGATTGTAAGCTCAGCGGTTGTTGACAAAATTCTATTACGCCACTTCGTGACCAAATGAACATTGTCTTGCATAAACAAAACTAATTGTCGAGGTCGCAAGAAAAACCAGCTCCAGCTTTCTGGCGGATAAATCTCGAATGCTTCTGGGCGTTCATGTAGTTTTATGTTTGGTGCTGTTGTGAAGAACCCAGAAATAGTTCGCATAGCAGATAGGTATCGACTATCACAATCTAAATAAATATCAGTCAAACAACTAAAATATTCTATTGATTCGAATTAGTACATTTAGTTTTTATGGTTCTATGTAGTCTACACTTTATATCTCACAACGAAGTAGTATGATGTATTCAAGCCAAGAGTTATTATTATTTTCAAAAAAGGAATTGATAACTAAACATTTTGGAATTCCAATTTTGCTCATCAATGAGAAAACTTCTTTTTGGTTATGACTATCAACGGATGTCTTATTTTGTATTCTATATGTTTTCCTATATTGCCACGATACATTTTCTAAGAATATCGATCTTGACGAAAAAAAACAACAACTTTTTCATTCTACCATATATCTCATGTATTATTCATTCTTGTGAGTTTATGCATGTTCTTAATCCAAAATTTGTTTAAAAATGGAGATTGACAAAGAACACACGTTTAAAAAGTATTTCTTTTTGATAATAGAGCTGTAATTGCCTTAACTTATAGGAGTTCTTTATCTGTCTCTGAACTTTCTTTTTAGCAGCACAGTTTCAACAAATGTCAAAGAAATAAAAGTTGAATAATATTACCTGTTGAAAATCCAACAATCCTTATATTCTTAGTGAAACATTCATCAAAAATATAAGCCCATTTGTGAACCACATCAAACAATGTAAATTTATTATCTAAACCATATGCTGCTAGCATAAGAGGCGATAAATTTGTCGTAAGTTCTGAAATCGGCTGTACCATCTGCAGATTTAAAAACGATGCTTTTTCAACATTATCGAACCATTCTTTGAGCTGATCGAAGGACTCCGTGCGAAAAAAACGAGCGACAGGAACTCCATTATGCAACGGTGTACAAAAGCCAACAAACGAATTTGTATCTTTATCATAAATAATTTTTTTAATTATCGTAGATGAATCTTCCGAAACAAAACCATATTTGAGATTTTTTGATGTGAAATATTGGTGTAATAAATCAAAGCGAAATTCTGCCTCTTTTAATTTCAAATTTGATTTCCTTATCAAATTGTTTATAGTTGTTGGACATGGTAATGCATAAACCAAATTCAATCTAACAAATTCATAAGTATATCTACTACCCAATATATACAATGCGACTGCAAAGCGTTCAACTAATTCATGATATCGATAGTTATTTATTGGTCTGCATAGATTTGTTTGAATGTTATCAATGAATGTAGCTAAAAAAGTTTCTTTTGTATCACCAAATGTTTCATTTTTTCCATGAAAGAGAACTAATGATTTCAATAAGTTATTATTTTGAATCAATTTGTAAATCATATCTTTTTCATAATTCACATCTTGTTTTTGTTGTAATTGTTGTTCTTTAAATCGAAATAGTTCAATAATATAATTAACATTATTTTTAATTCCTGGCTTTATCATAGTTGTTCCATCAGACAAAATAAATCGAGTCTTTACTCTTATATCATCCAATTCTCGACAATCAAGATCAAGTACTGAAAATACGTCGACAACACGAAGTAATGTCTTTGCTGTATTAATAGATTGCACTCGAAAGAGCTCCGAAACAACATCACCACACAAAGTGGAAACTAAGTTGAAAAATGATTCGTCATGCAAGCCCATCACATTCTCTGGTAGTGATTTTACATCATTCATGTTTTGAATAATACTTGGATCCATTTTATTGAGCTGTAATAAAAAAAATATGTCAATCTAATTAAAGCATACAAGTAATTCATTACCGAATTAGCGCTAAATAAGTGTATTTATCGACGAATGTCGTATTCAATTTGAAATTTAAAGGAAAATGTTGTCGTTATAAGAAGTCGTCTGTTTCACTAGTCGAATTTTCCCTTGTTCTTCTTTCTCTCCAACTACTTAGACACGTGGGATGTTCGTAAATCGAGAAAAACATCTCTCTTTCTCTTATTTTTTCTAAACTATTCCTGTGTTTTAACGATTTTCTTTAATAACAAACTAAATTGAAACGACGGTTGACTATTATAAACGTAAATTTATCTAATAATGACCGATAGTAAAATGAATGTCGATACAACCATCTTACCTGATGATGTTCTTTTATATATTAACAAAGAATTTTATGATCTTGTTGAAAAATTGACGAGTCCAAATGAAGCAAAAATTTTGGAGATTCAGCAAATAAACAGTATCCACTCGTTTCTTTTAATCAAAGATCTATTAGAATTTATTAATTACGACAATGCCGATGTTCAAGAAATTCGAGACAAAATTTGCTTTAAATTATCCAACAATACATTTGTCATTAAACCAGGTGTAAAATCAAATATACAGTATTTAACAAATTTGTTTACGAAAAAGGTCAATGAGCAGCGAACGCTTACAAAGAGAAAACGTATGTCGAGTGAAGCAAATCCCGATGAAATTCTAAGTGAAGAAGATTTAAAATCATTGATTATTGAAGCTATTCAACGTTGGTGCACAGATAATGAAGAATTATTAGGTCTTGGCGAATTCTGCTTTCGAGAAAACGAGCATTACACAATCACATCAATCGATACGGAGCAGGCTTCTATTACTTGCAAATGCAATGAAAAGATTCGTTTGTTAAAATATCGAGGAAAATTTCAACTCTCCAATTATTATCGGCATTACAAGTCATCTAATTGTTCTATGTTAAAGCGATTGAGAAAATCTCAAAGTGAAAAGGAGAATTCTCGCTTTTTATCTACAATTGCTGCTCTTCCGCCGGCAAACGCAAGAGCATTACTACTATCATCTACCCAAAGTGCAATATTACCAAATCAAACAACGAATAAACGCCGTTTCAACAGCATGAGTAATGATGGGAATGATCTCGAATCGAAATCAAAACAAAAGAAATTTTGAACTTATATTATTTCAATTTTTATTCTATGTAAAAATCTTTCGCACTGATGCTTTCGTTTTGAGTATTTATCGAAGAAAAACTATTGGATTGGAACTGAAACATGTATTATATCTTTAAAATAAACCAGAATTTAAGTGTCATTTGAAATCAATTGTGATCCTGCGCGATATCCACAAGTTTTCAGGAATGAAAATGTTTAGTTTGTATTTCGTGGAATTGTATTCGACGCGTGCTGTCGAACAAAAACCTAATATACAAAACTGTTATATTACGGAACAAACTTTAACTAGAGAAGTCGAAGTCGGTATTTTTCGACTTATTATGTAACATACGTATATGCTTCTTCATCTGATAGAAAATTAATTTACTTTTAGTAAGTCAATGAATATGAATCTTGCTCATAATTACCGGTTTATTCGACCACGTGTGATTTGGAGCTTCTCTCATTGCCGTGATCGTAACGAGGAATTTTAATGACGCAGGCCACTACATGCGAATCTTAAAACTAAAGTTCTGACGAGACTTTTGCCTCACATTGTCTCTGAGTATCGCCGTCTATGAAAAAATAACTCATTTGAATATTGACTATATTCGTACATATATATTAACAGAAAAATTTAAAACTACATATAAAAATGAAAACCTTCGTTCTATCATATCGAGAATTATGTAAGCTACAAAATGATATAAAGATATTGAAGAAATATTGATGATTCCTTTATATAGATCGCTGAATACTGATTAGAAAAGACAGTAAACATTTTGTCCTATATCACGTTCTCCGTTTTTTTTAGTATACATGTGGCAAGGATCGATGTATGAATAGATAACTCTTTTCTCCATTGAATAAAAACAAGAATTTTTGAAAAAATTCAGTATAATTACTTGTACTGATAGAAAACGATGAGGCGAGCTACCTTTGTTCCACGAGTTTCCCTCACTTCTCAATTTCAGTCAAAAAAGTTGGAGTGATCAGAATTTCCTTAATAGACTGTACTTCTTGAGACAGTTCCTTGCAAAAACTAGTGCAAAGTATTGTTCAAATACCAGCGCTATGAAAATACGGCAACCTAAATCTTAAAGATTTAGACTCAGTAGATGGTCTACTCATATGCTAAGAAAGTCCAGTGAAGTCTTATGAAGTCTCATAAAGTCCGATGAAGTCTCATGAGGTCTCATGAAGTCCCTTGAAGTCTCATGAAGTCCCTTGAAGTCTCATAAAGTCCGATGAAGTCCCTTGAAGTCCCTTGAAGTCCCTTGAAGTCCCTTGAAATCTCTTGAAGTCCGATGAAGTCCCACGAAGTCCTTTGAAGTCCTTTGAAGTCCCTTGAAGTCCCATGAAGTCTCATGAAGTCTCATGAAGTCCTTTGAAGTCCCTTGAAGTCCCTTGAAGTCTCTTGAAGTCCCATGAAGTCCCACGAAGTCTTTTGAAGTCCCTTGAAGTCCTTTGAAGTCCTTTGAAGTCCTTTGAAGTCCCATGAAGTCCCATGAATTCCTTTGAAGTCCCTTGAAGTCCCTTGAAGTCCCTTGAAGTCCTTTAAATCTTGTAAAGTCATGTGAAGTCACTAAAGTCCCTAGAAGTCTCTTGAAGTCTAATGAAATCTTAGAAGTTTCTGGAAGTCTTATGAAGTTCCTTGAACTCGTTTGAAGTCTCTAGAAGTCCTTCAAGTCGCTTGAAATCTATTTTAGTCTTTCGAAATCATTTGAAGGCTTTAGAAGTCTTTCAAACTCTTCGAAGTCTATCAAGTCATTCGAAGTCTTATGAAGTATTGCGAAAAAAGTGAAGTCACATAGGGGGAAGTCTTTAGAAGTCTTTGAAGTCTTGAAGTCTTGAAGTCTGCTGTTTCCCCCTTGGTGTTGGTGTATTCAGATTACTATACTTGCTAAATTCGATATTCATTGTGATGACACGTTGAGTTCCTGTAGTTTTTTTTTTCACTACTTTTTGCTCTTTTCTCATCACTAATATTTGTTTTCGACAACAACAACAACAACATCGACATGGATCGAAATATCCTGCTGGCGGTGGAGCAACATGTACCACATTTTCTGCAATCTCTATATTTTGATTTGGATCATTTGCAAAAGCCACTGTATTTGTGACAAAGTGAAGCAATTTTATTTGTTTCTTGATAATGACAACAATCAGTTGTTTTTTTTCAGCAATCATCAAAACAATTCGGAAGAAAATCATATATTGGTATACTTGTTGCTTGAGCGTCAACTTGTAGAGATTTTTCGACATCTAATTCCGACGTAATTGTCCCAACATCTTCAATCGGTATCATGATAGTTTCTTCTTTCGCAGCCATTCGATCATGTGTTATGAAATATTGTGGACCTTGAACAAAAAGTGTAGTATTCTTTTGAGCAATACGAAAATTGTCTATAGAAGAAAATAAGAGAAGAAATGTTTTGTTACCTGGATAGATATAAACATAATCATATGGTATTATTTTTACCTATTTCATTTTTCTATTAAATGGAGTAAGAGATGTTGTGTCTACGATGCACTTAACAAATACTATAAAGTCCTCGTTTTTACTGGCAAAATCATGTTACGTTACAAGTTTTCCGAGTCAATCGATGGAGATTTCGAGCTTGTCAGTTGTGCTCGTAAACCTTTTGTTTCAATAAACTCCATATTGTCTCAATGGGCCTCGTCTGTGGAACGTTAGGTGGATTTTGCTGTCGATGAACATAAGCGATCTCATGATCGGCAAATTACGTTTGCACTTCTTGTGCATAATGTGCTGATGTTAAATTCGGTCACAATAAGATCGAGTCGTTCGAATGATACTGATTGATAAACGGGATTAATCGCTTTTGAATATGAGTGAATTGCAATTTTATTGTACCGTTCGATAAAAAAAATCGAAGAAAAAAAAATTTCGATTTTGACCGTTATAGATCGTGTATTCTATAGTAGTATATGAGAAGAGTATATGCTCAAAATTTCCCGACTACCACTATCAGAATAGTCTAGATACGAACAACTCAAAAATTGTCATACGCAATTTTTTTCTTATTATATCGAAGACTATTTTTTAAAGATGTATTTAAATTATCGAGTTTCTATGATGAGAAAGTTTTGCATGCATATTGGAAACGTACAATTCTGATATCTAGATTGATAGTTTTCACCAATGAATGTGTAATAGTTTGCTTCAAGTGGTATTGCATTATAAGAAACCATTTATACTTTAAAAAACTCGAATTTTCTAATGTTTACACGACTGTTTTGACAGGAATCGTTTTTAATTTATTAATAAAACCTGCAGCAACATAATTGACATAGTTTAACATAAAATAAAATAAATAAATAAATAATCTAGTCATACGAAATAATCTTCTAGCTGTTATTCTTAAAACTGCTAATAAGCGAAAAATCGAAGAATATATATCAATATAAACATTTTTCTATGAGTTTTATGTTCTCACTAGTTCAAATTCTAGTCCCTTCACATGCTTATTAGTAGTTCTTTATTTGAAATACTTTGAGGTGTACGAATTATATGGTCTAAACTCAAAATGACGCAAGTATAGCGAAAACGATCTCGCGTGACAATTTTTTTTGAAGAAATCTCGCGTGACATTTTCAAGGTATTTTCGCTCTTTCGCACGATGTACAATTCGGTTGCCCTTCATATTTTGGCCGATAGTTTGCCACAATGAGTGGATAAAATGATCAAGTTTTCATCACAATCCGTCTTACTATAGGAAAAATATGAGGTACACAAGTTCAGAAATCTCGCGTGACATTTAGTGTGACAAATGCGCTTTCAAATTTCAGTTCATATTTTTGCTCAACGAAAAGCAGGACAATTGCTGCCCAGCTATTAATAGTTTAATATGGTACCAACACTTTTTCGTTTGGCACCAGCCCGGTCCAGTTTGGATAGATTATTGTCGAGCAGTATAGATTTAAATCTCGCGTGACAGAAAACAGAGAATTGTTTGTACACATGGTATTTCGACTAAATTCTACTAAAAATCATTTCATATCGGTCAATGATTTTTATATTTATGATGTCTCTAATGTGTACTATTATTATCTTTAACTGTCAAAATCGAAATGATTATTCATCAGTTGACCATACCGATTCAAGTCCAAGAGATAGCAGCAGAAATCGTGCAATTAAAATTCGCATAGCCAATATCTCAGGATTCGTCTTAGATAATTTCATGAATTTTTGTATGGTAGTGAAGGTATATTAGTAGACTATATAGTAAAAAAATTAGAACGATTGGTCCAGCCGATCTCGAGATATTACAATTTTACGTTCAAGAATACAACGGTACAATAAAGTTGCAATTCACTCATATATATATATATGTAAAGCAAGAGGGGAAAAGTGGATTATTGGGATTTCCGAGAGTACGGAATCCGCCTTTTTCTCCTTGAGTAATATGTTATCAATATTAATCTTGGTTTATTTTTATCGTGAAATAAATTAGTCTGTACAAAAAATTTTATACGAGTAAAACATGAGTGAACTTGTGATAAACTATTTAAAATATCATATGTATCATCGATGAAAGTATCTGTTTTGATGTGACAATCGAAACGCGATAAATCTTTGAGTTTATGAATAAGACTGTCAGCCAACTTGACCAATGACTCTATAATTTTTTGCGCAAATTACAAAAAAACTATGTAAGGAAACCAGTAGAATTAATAACGTAGAAATTTTTGTATTCGATGGTTATAGAAATCACAAACATATAAATTAAGTTGACTATCGAGTGCTAGTCCATTTGGAACACTAAGCAAAGACGCATTGCTACCATTTACACCAGTGAATCCAGCTATAGTCGTACCATTTATTTTTCCGTTTAGGAAGAATTGGACTCGATAGTTCCAACTATCAGTAACATATAGATTATTCATTGGGTCTAATAGTACATCTGCTGGATAACTAAATCTGTTTGAAGCACTACTAGCTACTCCGTCGAGAGAACCAGCCACCAGTGTCCAATTAGAAGCACCTATTGGCTATCGTACTATATTACTAGCAAACTCATTAGTAATAATAATACTATTTGATATACTATCGAAATATACACCCCTGGGTTTATTTAATTGAGTAGGCGTTACACCTGCCGTATTATTTCCAGCAACAATAGTATCATTTCTGACACCAACAGGAAAATACATGACACGGTGATTGTCATTATCAGCCACATAAATTCCATTTTTAATAGGATCAAGAGCAATTCCATATGGATACTTAAGTTGATTGAGTGCAGTACCATATGTACCTGCAGTTAAATGAATTGCAAACATTCAAAT
>Ga0209922_103937_pt1 | contig 11211 bp, 13 predicted proteins | sample ThiBiot_500_biof_FD_183946 | JGI IMG/M metagenome (GOLD analysis project Ga0209922, IMG submission 183946) | Wastewater bioreactor microbial communities from Cape Town, South Africa - Thiocy_expt_500_biof (SPAdes) | ecosystem: Engineered > Bioreactor > Thiocyanate-remediating > Anaerobic-Aerobic ...
TAATCATAAACACAGTCGGTAAGAAGACGAAAGAAAACAATGACTTTCTTTTTTTTGTTTTTCGTCATTAAACGAGCAGGAAAAAAAAACTCAATTTATTTTCTTTTCTTTTCATGGATTAGCTAAATTTACTTTCGTTGGTCGTATTTCATAAACAGACACGCAAATAAATATAAATCTAGTTGTATAATATCACCTTCAGTCATCGGTGTATGACGTCAATAAGAAATAATCATAATAACAACACAGTTTAAAAAAGAGAAAAACGCTATCGAAAGACCAAATGAACGCACAAAACAAAGGTAACGGTGGAAATTTTTTCCTTTCTCTCTTTCTATCGATCGTTAGGCCGTTAATTGTTTCATATCGTTCAATATTTCTAGAAGTCAGTCAATTTTCCTATCAACATTATTTTTCTCTTACCGTGTATTTCTTACAAAGACTCTCCTCCCTTTTTTTTTTCTTTTTTTTTTTATTATACTTAGTCTAGTATTTCTTTTCCGATAAGAGAAACGAGATTTTTCTACTTAAGTAACGTTCGTTTATTTACTTTTAAAATTAATCAATCGAAATACTTGAGTCAATTAGTTTGTTAATGATTATCTTTTGAGAAAAACGAATGGGAGCGAAAGGTTCGATCGATATGAACAATCTGATTGAAAGGAAATTGTTGATTCGTTTTCAGAATCGTCCATGTCACCACCACCACACGATTATGATCCGTTCGATTCGTTAAGACGAAGCCAATTTTCAGATGAAGAATACGAACAATGTTTTCGACATTTTGATCATCAAAAGTAAAACTCAACTTGAAAAGTTCGAAATTTTTTATTTATTGAAATGATTTGTTTTTTTTGTAGTCAAGGTTTTTGGACTCGAGAAGATTTTCGTCAATTTCTAAATAAACTTTTTTCTAATAAACAACGTCCCTATTTAATTCTAAGCGATAAAATTGACGAGTACTTTTCGGATACAGATTTCAATCGTGATGGCCGAATAACTTACGATGAATTTATTCAAGCCTGGAAAGAGCCGATTCGTTGTGTAACAAACTTGAATTTTGTTTATTTAAAAAAGATTCTCTTTTCCTTGTTAGGCTGTACGACCCATCAGTGCACTCGTCATTGTCGATGTTCAAAACGATTTTATCTCGGGTTCATTAGCACTTCATTCTTGTCCTGCGAATCATCAAGGTTCGAATTCGAATAAAAACGAAATTGACATCTGTCTTTTGACTATTAGGAGAAGAAGTTGTTCCCGTCATCAATCGTGTTCTACGTGATGTTAATTTCGATGTTGTTGCTTATACATACGATTGGCATCCGTTGAATCATATATCATTCTATGAAAATCGTTATTTAAGAAAAACATCACCATCGAATCCAGTTTGTTGATTGAAAATTTGTTTCAAATATTTAATTTGAATTTAGATCGATATTGAACAAGCACATTTACTCGATACAGTTTCATTTGTTGGTCCAGCGAATCTAACAGCAACAATCGAACAAGTTCTTTGGCCAGCACATTGCATACAGAAAACTCCTGGTGCTGACCTACATCCGGACTTAATACGTGTCGACAATGCAATACATGTTTACAAAGGCACCAATCCCGAAATTGATTCCTATTCAGCTTTTTGGGATAATATGAAATTGAGTAAAACAAGTCTTGATGATCAATTAAAAGAACGATTTGTTACTGATGTTTATGTTGTTGGATTGGCAACTGATGTTTGTGTTGGTAAGCGAAGGCAAAACTAAACTCTAAACTTTCAGTTAACTTTGATTTTCTCGCAGCGGCAACGGCTATGCATGCAGTTGAAAATAATTATCGAACAGTTTTGATTGAAGATGCATGTCGAGGTGTTAATGAACACGAAATTGAAGTTAAACGAGCTGAATTAAACGAATGTGGATCTATATTTGTCGATTCGAATGTTGTATGAAATTCGATTGTTTTGTGTCTCGAGTAATTTTTCTTTGTTAATTCGAAGGTACCGGGCATGGTTGCAGGTGAAGACCGACGACCTGAATTAGCACGTGGAATGTTCGTTGAAAATTTGAAATCAATTGGTCGTTACCATCCTCGTTAAAGTCTCGACTACGATCGAAATCCAAGTGCCTCTCTCTCTATCTCTCTATCTCTCTCTTTCGTTTTTTTCTTCTTCTCATTTTACTGTTTCATATTGAATGATTTCATTGCTACTGAAAAATATTCAATGAGTTTTTTGTCTTTTTCGGCCTGTTCGCAACAAATACGCAATAAAACATATTCTTCTGCACGTGCACATGATCTTTTTCGAAAACAAATTTCTCCTTGCACAATATACCTACACCCTTAAAAGTCTAGTGATGATGTTTTTCTTTGTGTGTATGTGTGAGGGTGTGCGTGTCTCTCTCTCTTTCTTTAAGTTCTAGTGCACACATCTTTGTATATGTTGATTGATTGAGTTCGTTCGTTTGACTCTTATTTTCTTTTCTTCGCGAATCTTAAAAATAAACTGGTAACATGAGTCTTCTTTAGTCGAGAAAGCATCGCAGTTGTTGGTCTTATGAATCAATGTATTTCCGTTGTTTCATCAGACTTTTTTGCGTCGTTTATTTTATTGTTTACTTGAACATTGGCTAATTGACAAAAAAAAAAGAAAAGAAAAAGAAAGAAAGAAAAAAATGACAACTGCGAAATTCTTTTTTTGCTTTTTCAAGACGTAAAAAGGGGAGGGGACAAGATGTACGATTGTTGAAAAGGAAAATATTATTACAAGGGTATGTCATCTGCATCTCCATCGCGTTCACTGACGAAAAGTTAAATTTCTTTTTCTAGTCCACTACTAGTTCTAGCTCGCGGTCGATAAAACCTTTCAAGAAAAAGAGAGGAAAAGAAAATCGATTGCTTCTTGATTTGATATGACTTTTTTGTCCTTTATTAACTTTTGAGGAGGGAGAAAAAATAGAAAGGAAGAGAGTTTTGTTTTTCTTTTCTTCTTTTTTACATTATTTTTTTGTTATTCACGTTCGATTTGACTGCAATGAAGAAGCCTCCTAATAGACTCTCCTCTATTTTCTTCTCCTTTTGCAGTTAAAGTCTTCCTCCAAATATAAATACCATAAAAATTTTTCTCTTGCTTTTTTTCTCGATTTTCAATCAATAACAGTGACTTTACCAATACCAAAACGATGCCCATTGCACGAGCTATCGAACGAAACTCAGTTTCGTTACCGAATAGTCCACCGAAATCATTGACATTATCCTGTCATCTATCATCTCAACACGAAGAAACCCAATCGAAGAAATCCTCCGATACGGGAAAAAAATGTAAAAATACAAATACAAATACAAATGCAAACGTTCCTCATTCAGCACGACGTCCAGTAACTCAAGAAAATCTACCGGCTATGCGTGGTCGATCGAATACCGATACGCAAGCGTGTCCATCCCTATCGAATAATCTCAAACAACAGATTAGTCTCACCAATTCAGGTAGCGATAAAAGTCTTCATCAGAACTATCGATCTCAATCACCGTCAACTCCCAAACCGAAATCGACTTTGCCGACAACAACTGCTCAGCAAGGATACGTGACACCATCGAAATTATTCAATATGATGGGCTACGGTCTCGAACAACAATATCTATTCATGCTAGCGCATTACTTGTACATCATTGATTGTCGTTCCAAAGAGAAATTTCACGAGAAACACATCGCAACAGGTACATTTCACGTCATGTTTACTTCTATTTTGTATTTCGTTTTTTCTTTGTTAAGCCATTCATTGGGAAGATGCATTGAATGGCAATGTTTATATTTCAGTAGTCGAACGATTCAGTGAGATCGTTCTTTATGATGACAAAGGCATTTTCTTCAATACATCAGCTGAAATGCGACGGGTTATGAATCGATTTTCAACGCCCAGTTCGAAATCATGTTTGATATTGAGCGGTGGTTTCGAAGGATTTCAAACATTATTTCCATTTCTTTGTACTCAATCGGATATTCGTTCGACAGTCGATCGAGAAAAATTCCTCACAATCTATCCGTCAGTTGTTCTCGACAATCAACTTTATCTTGGTAAAATTTTCATTTTGAAAAACAAGACGCTCTCATTACGCACACGTTATTTTCTTTTCAAGGCACCGGACATCAAGCAACCAATTGGAAAGTTATTCGAGATTTAAAACTGACACATATCATCAATATATCCGTCGAACATCAATGTGTATTTCCTGATAAAATCAAATATTTACATTTACAATTAGAAGATCTCGAAGATGTTCTATTAAAAGATCGATTCGATGAAACAATTCATTTTATTGAGACAGCATTAGCGAACCCATCGAATCGTCTTCTTGTTCATTGTAATCTTGGCATTTCACGTTCGACAACAATCATACTTTCCTATCTCATGAAAGCATTCAACGCAACTCTACTCGATGCATTTAAGTATCTTCGTCATCGACGACCCATTATTTGTCCAAATTCCGGTTTCTTAAAACAATTAATTGATTTCGAATACGATCTTTTCTCCCATATCTATTCGGATATCGACGAACCAATATTTCATTGACAATCTCTCTCTCTCTCTCTTTTTTTTGGCATTTTGTTATTTTGATAGTTGAAAAATAAAATTTAACTATTCGAATATGTATCTTTTGCTTTTCTTTTCTTTTTCACACAACAAACCAATTATGTACTTGATAATTGATCAAACTTTTTAATTGAAAAAACATCTTGTACGATGATGCTTTCTTGTCAATTGTAATCATTCGACTAATTAAGATGATCATCATCGTTTCGTGAAGCAAAAGAAAAAACAAACTCTACACATATATATTTCGTTTTTATTCTCATCTTTCATTAATTAACGTTCATGTCGCAAACAATTCCTTTCGTTCAACGTTCGAAACATCCCGATCTTCTACGTATTTCCGGTGAAACAGTAATTTGAAAATAATTCGCACGAATAAATCTTCATTTTTGTCTTATTTAGCTTATTTCATTACTAACAAATTCAATTCATAATCTACTGATTATCGATGCTCGTTATCCATTTGAATATGCCGGTGGTCATATTATGTCAGCTGAAAATATTTATACTGATTGTGATCTTCGTTTATTATTCTCGAACTTAATCACTTCGTCGACACGTCCAAAACAGATCGTTTTTCATTGTGAATTTTCATCTGAACGTGCACCGCGTCTCTGTCGATTATTTCGTTCATTAGATCGTCAGTATAATCTTTCGAATTATCCTTATTTATCATTTCCTGACGTTTATTTGCTCGATGGTGGTTATGCTGAATTCTATCAACATTCGTTAGCCAATCGATTTTGTCAACCAAATGCTTATGTGTCGATGTTCGAACAAGAACACAAACAAGAATTAGAAATCTATCGACATGGCAAGAAAGTGTCCAGTGGGAAAATCTTTAATATGAAATTAATTGAACAGCAGGGACCTATCGAATTTTGTATGTCATAGAATGTGATTTGTGGCTTTTTTAGTTATTAAATTAAAAATAAAAATGTTTTCTTCGATATGATCGATGAGTATGGGAAAATCTTTGTGTGGGAAATTGGTTTTGTTTCTTCGTTCTCGCTCGTTGTCGATTTGTTTACCTAAAAAAATGGAAGATCGCGAGGGCGTACTTGTATATATATATATGTGTGTGTGTGCGTGTTTGTTTGATGCTCTAATCAAGAGTCTAGTTAGTGTATGTTTTCAAAGAACACGACTGTGTGAAGGACAATTGGTTTCTTGTTGTTGGTTGGCAGGTTCACACTTTCCTTTATTAACTGCTGGATTGAAGGTTTCTCATTGCGTTTAGTTGATGAATCATTTGTGTATTGTAGAGTTCTTGATTTATGTAAGTCGACAGATCTGTCGGATGGAAAATCAATTTTTGACGTCGAATAGTATACTTCATTATACATCTGTACAACGTCGAGTGAGAGAGAAGAAGACATAATCACATCTTGATAATGACAGTGGAATGTCGAGAAAAAGAACCTTGGTGAGCAATTCAATGAAAGTATTATTGAGCGTTTTGTTCTTTTATCCGAATACTCATGTTACTCGCATCTGGAATGACGTAATTTATTTATGTTGACCTCGTTCTTCTTCCGGTTTTTTTTATATCTCTCTATCTTGCTTTCTATTCTATCTGTCTTGAGTTAGTTAAATAGATAGAAGATAATCATTGTTGCTTAGATTGTTTGTATCTACATCTAGTAAATGTTAAGCGTTAATTCGTATTGACATTCTAGTTTAGAGAATTGTCTTTTCTCGCAATCTGGAAAAGTATATCGAATGAGTTATTTGAAAGAAGACAGTTATTGTATCCATCTAAGTAACGTTTCTTTTTTTTCTCTTTGTCGTCGTTGTTATCGGGCTTTTCTTTTTGTTTGTATAAGAATTTGAAATGAAGATTTTCTTTTGTCGAGTAAGTTATTTGTTGTTTGATTTCATTGTCTTTATGTCAACACATTGATTACTAGACACAATTCCTCGTATGTTGATAGATAACTTCTTCGAAACTAATCAAACAACTAGGAGAGATATTCGACATGTTAAGGATATTGAAGACAACAAAAACAAATACTAATAATAACAAAATAACATCGACATACAAAGAAACGTAGTTGCTTCGTTGTCTTTCTTTTTTCCCTGTCTCTCTCTCTCTCTCTTTTTCTACTTGATAAATACATGGCATGCTATTCATTTGAGAATACTAATATTCATATTTGAATATTTCTCTCTCTCTCTCTCTCTCTCTCTCTCTTTTTCTACTTGATAAATACATGGCATGCTATTCATTTGAGAATACTAATATTCATATTTGAATATTTCTCTCTCTCTCTCTCTCTCTCTCTCGGTGATTCATTTATCTTAATTATATTATCTAATGTTTCGAGAAATAACCTTTCTATTGTTCTTTTAGACACAAATGTGTAGTTGTTTGGTTTAATGAAAAAGAGAAAATTTGAAGAAAAATGAATTGTACAGATCGTGTAGAGATTGCTAAACAAATTGAACTTCATATCTATCCAATTATATTAGCCATAGGAACAATCGGAAATCTTTTGTCATTAATTGTTCTTATTCAAATGCGACAACATAGTGTCTATCGTTATTTAACATTTATGTCCGTAACAGATACCATAGTTTTATATATTGGTCTACTACGAGAATTACTGTTGACATCAAATTTACAAACACATATCCAAGGAACATTCTGGTGTAAATTACATGTCTTTCTATTCTAGTTTGTTGAAAGAATTCTTGTTGATTTTAAATTGTTTCGATTTGTTGTGTTTTTTTTAGTAATACACTTCATTTATCATCTTGGTTTCGTTGTTGTTTAAATTTAGATCGTTATGTTGCAGTTAAATTTCCTATTTATACATCGAAATGGTGTCGTACACGTCAAGCAACAATTAATTTCACTATTGTATTTATTATTATTTCGTTATTAAATAGTCATTTACTAATATTTATTGATGGTGGTCATCACGACCAACGATTGAATATCAATCGATCAACAGTTAATCCATTCCAATATCAACGATGTTATCTAGATGGAAATTATGTATATTTTTTCGAACGTATTTACACATGGATTGATATGTTCATTGTTACAATAATCCCATTTGTATTTATTATTTTATGTAATTTAACTGTTATTAATCGTGTTTTTCTCGTTTCAAATTCGACAAAAAAACTTGATCTTGCTGTTTATCGTTCGAAAGCAAGCAATCGTTTGCGTTCACTTTGTTTAATGATGATTTGTTCATCGTTTATATTCGTTGCAACAACATTGCCTGTAACAGCATTTATCATTGATTTACTATCGAAGAAAGCGTCACTCGATGAAATGCGTTGTCGACAGATTCAATGGACAATTTACAATATTTTAATGTATGTTAATTATGCAAGTATATTAAGTTATTGTCTATCGGGTACAGATTTTCGACATGTACTCATGAAAACGATTCACATGCGAACGAAAGCAAGCCTGGCATCGATGTTACATACAGATATGATGAATGCTGCTCAACAACGTCGAACATCGACGCCTCAACAATCGAATCGTTTATTTGTCGGTTATGAAGATGAACAACAACGCATTCGTTCACATTCAGTATCGACAATTCCAAATATGAGAATTAATCACAATGAACAACTACTAAAAACGCAGTCACGTTCGAGAAATTTTCTCGATATACCCAATGGTAATAAATATCATCGACAATATCGACATTCATGTACAAGTCAAACGAATCTCGCTGTTGGTACGCCATCGATTATTGTACAACATGCAAAAGATAGATCAACATCGAAATTTAGTTTTATTCTAAGTCAATCGGACGATAAAAATTTCTAGTTATTCATGAATAAAGAAGAAAATAAAAACGGAAATGTATGTTCAATAATTGAATTAGATAAATTTATTCTCAAACAAGCCAAATCAAACTTTTGAAGTTAACTTAATTTACTCGAGGAAATACATTAGGGAAATAGTTTTCTGCAAATATTATTACAATTCGTTCTTGTAGTTTACACTTTTTAATGGGTACATGAATGTTGTTATTAACGTATCTAACTACGGAATAAAATCAAGAGCAAAACAAAAAAAGACGTGTTGTTGGTTCGTGAATTTTTATGCGTTGAGTTGAGTTTGAAATTCATTGATGAGTGATTGAATATCGTTTTGTGATAAACCATAATTGATAAGTTGTTTACGCGCTTTGTCGACGAGTGTAGACCAAAGATCTCGTTGATTTTGTTGTTTCGTTTCGAGATAAGCAATGGCAAATGCAGTTGTTAATGCATTTGAATTCGTTGTTATTGTTGATTGTAATTTACCGTTGAGAGATTGGTTCGTTAAGATTCGAATTTCATCGTCCGATAGAATCCATGTGCCATCGAACGATTGTTTGCTAATTAACCAACGAACGGGATCTGTTGATAAGAGTTTATCCGTAGTTGAATATCCATGTGTCGTCGTTCCAGACATTGGTGCTGGTTGATCATCCAATTCATCACTAAATAGATATAGAAATAATCTAATATACTGATGCATCTATATACTTACTAGCTATTCATATCAGCCACTGGCTGAAAAGAGGTAGGTGTTGATGGTGGAGCTCCATGATGCTTATACGACTGATACCAATGCATTTGAGAAGCGCCAAAGAGTCCTGGCATACCGCTCATAGATGGTAATCGTCCGAATGCCGCATGTGATGAAACGTATTCATCATCTTTAGTTATTTGAATTGGCACATAACGAACTTGTAATTGAGAACCATCGACTTTAGGACCTGTTGTTTCGACACCAACAAATGCGGTATATGGAGAGAGAATTTGATATTGTAATGACAATTTTGTAATGCATTCGGTTGTCGATAATTTCTCACTATGAAGAAAAGTAACTAAATAAATACGATCGAGTTTTTAGTTACATACTCTATATTATCTTCTTCCTCTTCCTTCTCCTCCTCTTCTTCATGTCCTTGTTCTTCTTCTCCAGATTGTTCTCCTCCGGTCTCGTTTTTCTCATGCAGTAATTCTTGCATCCAAGCTTTCGCAGCTAAACGACGAATCGTATCTCGTTTTCGTACAATTCGAGTTGGTATTTGAATTGAATTAATCACAATATCATCGACCACAAGATCAACACTAACATTTTGTCCAGTCAATTCGCCATTTTCCAATAGACGATAAACTAAAACACGATCGTTGATATAAAGTGGGCCAATCTGTCGAGGTGCTTGTAAACTCTTTTCAGGCAATCCATGCCATTGAAGACGAGCATGAACAATAGCAGGTTGAACCGCTCGACCGAATTGCTTGGCAACATATGTATCAACTTTAACATTGGGCTCGATCATCACGAAATATCCGTTAGTTGCGCGAGCAAGACCTTTGACAAGTGCACGTGATGGCGAATAACCGAGACCAAACGAAAATATACGCGTATCCGAAGACATCGAACGGCAAAGTTCAATAACTTCATCCGTATTCGACACTTCACCATCAGTTAAAACAAAGATTTCTCTCGATCGACCTTTGACAGGCGGATGATCTTTGAGATATTTCAATGGCGCAAGTATTTCCGTGCCACCAAAATCAGCATCCATACTTTTAGCTAGAGTTTCAGCAAGTAGAGCTGTTGTTTCATTATAAACAGCTGTCACTCCTTCGTTTTTAAAAAGAATATCATATTTTGAACCAAAACGAATGATATTAAAATTAACACCAACAGGTAAACCACGAATAAACAAAAGCATGGCTTCTTTCGCAAGGCCAATGCCGTTTGCTTCATACATTGAACCCGAACAATCAACTGAAATCGTAAAATTTCGAAATGAAAAGCGAATTTCAATCACAAAAAACTTACCGATAAAAATAAATTCTTTTTCTGATATATCTCGTCCTTCGGAGATCTTTCTCACATCGGATAGACGTGGTGTAAACGCAAGAAGAATTGCATGACCTGCTGTATCATTGTATTTTTCGACTGAAACACTTGTTAACGGTCGATTCGGTGGCAAATCAATGTCGAGAATAATGTCTCGATCGAGAGAATGATTTTTCGTGAACACATGAATCGTTTGTGATGTTACACGATGATTGACAGGATGTGAACGATTGGCAAATTGTAAAATTTTATCTACGATAAATAAATGTGATTTGAATGAGAAAGAAACAAAATTCTTGGCGAAAGATTTACGATTTTCACCACGATCAATATGAGCTTGAAATGTAATTGAATAGGATGTATTTTGAACGTATTCTGCTGATGTTTGATTATCAGGCGATTGAAAACGATCGAGTGATGGATTGTACCGAGGTGCAATCGTTGTTGGAACAACAAATCGAATGGAATTTTCATCGACTAAGTCTAATTCCGTAACATATTTGACTTTGATACTACATTCTTTACCAGGTGGTAAAGCTCCAACATTGATCTAATCGAAAACGAAAAGTTTATTTGTTTTGTTACGTTTAAAAATAATCTACGGTAAATGTATCGAATGTTTTGTCGCTTTGACGCATTAGAATAGCTGATTGACCTCGTCGTATAGCTGTTTGATATTCTGTTTCTGCTTGTTTTCGTTCTTTCAATTGAGCAACAATTGTTCGATCATCGATTTGAGCAGTAAACGAATAAATAGCTGCATTTTCCTGAAGACAAAGTTTAAAAAAA
>Ga0209922_103938_pt1 | contig 11205 bp, 12 predicted proteins | sample ThiBiot_500_biof_FD_183946 | JGI IMG/M metagenome (GOLD analysis project Ga0209922, IMG submission 183946) | Wastewater bioreactor microbial communities from Cape Town, South Africa - Thiocy_expt_500_biof (SPAdes) | ecosystem: Engineered > Bioreactor > Thiocyanate-remediating > Anaerobic-Aerobic ...
ATCGTTTCTGGCTGTTTCGCAAGGGGCTCTATGGTCGAGGCGGCACGGCGCCGGATTGGTATATGCATGGGGTCTTCGCATGAACGCGCGCCCGAGCTTTCACGACCCCCTGCCCTTCTGCGAGATCGGAGTGAGAACGAACTTCTCTTTTCTCGAAGGGGCCTCGCATCCGGAGGAGATGGTGGCACAGGCTGCCCTCCTGAAATTGTCCGGATTTGGCATTGCCGACCGTAATTCGGTGGCCGGCGTCGTCAAGGCGCATGCGCATACCAAGCTTCTCCAGGCGAAATATGATGATGTCATCAAGGAAAACCTTGTGCTTCGAGCCCAGGGTAAGCCGGCGGAGCCGTTCTTGAAGCCGGTTCGTTTCCAGCCTGGCGCCCGTCTAGTGTTTTCGGACGGCACGCCCGATATTCTTGCCTATCCGCAGAACCGCAAGGGCTGGGCGCATCTCTGCCGGTTGCTGAGCGCCGGTAATCTGCGCGGCGAGAAAGGCGTATGCATCCTTCATGAAAGCGACCTCGTGGAATGGGGTGACGAGATGATGCTGGCGCTCATTCCCGATGCTGAGAGTGTCGAGATGCCGGAGGGGCAGGTAAGGCTGGAGGAGTGCCTGAAGCGGCTATGGATGCGTTTCGGCAGAAAACTCCATATGGGACCGGATGGTCTTTGCCACGCTTTCCATTATCGCACAGCGCAACGGCGTGCGGCCGATCGCCAGCAACCAGCCGCTCTATCACGCGACCGAACGCAAGCCACTTGCCGATATCGTCATTTCGATCCGCGAGCACGTGCCGATCACTGAAGCCGGCTTCAGACTGGCGGCCAATGCCGAACGCTATATGAAGGACGCTGCGGAAATGGCGCGTCTCTTCCGGGATTATCCGAAGGCCATCGCCAATACGCAGAAGTTTTTTAGCCGGCTGTCTTTTTCGCTGGATGAGCTGAAGCATAACTATCCTGATGAAAGCACCAAGGGTGAGACCGTTTCGGAAACGCTGGAGCGACTGACGTGGGAGGGGGCGAGATGGCGCTTCCCTGAAAAGATCCCCGAAAAGGTCTCGATGCAGATCGAGCATGAACTCAAGCTCATTCATGAGCGGCAATATGAGCCTTATTTCCTGACGGTGCACCGGATCATGGAGTTTGCCCGTAGCGAGAATATCCTTTGTCAGGGAAGGGGATCGGCCGCCAATTCGACGGTCTGCTATTGTCTCCGGATTACCGAGGTCAACCCTGAAATAACGAGCTTGCTCTTCGAGCGCTTCATCTCCACAGACCGGGAAGAGCCGCCTGATATCGATGTCGATTTCGAGCATGAAAAACGCGATCAGGTCATCAAGTTCATTTATGATCATTACAAGATGGAGCATGCGGGATTGACGGCGGCAGTCACCAGTTATCGTGCGCGCTCAGCCGGGCGTGAAGTGGCGAAGGCCTTCGGCATGTCAGAGGATGTACAATCCGCTCTTGCGAGCGGCGTTTGGGGTTGGTCGACGGAAAAATTGTCTGATCGCGAGGCCAGGCTCGCCGGCCTTGATCTTAAGAACAAGACGACGGAACGTATTCTTTTGTATGCCACCACACTGATGGGTTTTCCACGGCATCTGACCCAGCATGTTGGTGGTTTCGTTATTACCAGAGATAGATTGGATGAGGTGGTGCCGATCATGTACACGGCGATGAAGGATCGCTACATGATCGAATGGAACAAGGACGATCTCGACAATCTCAATATATTAAAGATCGATGTCCTGGCTCTCGGCATGCTGACCTGTCTCGCCAAGGCTTTCGATCTGCTGCTCCTACATTACGACGTGAAGAAAGAGCTCGCCGATCTTGGTAGCGGCGAATATCCCGATCGTATACCGGTCTATGACATGATCTGTCGCGCCGACACGGTCGGCGTCTTCCAGATTGAGAGTCGGGCGCAGATGAGCATGCTGCCGCGTCTCCGTCCTCGCAAATTCTACGATCTGGTCATTGAGGTAGCGATTGTCCGACCTGGTCCCATCCAAGGCGACATGGTTCATCCTTACCTCAAGCGGCGGGATGACGATCTTCATAACCGGCCGATCGAATATCACCGTCCGGAATTAAAGGCTGTCTTGGAGCGAACATTAGGGGTTCCGCTGTTTCAGGAACAGGCGATGCAGATTGCGATTACGGCAGCCGGATTCTCGGCGGCGAAGGCCGATAGATTACGCCGATCCATGGCGACGTTCAAACGGACAGGGAAGGTTGACGAATTCAAGCAGGACATGGTTTCGGGTATGGTCGCGAACGGTTATCCTCGAGACTTTGCCGAGCGCTGTTTCAGCCAGATCGAAGGTTTTGGCGAATACGGCTTTCCCGAAAGCCATGCGGCGTCCTTTGCCTTGCTCGTCTATGCCTCCTCCTGGCTCAAGGCCTATTATCCCGATGTCTTCTGCGCGGCGATCCTCAATGCCCAGCCTATGGGCTTCTATGCGCCGGCGCAGCTGGTGCGCGATGCGCGCGAGCATGGCGTCGAGGTTCGGCCGGTGGATGTCAATCATTCCAGCTGGGATTGTCTGCTGGAAAAGGCGCGCTTCGATCCAGGCGCAATCGACCGGCGGCATGCCTCGATGCACGACGATATCAAAACGCAATGCGCGGTCCGTCTCGGCTTCCGGCAGGTCAAGGGCCTATCCGAGGATGAGATAGAGCAGCTCGTCAAGCACCGTGGTGATGGCTATCGGTCCGTGCGCGATCTCTGGCTGCGATCCGGGCTTGCCAAGGCGCAGATCGAGCGTCTGGCGGATGCGGATGCGTTCGGCTCCATCGGCCTTAGCCGGCGCGACGCGCTTTGGGCCGTGCGGGCGCTCGATGCTGGCAGTGCCGCCGAAAAGCTTCCCCTCTTCGATCTCGGCGACCATGCGGAGCTGCAGGTCGAGCCCACCGTTTCGCTGCCGGAAATGCTGCCCGGCGAACAGGTCATCGAGGATTATCGCTATCTGTCGCTATCCCTGAAGGCGCATCCGGTATCTTTCCTGCGTGACGATTTCGCGCGGCAGGGCATTGTGCGGAGCCGGGATCTGCCCGGCATCGCCAGTGGCCGGATGGTGACGATCGCCGGGCTGGTGCTGGTGCGCCAGCGGCCGGGTTCGGCCAAGGGCGTGATTTTCATGACTTTGGAGGACGAAACCGGTGTGGCCAACGCGATCGTCTGGCGGAAAAAATTCGAAAAATACCGGGCCATCGTCATGGGCGCGCGGCTGGTGAAGATCCGCGGACGTCTGCAGAGCGAAAGCGGCGTCATTCATGTGGTGGTCGATCATATCGAGGACATGACACCCGCACTCGGCATTCTCCAACGCGAGGCACGGCGCTTCGGCGTGAGCGACCGGGCGGATGAGACGCTGCGGCCGACGATGGATCACAGGCAGAAGAAGTCTGCTCAGCCGCCGCGTGGACCCGTGGCAGCGGCGGAAGGCCGCAGCAATAGCGCGGAAACGGCAAGAGTCATGCCGAGAGGGCGCAATTTTCATTGAGATTCAGGGTGCCGTAACTTGGAGCAAGTGGCCGCCGGCCTTGCCGGCGGATTCATTCGAATCGTTTCTTTCTTGACAAAGGGCGTCTTCTTTAGCAGATAACAAGACAGCGGATGTCATGTTTGACGGGCTGAGCGAAGAATGCTGGTTTGCAGTTGTAATTACATCACCGACAAAGAAATCCGGGAGGTCATCACCGAACTCCTCGATCGGGACTGTTGGCAGCTCATAGTTCCCGCCAAGGTTTATCACGCCATGGAGAAACGCGGCCGTTGCTGCGGCTGTTTCCCGAATGTTGTTGATATCATTATACAGACAACCGAAGAGTATCATGCCCGTCGCCACTCGACGGAAGCCGAAATTTTTGATTTCATGTCCCGCCTGAAGAAATTCCATGAAGACAACAGGAGAGCGGACATTGAAAGGCGACAAAAAAGTCATCGAGCGGCTTAACGAGGCACTGTTCCTCGAGCTTGGCGCAGTCAATCAGTATTGGGTTCATTATCGACTCCTCGAAGATTGGGGCTACACCAAGCTCGCCAAGAAGGAGCGTGCTGAGTCCATCGAGGAGATGCAGCACGCCGATCGTCTCGTCGCCCGCATCATTTTCCTTGAAGGTCATCCCAACCTGCAGACGCTGGCGCCGCTGCGCATCGGCCAGAACGTCAAGGAAGTGCTGGAAGCCGATCTTGCCGGCGAATACGACGCCCGCACGGCCTACAAGAAGTCGCGCGATATCTGTCATGATGCCGGCGATTATGTTTCCATGAAGCTGTTCGAAGAGCTGCTGATGGATGAGGAAGGCCATATCGACTTCCTCGAAACCCAGCTCGAACTGCTCGGAAAGATCGGCGAAGCCAAATACGGCCAGCTCAACGCCGACTCCGCCGATTCTGCGGAATAATCGACATCTTGCGAAACCGGCCGCAAAGCGGCCGGTTTTCTTCATTCAGTCTTCGGCCTTCAGGCCGGCCAGGTGGCTGAATTCCGCAACGACCTGCTCGTAGACCGATCGCTTGAAGGCGACTATCAATCCGGGAAGTTCGGCCATCGGCTTCCATCCCCAGGCATCGAATTCCGCTTCATGGCCGCCGGGCGGTGGATTGATGGCGATCTCGCTTTCATTGCCGTCGAAGCGGAAGGCGAACCAGCGTTGCGTCTGGCCGCGATATTTTCCCTTGAGGCCGATGCCGATCAGCTGCGGCGGCAGATCGTAGTTGATCCAGTCCTTTGCTTCCGCCATCAGGGTCACGGTTTTCATGCCCGTTTCCTCGTAAAGCTCGCGATAGGCGGCTTTCAATGGGTCCTCGCCCTCGTCTATGCCGCCCTGCGGCATCTGCCAGAGCTGCGGCGAACCGTCATATTCGGAATTGCCGTCAGGGATGCGGCGGCCGGCCCAGACCAGGCCGTCGCGGTTCAGGATCATGATGCCGACACAGGGGCGGTAGGGCAGGTCTTCGGCTCTCACGGGCGCGTGGGGCGTGCTCATTTCTCTCTCCAGCAGTCGGGCCCAGGGATCGGGCCGGGGATCACGGATGTTTCGGGTCGTCGGCAAGCGCCGAGACGGCAACGATTTCAATGCCGCGCATGGCGGCCTCCTCGCTCCATTTGCTGATGGCGTCGACGCTTTCGTCGAAGGCGGAAGCGACGCCGATCGCGGAGCCGTTGCGGCGGGCGATGCGCTCAAGCTCGTCGAGCTTCCGGAGGATCGCGTCCTGCTGCAGTTCCCCGTCGAGCTGGATGTCGGCAAAGGCGTGCGGCACCTCCAGCGTCTTGGCGAGCATTCCGGATTTCGATTGCGCTGAAGAACCATCATCCAGGAACAGCAGACCGCGCTTGCCGATATCGCGCAGCACGGGTTCCATGGCGCCGGGATTGGCAAGGAAGCGGCCGCCGAGATAATTCATCACGCCGGTATAATTGGTGATCTTACCCATGGCCTTGTGCAGGTTGTCGATGTTCTTCGCCGCCGAAAGCGACGTCAGCAGCGTATCCGGGCCGGGATTGTTGCTGGGATAGTCGAAAGGCTCGAACGGCACCTGGATGAGGATCTCGTGGCCGCCGCGGCGCGCCTCCTGCATCCAGCGCTGCAGGCTGTTGCCGCTGACGGCGAAAGCGAGCGTGATTTCCTCCGGCAACTTCTCGATGGCGCGCTGCGTGCCGGTCTGGCTAAGGCCAAGGCCGCTGACGACGATGGCAATGCGGGTGCCGCGGGCGCCAGACCAGGGCCGGGCATATTGATCCATCGGACGCAGGCCGCTCGGTCCGATAATCGGCAGTTTGCCGAACGGCGAATCTTCGAGCAGGCTGTCATTCGGCGTTGCCGCCATGCGCGGGTCCTGACCCACCTGATTGGCGTTGATCAGGACCGGGCCGCTGCCGTCGCGGTTGCTGGGGCTGAACATGGTCACGACGGAACCGTCGCCGGTGACGATGCGCGTGGTATTGGCGCCGGATTGGGGGCCGACATGCGTCAAGCCCGCCTGGGCGTTTGCAGCCGGCTTCGCGTCAGCCGGCGGCGGCGGAGCCTCTTCCTTTTTTGCCGTCTCGACCGGCTGGGTCTTTTGCAGATGATCGCGCAGAAGCGCCGAATAAAGAGAAAAGCCAGCGACTGCGATCAGACAGAAGCCGCCAAGGATGCGTCCAACGGGGATTGAGCGCCGGCGGCGGCCGGGGCCGCGATTCTGTCCCAACGGTGCATGCAAATCCGTTCCCAAAGTTCCAATCCACCCCAAGCGGAAAATCGTATCGACAGCGAGTATAGCGTTCGTAAAGGAACGGAAAAATGCCCACGGCAGTCAAAATGCCCGAGCATTTCCGCCTTTTTCTCGAATTGCGAAAACGCCCTCTTTTCTTCAAGCATTTCGGACGGAAAAGCGTTGTCCGCCTTTCCCGGAAATGCTCCAAAACATCAACGAAACCGTTTTGAACATGGCCGAATTCATTCGGCTGCGGAGAGCGGAACGACGCGTGCCATCCCGCTCCCTTCTTATGCCCGTTTCCTCCTTATGAAAGCGCCGGGTCTGTTTCCAGCCCGGCGCGATCTCCTTACTTGGAAGAAACTGCCTTTTCGGGGTTCGGCGGGAAGGCCGGGTCCGTCTTCGCGCCGCGCAGCAGGTCGAGCGCGTAGTTGAGCTGGATGTCGTCCTTCGGGTCCGGCGGCACGTAGGCCGAAGAGCCGGAGCCCTTGTCGGTCTCGCTCTGGCCCTTGATGTGGCCCGGCAGGCTGGATTCGCCTTCCGATGTCAGCTTGCCCTTCAGATCATCCGGCAGCGGCTGGTCGACCTTGATGTCCGGCGTGATGCCGGTGCCCTGGATCGAGCGGCCCGATGGCGTGTAATAGAGCGCCGTCGTCAGGCGCAGCGCGCCGTTGCCGTCACCCAGCGGGATGATCGTCTGAACGGAGCCCTTGCCGAAGGACTGAGTGCCGAGAACGGTGGCGCGACGCAGATCCTGGAGGGATGAGCACGATGATCGGCTTACCGTCCGTCAGATCGCCCGGGGTCGCGTTGAAGCGGCGGGTTTCGTCCGGGTTGCGGCCGCGGGTCGACACGATCTCGCCGCGTTCGAGCACGTCGTCGGCGACGTTGATCGCCTGGTCGAGCAGACCGCCCGGGTTGAGGCGCAGGTCAAGAACGTAGCCCTTCAGCTTGTCGGCCGGAATATCCTTCTTGATCTTGGCGATCGCGGCTTCGAGGTCCGGCGTCGTCTTTTCCGTGAAGGAGATGATGCGGATATAGCCGACATCGCCGCCTTCCTCGCGCGACTTGACGGCGGCGATCGCGATGATGTCGCGGATGACGGTGATTTCGATCGGCTTGTCGACGCCCTTGCGCATCAGGGTCAGCTTGACCGGGGTCTTCACCGCGCCCTTCATCTTGTTGACGGCGTCTTCCAGCTTCAGGCCGCGAACCGACTGGCCGTCGATCGCGGTGATATAGTCGCCAGCCAGGACGCCGGCCTTGGCGGCCGGCGTATCGTCGATCGGGGTGATGACCTTGACGAGGTCATTGTCCATCGTCACTTCGATGCCAAGGCCGCCGAACTCACCCTTCGTCTGGGTGCGCATGTCTTCAGCATCCTTGGCGTTCATGTAGCTCGAATGGGGGTCCAGCGAAGACAGCATGCCGTTGATGGCGGCTTCGATGAGCTTGTCTTCCTGCGGCGGCGTCACATACTGCGCGCGGACGCGCTCAAAGACGTCGCCGAAAATCGACAACTCCTTGTAGGTGGAAGTGCCTGCGGCTTCCGCCGGCGCGACCGCCGAGTAGATAACGCCCATCGCGGTCGCACCCATCAATGCGCCGACGAGAACAAGAGAAGCCCTACGTATCATTGCGTGCCTTTCCAGTGTCTTTGGAGGTCCACCAGGGCCGAGAATCGACCGGTTTTCCATCTTTTCGGAATTCAATGTAAAGCGTTGGCCGATCCGTTTCCAGCGCCAATGCGGTCGCGCTCGCGACTCTTTTTTGGCCCATGGTGGCCAGCGGCTCGCCAGCAAACACAAATCTGCCAGGGCGCGTCTTGATCGCGTCCATGCCCGACAGCACCATGTGATAGCCGTCGCCCGTATCCAGGATGATCATCTGTCCGTAGCTGCGAAACGCGCCGGCATAGACGACCGTGCCGTCGGCGGGAGCCGTGACAAGCGCATCCGGGCCGGTCGCAACGGTCAATCCCATCGCGGTGTGGTCGGTGCCGTCGTCGTCGCCGAACTGGCGGAGAATATCGCCCGCCACGGGCAGCTCCAACTTCTTCTTCAGGTCTGAAAAGGGATATGCGGGCGTAATGCGGTTTTTATCGGGCACGCCGTTCTCTGCAAGGGCTTTGGCCTGCTCGCGCTGCTGCTCGGTCATCTGCGCCCGGCGCGCCTCTTCCGCACGGGCAGCGGCGGCGGCATCGCGCACCGAGCCGATCTGGCTTTCGAGAGAGGCGACGAGCCCTTCGAGGCTGGTCGCCTGGCCCGCCAGCTCTTCGGCGCGCTTGCGTTCCGCGTCGAGTTGATCGGCATTCTCCCTGCCGTGCTTGTCGTTCTCGGCGATCAGCAGGTCCATGCGCCGCTCCTCCTCCAGACTGTTGGTCATGGTGGTGGTGAAGCTGGCCTTTTCGGCCGTCGCATCGGCCTGCAGCTTGCTGAGATCCGTGAGATCGGCGATGAGCTTGTCCGTCTCCTTGCGCATTCCGGGCACCACGGCGCCGAGAAGGATGGCGCTGCGCACCGAGGCAAGCGCATCGTCCGGCGTCACCAGCAGCGCCGGCGGCGGATTGCGTCCCATGCGCTCGAGCGCGCCCAGAACTTCGGCCAGCAGAGCGCGACGGTCGTGCAGCGACGCACGGATCTTGTCTTCCTTGACGGCGAGATCCGTCAGCGTCTTTTCGCTTTGCTGGATCTTGCGGTCGAGATCCTTGCGGCGGGCGGCGCTGTCGATCAGCGCCTGGCGTAGGCTGGCCGTGCTCTTGTCGAGCGAGGCGATACTGTCTTCCAGCTCCTTGGTCTTGTCGGAGGAGAGGCTGATCGTCTTCGAAAGCGCATCGAGTTGCGCGCGGGTTTCGTCGCGCTTGCGGGCGAGGTCCGCCGCCGGATCGGGCGCCTGTTGAGCCGGCGTCGTCGCGGAAGGGCGGTCGTCGGGCGCTTGCGGTGCGGCGGCATCGGCTTCCTGGGCGATGGCAACGTCCCGCTGCGAGAAAGGGCCTGCCATATAAACGCCCACGCCGAGAGATGCCGCCAAGGCTGGCAGCATGAGACGCGAAAGCATGGGCGGGGCTTTTCTCATCCAGTCGGTTCGGGCCTGGTCCCTTCGGATCGCGCGAAAATAAGCTGATTTGCCGCGATCAGCTAGGAAGCATCGTCATTTTCAGGGCGGGAATCAAAACACGCCTGTGTGAGCGTTTCGTTAACGCAAAAACATCGAAAGCCAAACTGTTTTCGAAGCCGGGATAGGCGCTCACACCCGATGGTAGGGGTGACCGGAGAGGATGGTCACGGCCCGGTAGAGCTGTTCGGCGATGAGGATGCGCACCAGCTGGTGCGGCCAGGTGAGCTTGCCGAGGCAAATGGTCATGTCGGCCTTGTCGTAAAGCGCCGGGTCGAGACCGTCGGCGCCGCCGATCGCGATCGTCAGGTCGCGCTTGCCCTGATCGCGGTATGTGCCGAGCATGGCGGCGAAGGCTTCGCTGTCGAGCGCCTTGCCGCGTTCGTCGAGAAGGATGAGGACGCCGCCTTCCGGATGCGCCTTTTGCAAGAGACCCGCCTCTTCGCGCTTGCGGGTCTCGCTATTGGAGGCACGGCTTTCGGCAACCTCGGTCATGCGCGCCATTTCCAGGCCGATAGCTGGTCCGGCCTTGGCGAAACGGTCGAGATAACGAGCCGCAAGATCCTTTTCCGGGCCGGCTTTCAGCCGTCCCACCGCAAAAAGACCTATCCGCATTCCCGCTCCCACGCACATCCGCCGTCATAGCGGCACAAAACGAAACTCTTGCCGGAGGTTCATCTCCGGCGATCAAAAGCTGCGAACCGAGCCGGGAAAGCGTTCCTGGGGTCCGTTAGTGCAGCCTGCCTTCATCGAGATCGGGTGCTGCCCACATCTTTTCGATGTTGTAGAACTCGCGAATCTCGGGTCTGAAGACATGAACGATGATGTCGCCGGTGTCGATCAACACCCAGTCGCCGCCATCGAGACCTTCGACGCGGGCATTGCCGAAGCCCTCGTCCTTGAGATCGGTCATGAGATGGTCGGCAATCGCCAGGACATGGCGGTTCGATCGGCCGGAGACGACGACCATGTAGTCTCCCAGCGCAGACTTGCCAGCAATGTCGATGGTGACGATATTTTCGGCCTTGGAGTCCTCGAGGCTTGCGAGGACGGCTTGCAGGGCGCGGGCAGCGGCATCGGCGCCACGTTCCGTGCTCTTCGGGATAACGACAGGCGTTCTTCCCTTGGCGTGTACTGTTGTCAGTGCTCTTCCTTCCTTGAGTAACAGAACATGCACATAAATGATCTGAGTCGATCACGCTACAAAGATAGGCATCAAAGCATTAAGGTTTCAAGACGCAGACGTCCAACTTCGAGCGTTCAGGACAAGGATTTGTGCCTGAACAGGGCTCTTTTGCACCAGATATAGGTGAACATCCGTCGAAAAAGGCCGGGAATCAGCCTTCCGGGCTCACTCCGTCGACGAGAATGAGGTTGCGGCTAAGGGCATGATCGCGCACCTCGAGGGCATGCGCATATTCCGGCGAGCGATACCAGGCCCTCGCCCGTTCCAAGTCCGGAAACTCGACGATCACGATCATTCGCGGCGACCAGCCGCCCTCCAGTCTTTCGATCGGGCCGCCGCGGACGAGATAATGCCCACCATGATGGGCGATGGAGGCGGCTGCGCGGGTTCGGTAGGTCTGGAACGCTTCTGCATCCCTGACGGTGATATCGGAAATGATATAGGCCGGCATGGTGTCTGAAATCTCCCTGATATCCGGGTTGTGAGATCCTGGGCCCGTGCGGTTCCTGCCCGGCACGCGAAGGCTTTCTGACATTGAGATCGGATAGGCGGACTCAACCGCTTGTCCATTTCCCATCGGCATGTACAGCCGCATGAAGACCGCATATACACTACGGAGACCTCAAACGTTACAGATGCCATGACAGATGCTCCGCAGCCATCGTTGAAGCCCATCCTCCGTATCAGTTTTTCG
>Ga0209922_103946_pt1 | contig 11179 bp, 9 predicted proteins | sample ThiBiot_500_biof_FD_183946 | JGI IMG/M metagenome (GOLD analysis project Ga0209922, IMG submission 183946) | Wastewater bioreactor microbial communities from Cape Town, South Africa - Thiocy_expt_500_biof (SPAdes) | ecosystem: Engineered > Bioreactor > Thiocyanate-remediating > Anaerobic-Aerobic ...
TCATCATTCTGGAAGCGCCAGACGACGCCTGCCGCGGAGCTTTCGACATCGGCGCGGCCCAACACCACGCGGCCTTCGGTGAAATACGCCACCGGATCGACACCGCCGATGGCCAGACCGGTGAGACGATCCGCCACCACCCGCTCCGTCGTGGCCGCCAGCAGCCCGGAATGCATGGCCGAGCCCATGACAGCCGCAACCGTCAGGCTGATCAAGGCTATTCCACGGCGCCAACCGTTTTTTTCCTGCCGCCGTGCGGTCATAGTTGATGTCGATAAGATTCGAATCGGGGACAATGGACGCAACCTAGGACCAAGCCTGTCAGCGCAAGGTTAAGGTCGCAGCCATGATTTTAAGATCCAGGGGTTTCACATGACTTTCGCTTCACGCCTCGTCGCACTGGTGCTTACGGTGATGACGTTGTGGGCGTTGCCGGCTTCGGCGCAGCAAGCAGCCTCGCGGGGGCGCGGCACCTATGCGCCCGAGGAACTGGTCGGCGCCGGACACAAATTCTTCGGCAACGTGTCGCGCGGGCTGGCGTCGGTCATCGAACGCGCGGTCAGTCAGTGGGGATTGCCGAACGGCTACATTCTCGGCGAGGAAGGCAGCGGCGCTTTCGTTGCCGGGCTGCGCTACGGCGAAGGCACGCTCTACACCAAGAACGCCGGCGACCTGAAGGTCTACTGGCAAGGCCCGTCGGTCGGTTTCGACTGGGGCGGCGATGGCGCCCGCACCATGACGCTGGTCTATAACCTGCCCGCGACCAACGCGATCTACCAGCGCTTCGCCGGTATCGACGGCTCGGCCTACATCGTCGGCGGCTTCGGCATGACGGCGCTGACCGCCAACGACATCGTGCTGGTGCCGATCCGCTCCGGCCTCGGTTTGCGGCTCGGCGCCAACATCGGCTACCTCAAATACACCCCGCAGCCGACCTGGAATCCCTTCTAGCGGGGACGTCAGACGTCCACGCAACGCACGATCTCAGCGTCGCCCGGCAACTGTGTCGGGGTGGCGCGGATATTGCCGTTGCGGGCTTGCTGCATGGGGTGCGCGCGTGTCAAATCCATCCCGTTAGCCGGGTTGGCCCCGGCCACGCGCGGCAATGTCGCCCGCGGATGTCTGGTGCGGAGATTCATCCATGGTTGAGCCGATCATGTATATGGCGATCGGTTTTCTGGTCTCGATGCTGATCGGACTGATGATCTTCCCGCTGGTGCACAACCGCGCGGTGCGCCTGACCACGAAACGCCTGCAGGACGCCGCCCCGGTGTCGCTGGCCGAAATTCAGGCCGACAAGGACCAGCTGCGCGCCGAATTCGCCGTCGCCGCGCGGCGGCTGGAAACGCTTGTCGAGCAACACAAGAGCAAGACCACGAGCCAGGCGGCCGAGATCGGCAAGAAGACCGACGCCATCAACCGCATGAAGATCGAGCTCGGCGACAAGACGGCGGCGATCTTCGCGCTGCAGGCGCGCGAACAGGCGCTGACCGAGCAACTGCAGGCTATCACCACCGAGTCGACGGCGAAATCGCAATCGCTGCAATCCACCGAGTTGACGCTGAGCGAACGCCAGAACGAACTGGCGCGCCTCACCGCCGAACTCGCCGAGCGGTCGCAAACCATCCAGAACCTGCAGCTCGAATTGAGCACCGCCAGGGTGACGATCGAGACGCTGACCAGCCGTCTCGAGGGCACCGAGAAGGATCTCGCCGTCACCCGGCAGAAGCTTGAGCAGCAGCGCATCGAAACCGCAACCACGGCAAGCGAACTGGCCGACGCGCGCAGCCGCGTCGACAATCTCAGCCAGCGAGTCAGCGATCTCGACCGGCAGTTCGTCGAACAGTTGAAGGAGACCGAGACGCAGGCCCGGCGCGCCGACAACCTGCAAACCCTCATGGTGGCGAAAGACTCGCAATTGGCCGCCGGCACCAATCACAACACCGGCGTTGCGGCCGACGCATCCAACAGCCCCGACGCCGTCGCCACACAATTGCAGGCCACCGAAGACGAGCGCGCCCGGCTGCAAAGCGACCTCGCCGCCATGAGGCAACAGGCGGAAAGCGCATGGATCAACGAGCGCACGGAAAATGCGCTGCTGCGCGAGCGCATCAACGATATTGCGGCCGAAGTGGCCAAGCTGGCGCTGACGCTGGAGGGGCCGGAGTCGCCGATCAAGGCCATTCTGGCGGCAGATATCGCCACCCCCGCAAGGCCCGGCAACGGCGCGGCGCCCGCCGCACCCGCGACGCTGGCCGACCGGATTCGCGCCTTGCAGGCCCGCACCGGGCAATCCAACCGGCATCCCGGCTGAGCCGATCCGCCGACCACGCTTGACACCCCATCGCCCACTTCGTAAATCGCCCCGGTAAGCATCGTGATGCCTGATCGGGAGGTCCCGGCGGTAATTGCGGAGCATCCCGGGCGCATAGCTCAGCGGGAGAGCGTTCCCTTCACACGGGAGAGGTCCAAGGTTCGATCCCTTGTGCGCCCACCATTTTCAATATTCCGATGCGCCTCGATCCGCTTCAGCGACTGATCGTCAATCGGCAAATACTCAACCCCAGACCCAACAACTGGCGGCTGGTTGCCGGGCTGGCCCTTGGCTGCGTCGTCGCCGTCGCGCTGCTGATGATGCACTAGGGCCGAACACGACAGTCAAAGTCCATCGGCACGCATCCTTCCTGCATCGGCCGGTACGCATCGCCGGCCGCAGCGGCGAAATCGATAGGTGCCCGCCCGCGCCTTGAGATACGATCCCGCCATTGAGTCTCGAATCGACTTCTCGATCACCGCTCTGTTCGACCTGAAGCACTTACCCTTGCAAAGGATATTCCCAATGCGCTCGTTCGGATTTCGTTCAGCCCTCGTTGCCCTGATTGCCGCAGCCGGCATGACGCTGGCGTCCGCCGCTCACGCCGATAGCGGCACGATCCGCATTTCGGTGGTCAAAGGCGGATGGTTCATCGGCGCGTCGGGCGGCAGCGGCACGCTGACGTTTCGCGGGCGTCGTTATCCGCTGTCGATCGGCGGCCTGAGCGCGGGTCTCGTGTTCGGCGCGTCGCAGACCTACCTGTCGGGCACCGTCACCAACATCTATCGTCCGTCCGACGTTGCCGGTGTTTACGGAGCAGCCGGTGCCGGTGCCGCCGTCGGACGCGGCGTCGGCGCCATCGTGCTGAGCAACGAAAAGGGCGCGGTGCTGACCATGCAGGGCCGCCAGACCGGACTGATGGTGAACGCCGATCTCAGCGGGCTGGCGATCTCGCTGCGCTAATCCACGCGGATCGTATCGACGCGCTACGGCGCGTCGCTACATCTGCACTTCGATCAGGCGCGGCCCTTTCTCGGCGATCGCCTCGGCCAGCGCCTTGTTGAGCGCATCGGCATCGGCGACCGCGCGGCCCGGCACGCCCATGCCCTTGGCCAGTGCCACCCAGTCCAGCGACGGCCGATCGATGTTGAGCATATCCAGCGCGCGCTGGCCTGGCTCACCGGCGCCGACGCCATCGAACTCGCCGCGCAGGATCTGATAGGTTCGATTGGCAAATACGAGTGTGGTGACGTCGAGGCCCTCGCGCGCCTGCGTCCACAGCGATTGCAGCGTGTACATCGCGCTGCCGTCGCCGACCATGCAGATCACCTTGCGGTCGGGACAAGCCACTGCCGCACCGGTTGCCACCGGTGTCGAGAAGCCGATCGAACCGCCCATGTTCTGCAGCCAATCGTGCGGCGCGGCGGCGGCGGTCGGCGGAAAGAAGCCGCGCCCGGTGGTGATCGATTCATCGACCAGAATGGCGTTCTCCGGGATCGCCAGCGCGATGGCATGCGCCACCGATGCATGGGTCAGCGCGCCGCTCGGCTTGACCAATTCCACCATCTTCTGCGACTGCGCGTGCTGCGGCCTGGCGCCGACGGCGGCGGCCAGCGCTTCCAGCGCGGCAATCGAATTGTCGCCGCCCTCGGTCATGCGGTGAACCTCGCAGCCGGCGGGCTTCAGCAGGCTGGGCTTGTTGGGATAAGCGAAGAACGCCACCGGGTCGTTGGCTTCGACCAGAACGATATGGCGGAAGTCCTTCAGGATCGGCAGCGCCTGCTCGATGACATACGGAATGCGATCGATGGAAAACCGTCCGCGCCCGCGCGCCATGCGCGGATTGTAGGTCTGGCCCATCACCTTGCAGCCGGTCTTGCCGGAAATCTGCGCGGCGAGCGCCAGCCCCTTCTCGGTCAGCGCATTGCCGGTCATCAGCACCAGCGTCGGCTCGCCGCCGCGCAGCACGCGTGCCGCAGCCTCAACGGCGTGCGCCGAATAACCGGCGCGCTGCTCGTTCTGCGGCACCTGCGCGATGCCATCCGCTTCGTTCCACGCGGTATCCGCCGGCAGAATGAGCGTCGCGATCTGCGGCGGCGCGCTCTTCGCTGCGGCAATGGCCGCGGCGCCATCCTGCGCCACCGATTTGGCATCCGGCGATGTGCGGACCCATGCCGACATCGGCCGCGCCAGCCCCTCGATATCGGAGGTCAGCGGCGCATTGTATTCGATGTGATAGGTCGCGTGCTGGCCGACGATATTGACGATGCCGGAGCTGGCCTTCTTGGCGTTGTGCAGATTGGCGAGACCGTTGGCGAGGCCGGGGCCGAGATGCAGCAAGGTCGAAGCCGGCGTGCCGCGCATCCGGAAATACCCGTCGGCAGCGCCGGTCACCACGCCTTCGAACAGGCCGAGCACGCAGCGCATGCCCTCGACACGATCCAGCGCCGCCACGAAGTGCATCTCCGATGTTCCCGGATTGGCAAAACAGACATTGACGCCGCCCGCAACCAGGGTCCGCACCAGGCTTTCCGCACCGTTCATCGCCGCACTCCCATTCGTTTTGTTTTTGATGTTGTTGATGATCAATCATTGTTCCTGCGCCCCGTCAAAGGTTTAACGCAAGGTGCAATGCTGCCATCCTCTAAGCGTCCGACTCTGCATGGCTGCAACCGGTGCTTTTCCGCAACGCCATCAGCGGAAATCCGCCCTTCACGTGGCCGTGGGTTGCGCAATCGGGCAAATTGTGGCCTTCCTCGCCCTGCAACTGATTTGCGGGGTTTCCGATGAGACGTGGTCTTGGTTTCCTGATTGCTGCAACGGCGCTGTGCGCCATGATCGGGAGCGCCTCGGCCGACGAAGCCGACACCCGCACCTTCATGGACTTCAACTTCAAGATGACCGGCGGCGTGAGCCCGATTCCGCGCACGACGGTGAACTACAACGGCAATTACGCACCGGGCACCATCGTGGTGAACACTGCCGAGCGCCGTCTCTATCTGGTGCAGCCGAACGGCCAGGCGCTGCGCTACGGCATCGGCGTCGGCCGCGACGGCTTCCGCTGGGGCGGCACCCACCGCATCACCGCGAAAAAGGAATGGCCGTCGTGGACGCCGCCGAAGCAGATGCTGGCCCGCCGGCCGGACCTGCCGCGCTTCATGAAGGGCGGCATCGACAATCCGCTCGGCGCGCGCGCGATGTATCTCGGCTCAACGCTGTATCGCATCCACGGTTCCAACGAGCCGGAGACGATCGGCCAGGCCGTCTCGTCGGGCTGCTTCCGCATGACCAACGAGGACGTGACGGATCTCTACAACCGCGTCTCGGTCGGAACCACGGTCATCGTCAAGAACTGAGCCGCTGACAGCTTGCTGCCGGCGCAGTCGTGCGCGATCGTCGCGACGTTGCGGAAGCGAAGTCCACAGCGGCAGTGCGTACGACGATACGGAGTGCAAGCGAATCCCGATGCGTATCCGGTCAACTGGTCGCCAGATGCTGCAAGCAGTTGTAACTGCTGTTGGCTTGTTGACAGCCGTCGGCCCTACCCTCGCGGCCGATATTCCCGCCATTGCAGCGAAGCAACGCGCCGAGCAGAAGATCTTCAGCGATCACGAAATCGTCGAAGGTTTTCTGAAGACCGCATTCGGCGCCGAATATCATCTCGCCGGTCACGTCGACCGCATCCGCAAATACGGCGGCCCGGTCCGCGTCTCCACCGACGGCGCACCCGCCAGCCGCCGCGCCCAGGTCGCCGCCATCGTCAAGGATATCGCCCGCCGCGTGCAGCATCTCGATATTGCCATGGCAGAGAAATCGGAATCCGCCAACGTCACCGTCAATCTGGTGCGCGATCGCGATTTCGATCGCACCATCGCCAAATTTTACGGCAGCGAGCGCGCTCGCGAAATCCGCAATTCGCTCGATCCGCAGTGCCTGTCCGGCTTCCGCAAGGACGAGAAGTTCGAAATCCAGCACTCGGATATCTTCCTCACCACCGACAACGGCGACTTCGTTTTCTACGATTGCGCCTATGAGGAACTGCTGCAATCGCTGGGGCCGATCAACGACACCAACTCGGTGCCTTGGACCATGTTCAATGACAACGTCCAGATGGGATTCTTCGACGTCTACGACCAGTACATCCTCAACATCCTGTACAATCCGCGCATCAAGCCCGGCATGACGGTGCAGGAGGTCAAGGGCATCATGCCGGAAGTGCTGGAAGACGTCCGCGCCTGGGTCCGCAAGGTCAACGACCTGCCGCCGGAGTGAATTAACGCGAAGGCTTCAGGCCGCCGCCCTGAGGTGCGAGCCGCGCTTGCGGCGAACCTCGAAGGGTGACGTTGCAGCATCATCCTTCGAGGCTCGCAACTTGTGTTGCTCGCACCTCAGGATGACGCTTCGTGCCGGGTCCCCGCCTTCGCGGGGACGACTATAGGAAAGGCCGCCGCTTTACGCCGTTTTGTCGAACAGCTCGCGGCCGATCAGCATGCGGCGGATTTCACTGGTGCCTGCGCCGATTTCATACAGCTTGGCGTCGCGCAGCAGACGTCCGGTCGGATAGTCGTTGATGTAACCATTGCCGCCGAGCAACTGGATCGCATCGAGCGCGCATTGCGTCGCCTTCTCCGCCGCGTAAAGGATCGCGCCAGCGGAATCCTCGCGCGTCGTCTCGCCGCGATCGCACGCCTTGGCCACGGCATAGACGTAGGCGCGGCAGGCGTTCATGGTGACGTGCATGTCGGCGATCTTGCCCTGCACCAGCTGGAAACTGCCGATCGGCTGTCCGAACTGCTTGCGCTCATGCACATACGGCATCGCCACGTCGAGGCAGGCCTGCATGATGCCGAGCGGTCCCGCCGCCAGCACCGCGCGCTCATAGTCCAGCCCCGACATCAGCACATTGACGCCGCGCCCGACGTTGCCGAGGACGTTTTCCTCCGGCACTTCGCAATCCTCGAATACCAGTTCGCCGGTATCCGACCCGCGCATGCCGAGCTTGTCCAGCTTCTGCGCGGTCGAAAAGCCCTTCATGCCCTTTTCGATGATGAAAGCCGTGATGCCACGCGGGCCGCCGTTGGGATCGGTCTTGGCGTAAACCACCAGCGTTTCGGCAATCGGGCCGTTGGTGATCCACATCTTGTTGCCGTTGAGGACGTAGCGGTCGCCCTTCTTGTCGGCGCGGGTCTTCATCGACACCACGTCCGACCCGGCGCCCGGCTCCGACATCGCCAGCGCGCCGACATGTTCGCCGGAAATCAGCTTGGGCAGATATTTGCGCTTCTGCGCGTCGTTGCCGTTGCGGCGGATCTGATTGACGCAGAGATTCGAATGCGCGCCGTAAGACAGGCCGACCGACGCAGACGCGCGAGAAATCTCCTCCATGGCGATGCAGTGCTCGAGATAACCGAGCCCGGCGCCGCCGAAGTCTTCCTCAACCGTGATGCCGTGCAGGCCGAGCGCACCGAGCTTCGGCCACAGGTCGCGGGGAAACTGGTTGGTCTTGTCGATGGCGTCCGCGCGCGGCGCGATCTCGTTGGCGGAAAAGTCCCGAACCGTGTCGCGGATCGCATCTGCGGTCTCGCCAAGATCGAAATTAAACGGCCGGTGTGTATTCGAAATCATCGTCAACTCTCTCCTTGCGCGGGATGCTCAGGCACGCCGGATCAGCGTGGTGGCGCCACGTCTTGCTGCCAACCATGCCACGGGTCAGCAGCCCGGAGAAGGGCTATCGGAGACGAATTATGCCAGCGCGCGCGAGGCCTCCTTGACCTTGCGGGTGGCCTCGTCGACGGAATTCGCCGAACCGGTGATTTCGTTGAGACTGGCGTTGACTTCGGTAACACCCTTCGCGGCCACCTGCATGTTTGCCGAGATGCTTTGCGTGACCGATGCCTGTTCCTCGACCGAGGCGGCAATTGCCGCTGAAATTTCGTTGACCCGCGAGATGGTTTGGGTGATCGCTTCGATCACGCCGACGGCGTTGGTCGTCGTGCTTTGCACTTCGGCGATCTGCGCGCTGATGTCTTCGGTGGCCTTGGCGGTTTGCGCGGCAAGGCTTTTGACCTCGGACGCGACGACGGCAAACCCCCGCCCCGCTTCGCCGGCACGCGCCGCTTCGATCGTCGCATTGAGCGCCAGCAGATTGGTCTGATCGGCGATGTTGTTGATGAGCTTAACGACATCGCCGATGCGTTGCGCGGCGGTGGCGAGTCCCGAGACGATGGCGCTGGTTTCGTTGGCCTGCGTCACCGCCTGCATCGAGATGGTCAGCGCATCCGATGCCTGCCGGCTGATTTCGCCGACCGAGGCCGCCAATTCCTCGGCGCCCGAAGCGACCGCCTGCATGTTCGCCGATGTCTGCGTCGACGCGCTTGCCGCGGACGCCACCTGCGCCGTGGTCTTCGTCATGGCGTCGGTAATCAGACCAAGATCGAGATCGATCACCTTCTGCGCCTCCACACGCCGCAAGCGATCCTCGACCTGCATCGTGACATCGGTGGCGAACTTCACCACCTTGCAAATACGGCCATCGCCATCCGGGATCGGATTGTAGGATGCCTGAATCCAGACAACCCTGCCGCCCTTGCCGATCCGCTTGTATTCGGCGGCCTGATACTCGCCGCGACGCAGTGAATCCCAGAACGCGCGATAGGCGGGGCTGTCGCGATGATCGGGCTCGATGAACATGCTGTGATGCTGTCCCCGGATCTCTGGCAGATCATAACCCAACGCCTTCAGGAAATTGTCGTTGGCATCGAGGATCGTTCCATCCGGCGTGAAGTGAATCACCGCCTGCGATTTCTGAATCGCCTCGATCTGTCCCGTATGCTCGATGCTTTGCAGTTTCTGGCGGGTGATATCCGTTGCAAACTTGACGATCTTGAAAGGCTTGCCCTTCGCGTCGAGCAACGGATTGTAAGAGGCCTGAATCCAGATCTCCCGGTCGCCCTTGGCGATCCGCTTGAATTCGCGCGCTTGATGTTCGCCGCGACGCAGCGCTGCCCAGAATTCGCGGTAGTCGGCGCTCTCGCGGACCTCGGCCGGAACGAAAATGCTGTGGTGCTTGCCCTGGACTTCTTCGAGGCGATAACCCACCGCGTTGAGGAAATTCTGGTTCGCGGTGAGGATGGTGCCGTCCAGATCGAACTCGATCAGGGCCTGCGATTTGTCGAGTGCCTGAGCCTGTGCAGCCAGCTCGCGCGCCTTGCCAAACAAATGCATCGTGCTCTCCTGAGGACAATGCCACGTTGCCGAACGAATATTAATCAACTTTTACTGGTAGTGGCCTTGTGGTATTTTCCGCCATGGTGCCGGTACATATCGCCCCCCGGAATTTGCAGGGCCTGAAACCGTGCTTCGGGCCGAAAGCAGCGGCGAAACGGCGGCCGGCCGAAAAGCCGCAGACAACGTGTGAACGCAAGTATATTCTGCCCAAGCCGTTGAAACTGAAGCTGTTCGGGGAACTGCCGCTAAGTCGACGTCCAGGCTCTCGCGATTGAGGATCGATCAGGCAATGAACATTCAACGCATCATCGAACCATCGAAAGCGGCGCTGCAGCAGGCCGCGCGCGACGACGCCTATGCGACGCCGATCGAGGATTTCCATCCCGGCGCGCCCCGGCTTTTCCGCAACGATACGCTGTGGCCCTACTTCGAGCGGCTACGCAAGGAATGCCCGGTGCATTATTGCACCAAGTCGCCGATCGAACCCTATTGGTCGATCACGCGCTACAACGACATCATGCATGTCGATACCAATCACGGCATCTTCTCCTCGGATGTCCGGCTGGGCGGCATCTCGATCCGCGACGTCGCGGAAGGCTATGACTGGCCGAGCTTCATCGCCATGGACGAGCCACGGCACATGCCGCAGCGCAAGACCGTGATGCCAATGTTCACGCCGACGCATCTCGACGACCTCGCCAAGCTGATCCGCAAGCGCACCTGTCAGGTGCTCGATGACTTGCCGCGCAACGAGACGTTCGATTTCGTGCCGCGCGTGTCGATCAATCTCACCACGCAGATGCTGGCGACGCTGTTCGATTTTCCCTGGGAAGATCGTCACAAGTTGACGCGCTGGTCCGACGTCTCGACCGCGCTGCCCAAGAGCATGGTAGTGGAATCCGAGGAACAGCGCCGCGACGAGCTCAACGAGTGCGCCGCCTATTTCAGCAAGCTGTGGAACGAGCGCGTCAACGCCGAGCCCCGCAACGACCTGCTTTCGATGATGGCGCATAGTGATGCCACGCGCTACATGGACCGCGATAACCTGATGGGCAATCTGATCCTGCTCATCGTCGGCGGCAACGACACCACGCGCAACTCGATGACCGGCTCGGTGCTGGCGCTCAACGAATTTCCTGACGAGTACAGCAAGCCGATCCGCAAGGGCGACCGCGTGGTGATGTGGTACGTCTCCGGCAACCGCGATGACGAGGTGATCGATCGTCCGAACGAATTCATCATCGATCGTCCGCGCCCAAAGATCCACATGTCGTTCGGCTTCGGTATTCACCGTTGCGTCGGCATGCGTCTGGCGGAATTGCAGCTGCGAATTCTGTGGGAAGAAATGTTGCAGCGGTTCGAGAATATCGAAGTTGTCGGCGAGCCGAAGCGGGTGTATTCGAGCTTTGTGAAGGGTTATGAATCCCTGCCCGTGCGAATTTCCTGACAGCGGAACCATATTTGATGACAGCTCAGACTGCGGAGCATGACGAGTTTCATGACATCCGCGACGCCGTAGCCAAACTTTGCGCGCAGTTCCCCGGTGAGTATTGGCGCAAGCTCGATCGCGAGATGGCCTACCCCAAGGCGTTCGTCGATGCGCTGACCGAAGCCGGCTATTTGTCGGTGTTGATCCCG
>Ga0209922_103949_pt1 | contig 11172 bp, 8 predicted proteins | sample ThiBiot_500_biof_FD_183946 | JGI IMG/M metagenome (GOLD analysis project Ga0209922, IMG submission 183946) | Wastewater bioreactor microbial communities from Cape Town, South Africa - Thiocy_expt_500_biof (SPAdes) | ecosystem: Engineered > Bioreactor > Thiocyanate-remediating > Anaerobic-Aerobic ...
ACGTCGAATTATAAACTAAGAGTTTATTCATCGGGTTGTTATTATCTCGACGAGAATAATCAATGGAAAGACGACGGATTACTTGTCGGACCTTTGACAAATCATAAACAAACTCAATGCTTTTTAACAAACGCTTTATTTTAATCAGTTTTCTATATATATAAACTTTCGAGTCCACTTCTCCAATTGTAGAAATTTGTACGTGTTGTCCATTGTAAATGAAAATTAATTTTCTCTAATCTCCTATTTGAAACTAAAACATGTGCCCACCAATCGGCTTCGAGAAAATTCTTCCAAATATCATGACAATGAACTTTGATTCGAAGTTTCTGAATATTTGGACAGTAGGGCAAGAAATCTGTATCACCTCGAAATCCTAATTCTTTTAAGGCGGAAAGATATGTGTGAAACGGTGTGATCGTATCTGTTGTTCTATCACAATAGATTCGAGCTGAAAACGAACGTAATTGACGATATTCATCGAAAATTTGAAGAGCAAAATTAATATGAAGTTTACCAATATGTAAATAGACTAATAATGGAAAATTTGATTTAAATTCCGGATAGGAAATGTGTATGTCATGATCGAAAACATTGCCATTTAAAAACAATCGTCGGAGATAGATAAACATTTGAAAATCAGGACTACCTCCATGCCAACCACTATTAGCTGCGAGACATAATGAAACAAGATTTGAAAATAAAGTGAAGTGTTTTGTTAGATTCAATGATTCATCGAAATCATTGTCATAGATCAATTGAAGATATTTAATACGTTGAAAATCTTTAATAGGAAATTCCTATAAGAGAACAAAAATAAAAGCGTTAGGCAAATTCTCAATGCACAACTTTGACACGTGTTTTTACCTACTAGAAAAAGAAAGCAGCGACATCATTTGAAAAAAAGAAGAAGAAGAAATGTCAGGAGCAACCAATATTTGTTTTTAACAACATAATTATACATGTCTTTAGCATTGCAAACTCTTCCGATCGAAATCGTTTTTCGTATATTTGATCATGTAAACGACAACGATCTATTTCTAGCAGTAAATAATACATGTCAGCGATTGAATGCTATTCTTAATTGCTACCGAAGATTTCAAGTAGATTTACTATTGAGATATCTCTCTGTGTATCGTTTATTTTTTTTCATATAGACAATCACACGACTTAATTTCAATAATAAGAGAATTGGACCTCAAGGCGTTCGAAATCTCAGCCGAGAATTACGAAATAATAAAGTAATCAAACATATTTTACAACTAGATTTACTATTTGTTGTTGTTTATAGACACTTGCAGAACTTGTGCTCAATCATAATAAAATTCTAGCTGAAGGTACTCAATACATCAGCGAAGCATTACAGCATAATAAAGTAAAACATCTCGGAAATGAGATGCATTTTTTTAAAAATTTTATTTTCCATATAGACACTCACAGTACTTCATCTTGGTGGTAATGATATCAAAATTGAAGGTGTAAAACATCTTATCAAAGCATTAGAACATAACAAAGTAATATTTCCGGACGAAGATGAATTTTTTAATGTTATTTTCTATATATAGACACTCATACACCTAAATCTGGATGGCAACTACGTTGGTATCGACGGTGCACAATATATCAGTCAACTATTAGAACATAATACAGTAATATCACCTGTCCATTCGTTCTTTTCTTTGTCTCTATCAAGATTTCTATTAGACACTTGCAGAGCTTGAACTGAATCATAATGAAATTCAAGCTGAAGGCACTCAATATATCTGTCAAGGATTAGAACATAACAGAGTATAAAATATCACAGAATTGAAATATGCTTTTACTCTATACTTTCTATATAGACACTCACAGAACTTAGTCTTGCTGGCAACGGTATTGGACTGGAAGGTGCCCAACATCTCAGCAAAGCATTACAATACAATAATGTAGAAAAATTCGCTATTGATTTATTCTTTCGTAATAAGACCCGCTCTTTAGACACTTAGGAAACTTGAACTTATTTACAATAATATTACAGATGAAGGTGTACGATATATCAGCGACGCATTGAAACTGAATACAGTAATATTTTATCGTTGTTGTTGTTGTTGTTATTCTTTCCTTCTTTCTCATATAGGCGCTGACATACCTTGGCCTCGGAAATAACGAAATGAAAGATAAAAGTGCTGAATATCTCAGTGACGCATTGCGACACAATAAAGTATCCTCTTTCGTGTGAATATTTCTTGTGTTTTGCACATTTTTCTATAAGACACTTAAGGAACTCAATCTCAGATATAATCGAATTCAAGCTGAAGGTGCTCGATATCTTAGCGAAGCATTACAACACAACGAAGTATAATATTCTATTGGTTGTTTCTGCCATTCGTTTTGCTTCTTTAAAAGACACTTACACAGCTGAGCTTTGAAAATAATGCGATTGGAAGTGAAGGTGCTCGATATCTCAGTGAAGCATTAAAATACAATAAAGCAAAACATTCTTATTAATTCTTTCTCAAGAAATTCACTTTTGTCTATTTCTAATAGACACTTACAGAAGTATGTCTTTGGGGTAACTCTATTCAGGATGAGGGTGGACAATATATTATTCAAGCATTAGAACATAATACAGTATCGATTTGTTTCTTTTCTATCGAAATCTAATTGTTTTCATATAGACACTTAAAAAGCTCAATCTTGGACATAATCAAATTGAATTTTATCAGATGGAATTTCTTCGTAGTTTCAAAGAAAAACGACCAGATTTTGACATTTATTTTTGATAAAAGAACTAACATGTTTGTAAGAGAATATTTAAACTATCAGTATCATTATTAATCACAGCTATATCTAATTTTTTATCACTATTAAAATCACCAACAGCAGCAAAGATTGGATTTGATTGATAACCTAATTGAAATGAAATCATTGTAGTAGAAAATGTGCCATTACCATAGCCAAGAAAGACACCAATGGTGCTGCTATCAAAATTCGTCACGAGAATATCGAGTTTTGTATCGTTATTCATATCTTTTATAGATAGAGACCGATGAGATGAAGAACTAAAACCTGTTGAATAATTCATAACAGTTTTAAAAGAACCATCGCCATTTCCGAGAAGAACACCAATATAATCTGAATTGCAACTAGCAAAGACGATATCTACTCGAGTATCATTATCAAAATCGCCCGCAGCGATCGAACATGGTGATCGAGAAAAAACTGTCGCACTTGTAAAAGACAGATTTCCATGACCGAGAAAAACACCGATACTATTTGTACCTGAATTAGCTGTGATAATATCCATGATTTTATCATTATTCAAATCTGCACAAGCTAACGATCTCGGTCTTGATTCATTTCCAATCGAAAGTTGTGTTACAATATTCGAAAAAACTAGTTCTTTGTAACCAATGAACACACTCACATCGTTGCTATAAAAATTCGCCGTAACAAAATCTAATCGTTTGTCATTGTTGAAATCACCAACGGCAACATACGATGGATACGAGCCAGCAGCATAGCTTAACCGTTGCATGAACAATCCATGACCATCACCGAGAAAAATATCTACATCATTGCTACCATAATTAGCAACAACGATATCTAATCGATTGTCAGCATTGAAATCACCGACACCGATCGATTGTGGAGAATCACCAACTGTGTATACTGTTTGTCGTTTAAACGAACCTTCATTATCGCCAAGAAGAATACTCACAACGTCACTATAGTAATGAGCAACAACGATATCCAGTTGAGTATCATTATTAAAATCACCAACAGCAACGAATCTCGGAGAATATCCAACCGAATACATAATTTGTTCTGCAAAAGAACCGTTGCCTTTGCCAAGTAAAATGCTCACAGAATCGTTACCTTGATTCGTAACAACAAGATCGAGTCGATTATCATTATTGAAATCCCCAACAGCAACAGACGTTGGATTGTAGCCAACTGGATAAACAATTTGTTGTGCAAAAGACCCACCGCCAATGCCCAAAAGAACACTCACATCGCCGCTATTGTAATTGACGACAACGATATCAAGTTGAGTATCATTATTAAAATCCTCAACAGCAATCGATTTCGGTGAATCGCCAACTGAATACACAATTTGTTCTGCGAAATAGCCGTTGCCTTCGCCGAGAAAAATACTAACCGTATCGTTATCTCGAACGGCAACAACGATATCCGATCGATTATCATTATTAAAATCACCGACAGTAGCTGATTCTGCGTAATTACCAACTGAATATCGAACTTTCTCGATAAATGAACCATTTCCATCGCCAAGTAGAATGCTGATATCATAACCCCAAAGATTAACGACAACGAGATCCAATCGTTTGTCATTGTTAAAATCAGCAGTAGCAACGCAATACGGAGAATTGCCGACTAAATATCTGCTTGATTCAGCGAAAAAACCAGGATCAATGACGACAAATATATCTACACTATCGATTTCATCATAAACAATCGCAATTTCTGATCGATTATCGTTATTAAAATCGCCAGAAACCATTGCTAAAGGATGTAAATTGAGACTGTTTTTTATACCTACTTGTTCTTCAAACATTCCATTGCCCTTTCCAAACATTAATGATAGTTCCCGTGCACCCTCATTAGCTATTACAATGTCAACAATATTATCATTATTAAAATCACCGATAGTTGTTAAGCTTGGACCAGACTTTGGCATTGTACTGATGATTGTTTGTTTTTCAAAAGAACCATTTCCATATCCGAACACAATACCCAAATTATCAGTATCGTAATTAGCCAAAAGAATGTCTAAATATGTGTCATTATTGAAATCATAAACCGATATAAAACGTAAACTCGATCCATCACCAGCTGCGTATGCAATCTCATTTTTCATCATTCCTCGATTGGATTGTAATAGTACACTGACCGAATTGTTACCGGCTGAAGCAGCAGCAAAATCTAATCGATTATCATTATTAAAATCACCGATAGCAACCGAACTTGGTGAATCACCGACGGAATACATTATTTGTTCCATAAAAAAACCATTACCATCACCAAGACAAACGGATACAGTTCCGGTCCATTCGTTCGAAACAACAATATCCAATTGAGTGTCATTATTAAAATCACCAACAGCAATCGAAGTTGGAGTTTCGGAAACTAAATATTTTCGTTGTTGTGAAAACGAACCATGATCATTGGCAAGTAGAATGCTCACATCATCACTACCGTGATTAGCAGTAACGATATCGAGTCGATTGTCATTATTAAAATCGCCAAGAGCAACAGACCATGGTGAACCACCAACTGAATACGTTATCTGTTGTTCAAAAGTTCCATGAATTTGACCGAAAAGAACACTTATATTATTGTCATTTGAATTGACAACGACGATATCGAGTTGTGTATCGTTATTTAAATCACCGATAGCGATTGAATATGGATAATCGCCTACTGAATATCTTATGTCTGATTCAAACGAACCATTACCATGACCAAAAAGAACAGCGACTTTTCTCTCCCAAAGAAGTGTAACAACGATATCCAATCGATCGTCATTGTTAAAATCAGCAACAGCAACATATTGTGGTTGAATACCAAATCCAAATGAATAATTTGTCTGCAGAATAAACGAACCATTACCATTGCCAAGAAGAATACTGATACTATACGAGCCTTTATTACTGACAACGATATCTATTCGACTGTCATTATTGAAATCACCAAAGGCAACTGACGTTGGAATATAACCAACTAAATAATTGATCTGTTGGTCAAAAGAACCGAGAAGAATAGTCAGATCATAACCAGCACCATTAAGAACAACCATATCTAATCGATTGTCATTGTTCAAATCTTGAACAGCAATGAAATTGGGAGAATAATCGAGCGAATAGATGATCTGATTTGAAAAACCTTCATATGTACCAAGAAAAATATCAATATTTCGAGTGTCTTCATTCACAACGACCATATCTAATCGTTGGTCGGCATTGAACTGACCGATTTCGAGTGCAATCGAAGATGAAGATCGAGTTTTTAATAAAACTGAATTTTGAAAACTACCATTTCCTGTTCCAATAAACATTGCAATGTTTGATGTACCTTTACTAGTAACAACAATGTCAGATAAATTATCTTGATTGAAATCTCCAGTAGCCAGAGCGTAAGGTGAAGACAAATCAGTTGAGTACGAAGCATGATGAACGAAAGTTTCATTTCTATTATTAAGAAATATGCTGATCTCGCGTGTTCGACAATTAGCAATTGCCAGATCGAGAAAATCATCGGCATTAAAATAACCAACAGCAATAGAACGTGGTTGAGAATTAAATCCAGTTGAAATACGAATTTGTTTATCAAAAGTTCCATTATTCGTACCGAAACGTACATGAACATCATCGGTTCCGTAATTAACAATAGCTATATCGATATATTTATCATGATTAAAATCTCCAGCTGCTAATGCTATGGGAAAAGAATCATAATCTGTTGAATACGTAACGAATGAGTTGAAACGTGCATGATTATAATAAATACTAACACTATGAGTACCACAATTAGCAGTTGCAATATCAAGTAGTGAATCATTATCGAAATGAGCAATGATTATTGCTATTGGACGAGAAGAATTCGTTGAAAATTCAAAAGGTTCTATGAAAGATCCATTTCCATGTCCGTAGAATATAGAAATTCTGTTATTACCAAAATTTGCTACGACAATATCCAATTGATAGTCGTTGTTCAAATCAGCAACTTTAACCATGCAAGGACTTGAATAGAGACCGGTTGAATAGTCAGTTCGATTAGTAAAAGTCCCATCACCAACTCCGAAAAATAATGTTATTTTATTTGCTTTTGCTTCAGCAAGAACTAGATCTGAAATAGTGTCATTATTAAAATCACCAACTGCAACAGATCGTGGATTATATTGATATTCAACTGGCTTTTCAGACATTAATTCAAAGTTGAAATTACATTTTTTATCTAAACATTTCAGTGATCTACTCTGCCAAGAAAAAAACACGAGAACTTACTTACCTATAGGTTTTGGTGAAGTCAGAAGAACTGTTACAATGCCAATACTCATCGTTAGAGCAGTGAGGAAAGCAGAGAGGCCGATAATCTTTTGAGTTCGATGTCTCAACCAAAATTTTTCTCGTCTAGAAAAGATTTACGTAGATAGATTATTCGAAATATGAATATATACAAATATGTTGGAGTCACTGCTGGTGTACGACTGCTTTGTTCATTGATAAAAATATTATAAATTGCTTGATTTGTTGGATCGTGTTGTAGTTCTTTAAATTCATCAGTATCAATATGAATCAGTTGTTCCTTGAAGGAATTTCTTGATTTATTCATCATTAGAAAAAATATATCGTATTTTCATCTATAAATACAGCTATTTACGTTAATCAATGAGTCATATGAAGTCAATATTAAAAATACGCAGTTATCTCCACTCAATGACGTATTATTTTGTTTACCTTTCGTTTTAATTCAGACCTATCGGTTCAAGTGTAATACAATATATTTTGAAAAAAGAGAAAAAGAAAATGTTTGCTCTATTAGTTAACTGTAAAAAGATAAGATATGTAAAACGTACCTCGTTGTTAGTTCTTTTTACTTTGCATAAATTTTGATAATAAAAATGTTGCTCTTTGCTTTAACTATACTGTTGATTCGTTGTCCATTCGTTATTGGATATGATATAGTTATTTATGCAGCAACACCGAGTGGAATTGCTGCTGCAATTAGTGCAGCTCGTGCATCATTATCGGTTGCTCTCATCGAACCAACGGCATATATCGGCGGAATGGCAACTGCTGGTGGAATTGGTTTGAGTGATACGCATTTAGCCGCTGTTCGTACGTTTTTATTTTTCTTCTTCTTCTCATTTTTGTTAAAATTATAAATTCTAGTTAATAATTCTGTTGCACATAAATGGGCATTGAATAATGCGAAATATTATGAGAATATCACTCATCCAGTCTATGTAGCTGATATGCCTATTGGAACTCGAAGTTTTCATGATCTCCTTTCGAATTATTCAAATATTGAATTAATTACACGAACTGGACCCATCATCGGTCAAAGTTTAGAAATGAACGGCACACGTATCGTTCAATTTGCAACTGCGAACGATCATCGAACATGGCGAGCGTCTGTATTCATCGATGCTAGTTACGAAGGCGATCTTACTCGATATTCTCGTGCCTCGTACACTTGGGGTCGAGAATCGAACGAACAGTACAACGAACCAGCTGCAGGTGTTCATTCTTACGATACTTTCAATAATTTTCTTCCAAATCACCCCGTCAACGGAACATTCAACAATGGATCTTTGGTCCCATTTATCTCGCCTGAGAAATTAAATCCAACAGGATCGTCTGATTTCAATCTTCAATCGTACAACTATCGTCTATGTGCAACAACAACAAAAGAAAAACAAGTACCTTTCCCGAAACCAGACAATTACAATGCGAATAATTTCATTCTCCTACAACGATATATCGATTCACTCGTTGCTTCAGGAAAATATCCATCGGGTGTACCTATACTAGCACTGCTACAGATCAATCATTATAGTCGAGGAGGTTGTCCACGAACGGATGTTTACGATATGAATGGTAGTTTTCAGAGTGCGTTTACATTCGATGCTGTTGGTTTGAGTAATGGATATGTCAATGGAACTGACGAAGATCGTCGTCGAATAGCTCGAGAAATCTTGGATTATTTACTCGGTTATGTTTGGTATATTCTCACATCGCCTGATGTTCCAGAATTTACAAGAAATGATCTACGAAACTACGGTCTATGCAATGATCAATGGCCTGAGAATAATCATATACCTCCGCAATTGTACGTTCGTGAAGCGATTCGTTTAGTAAACGAAAATGTTTTCACGCAGAATCATGTCGTTAGTGGACTTTGCCGTAATGATACAATTGCTCTGGGAAGTTATTCACATGATATACATATGATAACTCGAACATTGAATCAATCACATGCGAATAATGAAGGAAGTGTCGATTTTAATATTGCGAAATTAAATGGATCGAAAAGTGATTCAGCTTTTGAAATTCCTGCGTCGATTCTTCTACCAAAACAAAGCGAAGTTACCAATCTTCTCGTTCCTGTTTGTCATGCTGCATCGCATATAGCTTACGGTGCAACACGTATGGAACCAACGTTTATGTTACTCGGTGAAGTAGCCGGTCATTTCGCTAGTTTTTCGATTCGTCATGGTCATATTGATGTTCAAAATGTCGATGTTAAGAGTATTCAACGAGCATTAGAACAAGATGGAATACTTCTACATTATCCACCTGGACATTGTGATTCATCAGCGAATGAATAATAAAAAGAGTTTCTTTTCTCTTAGTTTCAGTTGTTTTTTTTTCTAACAAAGCGTATGATACGATGAATCGTTTCGGTGATATCGACTCTTCATTCAAACAGCTTTCAGTTGTTGAGGGTTTTCATAGTGTAGAACTTGTTCCACTCGAAAAAGAACTATCTCATTATATTAAAATAGCCTATGACCATTGTCATTATCCAAATGAACATGAACTATTAAAAGATCGAGCAATACTCAAGATTTTGTTTCCCTATTTGAAATTATTCGATACAGCTTTAGAACTTTTACCAGTTGTTAAAGAATCAGTTTGGCGAGGTGTTCTGATTGATATCGGAAAGAAAGTATCGGGTTATACAGCATTCGAAAATGAAGATGAAATTATCTTGCGAATTAGAACACAATTTCGTGTCAAAGCAGATGGTTCATATATCGTTCATTTAATTGAAATAACTAATGATAATGATCAAGTTTCATCATCAACTCAACAAACTGCTCTTTCTTCTCAATTGAAATGAAAAAAAAACTGCAACGACCATTGCTAGAGGAAATGGCGAAGGAGATCTATTTGTTTCCGATTGTACGCATAAGCAATCAAGTGAAGAAATGGAACAATCGTTGCAAGTGGAAATCTTAGTGAGCCAGGCTATATCTTCGTCGATCGACAAGATGCAATTTATGTGTGAGAAGAAGGAAATCATCGAGTGAGAAAATGGGTGAAAAATGCAAAAGAAGGAATTGTCGTTGCTGGTGGACAAGGTAGAGGAAATAAATTAAATCAATTAGATACACCACAAGGAGTAATTGTAAATGAAATGGGTGATGTTTATGTAGCTGATCAACTAAGGTCGTGTTGTTGTCGGCGGTGGTGGATCAGATCAATTGGGAGGTCCAAAAGGTTTATCATTTGATCATGAGCATAATCTTTATGTTGCCGATTGGACAAACAATCGAATTCAACGATTTGAAGTTAAAAAAGAATCTTCGAAAACAAAATTCACATTGAAATCAGTGGTTAAGATTGTGATGATATTTGGGAAGAAAAGCTAAATTTTCTTTAATAAAAATTTCTATTTTAATTTTGTCACTCGACGTTCTATGTCTGCGCTCATCAATGGCTAATATTTTCTCGTAACATTTCAATTCACTTTCCTGATCAGAAATTCTTTCATAACTTTCTCCAGCTAAACGAAGACATTGCATAATTGCTACAAAATTTCTGTAAATATTTTTCATAGATCGCAATTTGCCGTGTAGATTGTTTGGAAAATAAACCATCAAAAGATGATAAATTATCTTGAATATCAGGATGAGATTCCAATTTAGTTTTCTCGACCAATATTTATCCTCAGTAAAACAATCATAAAACATTAAATTGAGTTCCAATCTGTACCGAGTCGTCGACTAAGAAAAAGATAGAAAAGAAGTTATAAAAGAGATAATTTAATTGATTGAATTTCATATCGACGATGATTAACATTTTATAATGTTTGAAGCGTTGCGCGACATCTGTGTAGTCGAACTATGATTTGATGTTCGAAATCGACGGAACGATATCGAAATTTAATGCGATAGACAAAAAGAATGTCGAATTTAACCGACGGTTTAACTTTAATCGGTTGGCGATTAAAACGAGACGCTGAAATTCGAGGTAAACAAACATCTTTTTTCTCTCTCTCTCACTCTCATTTCGATTTCTATTCTTTAGCTCGAAAAAACGACGTTAACTTCGAATGTGAAGTCGAACCATCATCGACATCCTACGCTTGCTCACGTTCACCCGACGACCTCTGTCTCGAAGTCGAATCCATCGACTTAACCGATCACGAAGTTCATCGATA
>Ga0209922_103963_pt1 | contig 11145 bp, 13 predicted proteins | sample ThiBiot_500_biof_FD_183946 | JGI IMG/M metagenome (GOLD analysis project Ga0209922, IMG submission 183946) | Wastewater bioreactor microbial communities from Cape Town, South Africa - Thiocy_expt_500_biof (SPAdes) | ecosystem: Engineered > Bioreactor > Thiocyanate-remediating > Anaerobic-Aerobic ...
GTCTAGATCACGTATTTCAATGAGTGATCGCAAAGAAGATTCTTCATCGTCATCGTCATCATCATGCGATTCAAATCGAATATGACAATTGCTATATACTATTAGAGACATTCTGATCTAGAATAAAATATCATTTGGACTTTATTTGTATTTTGAATATCTTCGAATGTGAATGACAAAATCAAACTGATTTCTTTTTTAATTACAATCTTTTGGAAGCAAAAGTAAAACAAAAAACGCATCGTTCTCAATATTCAAGTCTTGCATAGTTGATGTTCCATGTGCTAAATGACGATTGACAAAGAAACATTGTTTTGACAACGGCAAGTCAAATGCGGCGGCAAACTAAAAATTAAATGAGGTTTGATAATTACGAGCAACTCTTAGGAGATTACATACAACAGCTCGTAATTGATCAATTGTTGTTGAAGGATAAACTGTTACCTTATGAGGTTCTTTTGAACCAGCACCGACCAAATCATCAATTTGAATTTGAATTCTACGAAGATTATATTAAAAAAAGAAGATTATTATTAAAATTTACTGAATCGGATCTTCATTTTGATCATTTTCAGTTTGAATAATCTGCATATTTTTGTTGTAGGAATTCAGTTGTATAGCCACATTCTTCGCGAATTTACTAGCTTCATCTTTTTCTCCGTTGAGAATTGAATCATTCAATTGACGAATATTGTATAGAATATCTAAATTTAAAAAGTTATATCAGTATAAGCGATTCTCCAATTTATGAATTTTTCGAAGCCAATTATATTTTCTGTAGTATACTATTCTATTAATTTATTTTTCTTATTACACTTCACAAAGATGCTAATGAGCAATAATAAAATTCAATTTGTATGAGTATTTTAGAACTTACTGTTTTCGTTCCCAAATCTCTGTGGTATTTCATGTCCACTGGTTGATCGATTGAGAATTGAAGATTCCAGCATAGCTATGGCTGTACCCAAAGCATAATTAAAGTCGTTGGATGATTCACAATACTTCACCAAATAACAAAGTCCATCGCCAGTAGAAATTCTGTCAGCGTTGCCATTCTCTCCAAATTGGTATACATCTTTAGAATCTAAGTTAACTTTGAAAATTTGCTACAAAAGAATGATCGTCACATAAACAATATTGAAAAAAGATTCATACGGTTTTGCGATCCGAAGAAACTGCTCTCAAAACGTATTTATTATTATCTTCGTGTAATTCAATAATTGCCCGTTGAAATTCTTTTGGAATACTAGATGTTCTATTGTTCAAGTTATATCTAATATCACATTTAGCAGATATCATAGACATTTTTATCTGAAATAAAAACACAAGTTCAACGTATGGTATCGCATAGAACGAATAACTGCTTAACGAACAACACTTAACAAATTCAAATTTCAAGGTTGACTTGGAAATCTCTGGAGATATCATTCCTTGAATTTACATTATATATGCTCGCGACTATTAGTAAATAATAATTCTTATTTTCGACTTTTTTGTTATTCAATGAATCCCATATCATGTGTAAACTTCTCTAGAATTATTCGTTTTCTTTTTCAACAAAAAAAAATTAATGTTTATTCAAGGAAGAAAAACATTGATATACATGTGATTCACTATCACTACTTGAAAGAAATTTCCAAATAAAATTTCCCAATAGAACATTGGGGAGAAATTAAAATGAAAATACGATTTTGGTAATTTAACAAACAGATATATTTCCTCAGTTACTGGTCAATTTAATATAGAGGTCAGTAAATTTATTTTGATTGGTTAGAATCGAAATATATGATTCTTATTTTTTAGCTGTTCTTTCATACAAACTCTAAGATAATATCAAAATGTCTGCACATCTTTGGCCAACAATTGAAACATCTAAAGTTAATCCTCTATGGTTTCGACCATTGCAACCTGGTAAGAACTTTCTTTTGATTGATTCGATTGAATATCTTTGTTTATTTTGTTCATAGTTCGAGAAGATTTAAGTCTATCAAAATTTGAAGAAATTCTCGAACAAGAACGACGGCATTATCTTGAAAAAGGTATTGTTGTCTTTCATTGAGAAAATGTTTGTTTGGAAATTTTCATTTACAGGTGTAAATCTGCCGTTTCACGGTCGAACTGAAATGGATAATGCCGATGTAAGAACATGATATAAAAAAAAACAGCAACATGTGATTATTTTTGCTTTTCAGGATGATGAAGATGCCGATGAAGCTGAAGAAGAAAGCGAAGGTGGTGAGCCCGATGATGAAATGGATGCTCAACAAGGCGCTGGATCACCAGGCACAGCAGCCGGTGTACCACCAGCAGCACTCGATGCTTAAAAAGTTCCTCATTTTCTGTTAATACATTTTTGTAGATTAATAAACAATTCTTTCTTTTCTGAATGATTTAAATCAATCTCAAATAATATTCATATTATTCTAGATATGTCGTCTAAAGTGCAGTAGGAGTTTATTTTGAAAAGGTTGATTCTTGTTATTTATGATTGTATTTATGTAAAGAACTACAGTTCAAGTGAATCTAGTTCGAATACAATGGGCTACTGATGGGCAATGGGGTACTTATAAAAATAATGTCACTGCTGTAAAGACAACGAATACGAAGACTGGAGATATATCACTTCGAATTCTTGAAAATAATAAAGTCCAATGAAATGAATCCATCAATCGATCATATTCTTAATATTTTCATGTTTATTTAGTCATTTTTTAACGAAAATCTCGAAGATTTTCAATGGGTAACAGACTCGAGTGCACCAGGAATAGCAGTGATCAGCTCCAGTGATGTCAAAGTTATTATAACTTATAGTGCTGGAAAAAAAGAACTAATAGATTTTTTCAATGATATCAGAAAACATCTTGGAGGAGAAGAAGAAGAAGAAGAAGGTAGAACTTTTAGCAAATGAATTTCATTCTTCATTGTTACAGTCATAGATCCAGTTTCAGCACTAGAAAATGATCAGCCACCACCACCACCACTACCACCAGTTGAACCACCATCACCCGAACGTAGAAATGCTACGATGAGTTTTTTCTGAAAATCTATTTGAGTTTTTTGGTTTGTTAGTTGATGCTGATCAAGCTGTTGATCAATTATTACAATCAATACGAGACGGAGATGAGAGAAAAGCTGAGAAAGCTGTGAAAATTCTCGCACGAGATCGATCGAATGTTGATTTCAGTCTAATCAATCAAAATTCTTCGAAGAAAAAGAAAACGACAGCATCATCGAGTGTTCTTGAGTTTGTGTTTTGTATTTTTGCTTACAAAATTTTGTCAATTATTTTTTACAGATTAAACGTTCAAATTGAATGTCATCTCGATCGAGATCCGATCACTGAAACGATTTATATACCATCTGGCACCACACTTCGAACTTTAAAATCCAAAGTTCGTCGAATTTAGATTGATTTTCATTTTTGCAATCATTCGATGTAGATCGAAGAAGAAACAGATATCAGTTCTCGAGATCAATATTGGTATGCATTTGGTAAATATTTAATCAATGATAATTATGAATTCGGTTCGGATAAATCTGTTGTTCCACCTCGTCCTTCGAACGCGCCCAAATCACAAGCCAAAACACCGACAGATCCAATTCGTTCGCGTGATACTGTGATCATGTACATTGCAAAATTACCTCCATGTGATTGAACATAACTTTTTTTTTAAAATAAACATCAGTTTTCGATTGAAAATCTAATTTTTTCGAATAAACAGTAATCAAGAAGAGGAGTAGTTTTATTTTCAGATGGCTCATTCTCATCGTCGTGATCTAATTACGGATATTAATGTACAATTAACAAAAATTTCTCATCCATATCAATGTCGAAAGTCACAACTTTCTTATGGTCGATGGAATCCATCGATGAATATGATTGAAATTATTCATCAACATCGTTCAGCAGCTAAATCATTTCTTTCAATGGGCATAACGAAAAATTCTAAAATCTATCTCTATCCTGAAGAAGCGATGTTTTTAATTCAATGTTCATTATTACAAATTCTACGAAATGATCATCATCAAATGCCCATATCACTCGATGAAATCTATTCGTTATGGTTTAATCAAATATCATTTCAACTTGAACATCTTCATGTTTATCAATATCTAACACGAATTGGTTTCATTCTTTTACGTCATCAATCGAATGCCATTCGTAATGATGAACAAAATGATCAATCAATCCCAAAAATAAACAATGAACGTAAACGTAAACGTGATGAATCAGAAAGAGAATTAATTCCAAACACAACGAACGATCCGATGGAAGAACAGCCCTGTATTTGTCCAGTAATGATGAGAATCGAAAATTTTCTTGGACAGAAATTTCTTTTTGTGAATAGATTCACGCGTCAATCGATTGTCAACGGCAATGGTTTCCATCGTATACGAACGAACCATCAGCTGACGTGAAACAATACCCTCGATTAGTATTTCCTGATCGATTTATGCCTGTACATATCGATTGGCTTCCGAAAGAATTCAATGAGAAAGTATCTCGTGTAGAATTAACAATCTATGAAAGCCGAACTTACAGACCTCGTCCGTCTTACTCATTAATTCGACCAGAAGATCTTCAATCGCACTCGACTATCTATCAACGTTTATCATCGTTTTCTCCTCGAGTAAAACCACCGAATCCAGTAAACTCATCAACTATCTCCTTCGATATGTACACGCCGAGAAAACATTTTCGTAAGTCTCAACCGGGCCCACCCGATTATTATCTCGAAATCAAACGAGCTAATGATGAATTTTCATTCGATGAAATTTACAATACACAGCAAACAAATAAATTAACTGCAGTTGTTCATAATGGTGACAGTTCGTTTTTTACATTCAAATCATTCAATCCACTCGCAGCATTACAATCGAAATGAGATTGTTTTCTTGTTTTTCTAGATGTTAAATAAGTTTTCGTGGCCGATCGGCTTGATTGCAGGCGTTGTTCTTCTTAAATTGATTCGACATTTTTTTCGTCGATCCTATTTTGCACGTCTTGCACATCAAAATGCCGAGAAAAAACGTTTAGCACGTGACCAACGTCGCGATCAATTGTTAAATCTTCTTCGAACAAAATATGCTCAACATATGCCCGATGCATCAATCGTACAAAAGATCTCGGAATCGACAGCTGTTGAATTGTTAGATGGTCTTGAAAAGAAGCATTTTACTTACGCACAAATCACACTCGTTCTCTCGCTTCGATCGATCAAAATCGGACAAGAAACCAATGCAACAACCGAAGAATTCTTCGACGAAGCAATGGAACAAGCCGTTGCATTGGATGCCAATGCCGATACCGACGAAAACGGCGTTCTTTTAAAAGGCATACCGATTAGTATCAAAGAACATATCAATCAAAAAGGAGCTGATTCATCAATGGGCATGTCAATGAGAAATTTCAAACCTTCAACAAAAGACAGTCTTGTTATTCAACTATTGAAACAACAAGGTGCACTGGCAGGTTTTGTTCGTACAGCGACTATTCAAGGTATGATGTTACCTGATACAGAAAGTGCAACTTACGGCGTAGGCAGAAATCCGTTTGATTACGATCGAACAACGGGCGGCAGTTCGGGTGGAGAAGGAGCGTTGATTGCTGCTCGAGGCGCTCCGATCGGTATTGGCACAGATATTGGCGGTAGTATTCGAATTCCTGCGCATTTCTGTGGAGTATTCGGTTATAAACCAACGCCAGGTCGTGTGACAACTCAAGGTCTGACTTCGCCAAGTCGACGAACGTATATTGGCGAAACAAATATTCGATCGACTGTTGGTCCATTAGGCCGATGCACGGATGATCTTGTTTTAGTCATGCGTTCGTTTTTGCAAGATAATATGTGGCTCAACGATCCTCAATTATGCCGACAGCCATGGCGTGAAGAACGTTTTCAAGATAAAAAACGACTAACAATCGGATTTTTTACAAGTGATAATTGGTTTCCGCCTGCACCAGCGTGCGTACGTGCTGTTAACGAAGCGGCTGAAATGCTTCGTCAACTCGGACACAATGTCGTTCCCTATACGCCTATTAATGTGCCCGAAGCTGTACGTCTTTTCACGTCGATTATTGGTGCTGATGCTAATTTACATTTCATCGAATCATTGGAAAATGAACCGATTAATCCTCTCTATTTACCGTTAGTTTATGCTTCGAAAGTGCCGAATTTTCTACGGCCTACTCTCGCATTTCTTATGCGTCTCGTTGGTGAACGACGTAATTCGCATATTTTAAAATCAGGCGGTTCGAAAACTGCGTATCAATATTTCGACATGATCATCGACTTAAAATTCTACATTAACAAATGGTTAGACGATCTCAAAGAGAAAAAAATCGATCTTTTACTTGTAAGTTATACAAAACAAAAAAAAATATGAATTCACGATTTTATTTTCTCGATTTAGACACCGGTGAATGGCCTTCCAGCCTATCGGCACAATCAATCAGCTCAACTATTTCTCTCATGTAGTTACACATTTCTTTTTAATATTTTGCATTTACCAGCAGGTGTCGTACCCATGACCGTCGTTCATGAAGATGAACAATATTATGAAGATCCTTCAAATCGTGACATAGCAGTTACTTTAGCCAAGGATGTTTGTCGACAATCAGCTGGCCTACCAATTGGTGTTCAGTTAGTTGGCTGGCCAAATGATGACGAACGTGTTCTAGCTGTGATGAAAGAATTAGAAGGTGCAAACGGAAAGGATCGATTACCAGTCCCACCTTTAGCTAATCAAATCGACATTTTTACTAATTAAACAAACGAACAAACAGTTTTTTATTTGAATAAATAAGACGATTTATAGTAATAGAATATATAAAAGTAGTGTTGAAACAAACAATATGAAAGATTAAGTATGAGACAGGAAAAAGGAGATGAATGATTATTGCCGATTGACTGTTATGAAAGTAGCAGCTAATGCGACTGATTTCAGACTTCGACGTCGTTTTGTCGGCTGTTGTTGTTGTTGTGATTTGGAGCCAGTTACAACAGGCAATGCCATGACTTTTGTAAATACTTTTGTTGACGTTTTTGTACTTGTTGCTTTCTTCAGTTTAGCTAAAAACTCGCTATTTATCAATTTTGGATTGTTTGATAATGGTATATACGTTCCTTGTTCTAAACATAAGAATAAGAAAAAGAAAGGAAAAAAAACAATTTCTACCATCGATACGTGCTAGAACACATTGCAAACGTAAAGGAAAATCTTCTCGTTCGAATGGTAAAATTGTTGAATGAAACGATGATAAACGAAATGGTTCACCATTAGTTGCTAAACACAGATCGATAGTTGTTGTCGATGGTAAATGACATCGAGAACGAATAAAATCAATCAAATGAATTCCCTTAAATACGAAGATTTACTTTTGAAAAATCTCCTCTTCGTCATATGATTTACTCGACAATTTCCGTTAGCAAGAAGAACTCCATCATCTCCATAGTGTACTTCGATCAGCATTTGCTTGCTTCTGTTTGTTAATCAAACTTTAAATTAGAAATGATCGACAAGAGAAAAACAACGGAAATCAATTGAAATAAAAAAAAAATCTCACATAGCTCGAGATTTTTTCTCTCTCTTTCTTCGCCTTTTCAACATGGTGTTCGATCGATAACAAACTGAGAAAAAGAAAACAACAAAAAAATCATTTCCTTTGAAAAATTTATCAGTTTAAATTTGAATAAAAAAACACATTTCGGGGCAGTTTAAGCTATTTGCTAAAAACGTTTGCTTCAGTCTAGTCAAAGATAAGAAAAAATTCATGCATCAAATATTATTATACGTTCAGGTCATGATGAAATTGAATGAACTCGATCGAAAGAGTGAGAAATCATTCATCCATTGAAAGAAAAAGAAAAAATAATGAACGCAAAGTCCAAACTACGACAAGTTATGCTTCAATAAATAATGACCTCTCAGTTCAGTTCAATATATAGCGTTGATTTGTTTACCGAACGAAAAAGTGAAGGTTAGTAATGATTGGTGATTTGTTTACTGACTATTGTAACATCTACTGGAAAGAAAGGAATGATTCGATTGTGTGATATAGACAATAAATAGATAGACAGACGGACGGATATTGTATTTCGTTTTCATTTTATTAGATTGATTTGAAAACAAAAACAAGATCTCGAAATGAGTTCAGAGCTGTCAACGCCAGACGTTGAATCTAATGGTGGTACAGAAAATCGAGCTTATGTTCAAAGTCAAAGTGATTGTCGTCTGCCAATGGCATCTTTACCGCGAACAACATCAGACCTTACACCAATCAATCGTACTAATTCCGTAACAAATAACTCGATTTCGCCAAATTTAGTTGCTAATATTTACACCAAAGAAAGACAAGCTTCTGTGCTCGATCCAATGTCTGATCGTGTGAGTACGATTCTCGTTTGGCAAAATTTAATCGTATCAACTCGAGGAGACAAGAAAAACAAATTTCATTTGCCAGATATCAAACGTTCGAAAGGTTCCGGTCCAACATCCAAAGTTCTACTTCATAATCTCAGCGGTGCTATTACGGGTGGTCTCTGGGCTGTGATGGGTCCATCTGGTTCGGGCAAATCAACATTGTTGAACACATTAGCTTGCCGTTTGGATGTTAACACTGTTGTTCAAGGTGAAATGCGTCTCAATGGTGCACAATATAATAATGCTGAGCTCAAACGTCTGAGTGGTTATGTCATGCAAGATGATATGTTAAATGGATATTTATCCGTTGAAGAAACTTTAATGTACACAGCTGAACTTCGTTTACCTCGAGAATTTACATATAAACAACGTCGTGAACGTGTTGAAGAGGTTATAACTGATTTAGGTTTAACTCATGTACGAAAAGCAATCATTGGCCTTCGAACTAAACAGGGCATATCCGGCAGTGAACGTAAACGTTTATGTGTTGGCATGCAACTGTTAAATCGTCCACAATTGTTGTTTCTCGACGAGCCAACAACAGGTTTAGATTCAGTCACAGCATTAGATCTCTTACATACACTTCACGCATTAGCACACGGTCGATCACAAGATAAAGCTGTTACTGTTGTTTGTTCGATTCATCAACCACAATCGAAAATCTTCAATCTATTCGATTCATTAATTCTTCTTAAGAATGGTTACACCATCTATCAAGGTCCAAGAAAACAAGCCATGGAAGTGTTTCATTCAGCTGGATTTCCTTGTCCATTGTATACGAATCCCGCTGATCATTTATTAGATGTTATCACACCTCCTAGAGCTGGTGAATCGCATCTTTCCGAAGAACAACAAGCTGCTATTGATGCTGCTTTAGTAAATGCTCAAACGCCAATACAAATTGATTTGAAAATGGGCGAAAATAAACGTATTCAACAAATGGCTAATCTACCATCGAATCCTCTTTGGATCAAACAAATTGAAATCTTATTTCGTCGAAATATGCGCGAACAATTCCGAAAATTGGACGTCCTTGCTATTTCTCTTCTACAATCGATTATCATGGCCGTACTTATTGGTACAGTCTTTCTTCAAATCGGTCAATCACAAAGTAGTATCATTCGTCGAGAACCAGTAGCTTTCTTCTGTAGTATTAATCAAGGTGTATTCGGTGCTCTCATGGTTATCAATTCATTTCCTGTTGAACGTGCATTAACATTACGTGAACGTGCATCAGGAACTTATTTTGCTAGTGCTTATTTTACTGCCAAAATTATTGCTGACACACTTGTACAATTACCTGTTCCGATTATATTCTCATGTATCGTCTATTTTCTTGTTGGTTTCGATTTAGTCGTTAGTAAATTCTTCATTTTCGTATTATTAATTATTCTCTGCTCGGTTGCATCGACATCAATTGCATTGATGATTTCAGCGATTTGTAAAACAACTGATATGAGTGTGACTGTTCTTCCAATGGTTCTCGAAGTATCACGTCTGTTTGGTGGCTTTTTCTTAGCTCCGGCATTTCTACCGAAGTATTTCGCATGGCTCGATGGTATCTCATATATTAAATATTCATTTGTTGGCGTAGCTTTAACTGAACTACAAGGTCTAAGATTAACTTGTGAGGATGTGAAAATGATCGCTTACAATGCAACAATGAGTATACCAGGTAATTGTACGCGAACAGGCGAAGAAATCATTCAACGGCAAGGTTATGATAGTCTTAGTATCGGTGGATGCATCGCAATTTTGTTTGCTTTTATAATATTTTGTCGTGCATGGGCATTTATTGGTGTTCGGTTTCTTAAAAATTAGATAAATCTTTTTTTCTTTTTCTCCGTATGACTCGTTGTTATCTTCTTTACTTCAAATAATTCATTTTTTTTAAATAAAAAAAAACACAATTCTTGAAAATTTTATTCTAATCAATAACCATAATATCATCATCGTCATCATTATCATCGAGGATTACTGTTGTTGTCACTGGCGGTTGACTGAGTAATTGTTGCTGTCGTTTTTGTTCTTGAAGTGTCTTTTTGATTTTATTTCGTACGAGTTCTTGACGTTGAAGTGAATTATGATTGATATATTTCGGACGTTTGAAATCTTTTTTTCGTATCCATTTATCAATAGCCTTCAAAAGACAAACACAAAATATCGTAGTTTTTTTTTTGTCTTTGTAAATACTTGTTTGATATCTTGTTTGAGTTTATTTTCTATGGTGAGATATTCATCGGGTTGAATTTGACGATCAAGATTATCTTTGACAGCTTGTTGATAATAATCTTTAATTTGTTCGAAATTGAGATGTTCGGCGTGTTTATTTAGAAAATCATTTTTTAAATGTTGTAATTTCGTTTGTAGGAAAGCTAATTGATTTTCAGAGGATTTCGGCAAATCAGATTTAATATATCGATGAAAAAGACTAAATTCTCGAGAACAATTAAGAAAAGCTAATTTTTCTAGATCACACATTTGTAATGTTCGTTGAGATGAATTTGTTGTTTTTGGTTTTACAGGTTTAACTAAAGTTGCAGGTCGTTCAACTTTTTTAACCGACTTTACTTTCGTCGAAGATTTACGAACAGAAGTCGGTTTCTTAGTTGGACAACCTTGAATATGTGATACGTGTTTATTCACATCGGATGTATCGAGCTTTGTTGTTCGTGCTCGTTCATGACGTGAAGGAAATTTCACTCCAAATTTGGGTCTATC
>Ga0209922_103969_pt1 | contig 11137 bp, 8 predicted proteins | sample ThiBiot_500_biof_FD_183946 | JGI IMG/M metagenome (GOLD analysis project Ga0209922, IMG submission 183946) | Wastewater bioreactor microbial communities from Cape Town, South Africa - Thiocy_expt_500_biof (SPAdes) | ecosystem: Engineered > Bioreactor > Thiocyanate-remediating > Anaerobic-Aerobic ...
TCCAGACCCGCCGCCGGAGAGCGCGTACGGCGGTGCTCGCAATGGTCGCGACGCTCCTCTTCGCCTCGGCGGCCGTGGTGCTCGTCTACCGCGTCGCCCGACCGCGCTTCTCACGGGCGAACAGCGCCGCAACGTCGAGCCCGCTGGCGCCTCTACCCGGCACCGACGACGCACCGCCACCCGAGGCAGCGTCGCTCGCGCCTGCTGGGCTTCCAGCATCGTCCGTGCAACATGCACCTAAATCGGTGCAGTCTGCATCCGATGGCGTGCGTCCTGCACGCAATTCGGGCTCGACGCACTAGCCACGAACGGGGGCCTTTCGAGCCGGTGGAGCGCCCCGCACCGCCTTCACGACGTCACCGTCGGAGGTGCGCCGATGACCGAAAATTGCGCTGAATCCACGGGATTCGAGGGGATTTCCTAGTCTGGAGTCCGGCACGAACAAAACGTGATCGCGGAATGGAACCAAGCGTAAGATATCCGCCATGAACCAACCCCCCGGTGGCAACTATCCCCCCGGTTATCCGCCCGCCGGCGGCTATCCTGGCCAGCAGCCTCAGCAGGGTGGCTACGGCCAGCCCCAACAACCCGGCTACGCTCAACCCGGTGCGCAGCCCCAGCAGGGTGGCTACGGCCAGCCGCAGCAGGGTGGCTATGGCCAGCCGCAGCAGCCGCAGCAGGGTGGCTACGGTCAGCCGCCTGCTGCTCAGCCCGGTGGCTACGGTCAGCCCCCCGGTCCTGGTGGTCAGCCTGGCGGCTACGGCCAGCCGGCCGGCGGACAGCCTGGTGGCTATGGTCAGCCCGGAGGTCAGCCTGGTTATGGCCAGCCGCAGGGCGGTCAGCCCGGCTACGGCCAGCAGCCCGGCGGCGGCTTCGGCGGCGCGATGCAGGGTGCGTTCGGTCAGATGCAGCAGGGCATGCCCGGCATGGGCTTCGGCGCTGCGCCGGGCGGCGCCAAGCCGACCGTCCGCAATGCCGTGATGACGTTGCTCCTGCCGGCCGTGGTCGCCATCGGCGGCAACATCCTCGCGACGATCCTCGTCGTCGCGACGGAGATCGGTGCGCTCAGCTTCATCGGCTCTCTCGCCTCCCTGGCCGGCGGCATCCTTGCGGTGTTGTCGATCATCAAGATGACGAACGAGCTGAAGACCGTCACGGGCAACGCGTCGTTCGCGTGGTGGCCGGCGATCATCCCGTTCTACCAGTACTACTGGATGTGGGTCATGGTCCCCGCCGAGATGGCGAAGGCGAAGCAGATGCGCGGCATCCAGAAGCCGGCGCGCGGGTTCGTCGTCTACTTCTTCCTCTTCCTCTACGCGTACGCGGCGGACCTGAACGACATCGCGAACGCCCCGTAACGATCGCCACCGATCGTCACGCCCACGCGGCGCGCCCCACCGTAGGAAGGTGTGGGCGCGCCGTCGTGTTTTGTCCCGTGTCCGATGGTGCTTTGTCCAGAGATGGACGGACCTGTTAGGCTTCGGGGGTCGTGACGGAAGCCGCCCTGGCTACGGCGGAGCGCGAGCCGCTCATCATCGGCCGCTACGCTCTGTTCGATGCGCTCGCATCGGGCGGCATGGCAACCGTCCATCTCGGGCGGCTGCTCGGTGCCGTCGGGTTCGGGCGAACGGTCGCCGTGAAGCGACTGCACTCCCACTTCACGACCGATCCGGACTTCGTGACGATGTTCATGGATGAAGCGCGGATCGTCGCGCGCATCCGCCATCCGAACGTCGTTCCGATGGTCGACGTCATCGAGTCGAGTAAGGGCCTCTTCCTCGTCATGGAGTACGTCCACGGCGAGTCGTTCTCGAAGCTGCTGCGCACGTGCCGTGCGGCGAAGGTCGACGTTCCGATCAAGGTCGTGAGCTCGATCATGCACGGCGTGCTGCTCGGCCTTCATGCGGCGCACGAGACGAAGGGCGTGAACGGCGAGCTGCTCGACGTCGTCCATCGCGACGTCTCGCCCCAGAACATCATCGTCGGCGCGGACGGCGTCGCGCGGGTGCTCGACTTCGGCGTCGCGAAGGCCGCAGGTCGCGCCCAGGTGACGCGCGAGGGCCAGATCAAGGGGAAGCTCACGTACATGGCGCCCGAGCAGATCCGAGGCAAGGTCGATCGCCGCGCCGATGTGTTCGCTGGGGCCGTCGTCCTCTGGGAGGCGCTCGCGGGCCGACGCTTCCACGACGGCGCGAAGGACGTCGAGATCGTCACCCGTGTCGTGAAGGGCGAGTTCCAGAAGCCGAGCGAGCTCCGTCCCGATATCTCGCCGGAGCTCGACGCCATCGTGATGCGCGGCCTCGAGGTCGTCGTCGAGCAGCGCTATCAGACGGCGCGAGAGCTCGCGATCGATCTCGAGCGCAAGGTCGGCCTCGCCAATCCGAGTGAGATCGGCGAGTGGGTCGAGAGCCTCGCGAGCGAAGCGCTCCGCGAGCGGGCCGACAAGATCGCCGCGATGGAGATGGCCTCGAGCACGCTTGCACCGTCGGACTCGATGTCCCCGCCTCGAGACGTCGTGGGCTCGCACTCGTCCGATCAGCGCATCTCGTCTCCGCGACTGGGCGAGGTCGTGTCGCTGCTCCATCCTTCGAGCGAGGGGAGCATCTCGTCGGCCAGCAGCGCGTCGAGCACCGAGACGGGCTTTTCGCACGGCGGTAGCCCGCCTGGCACCGAGATCCCAGCGCCGCCGCCGCAACGTCGCGATCTCGCACCTCTCATCGCGATCCTGAGCTTCCTCGGAGCGCTCGCGCTCGTCGGCTTCGCGCTCGGAGCCTTCTCCCTCTACGCGCGGAAGAACGGGACGACCGCGCCTTCCGCGACCGTCGCCCCGAGCGCGCTCCCGTCGAGCGCCCCTCCTGCGGCGCCGAGCTCGATGCCGGACACGAGGACCTCCGGAGCATCGGACCAACCGACACCGGACGCAGACGCTGCGACGTCGACGAGCGACTCGTCACCGGACGCGGCACCGTCGCGCGCGACAGCTGACGCTGGGGTCAAGCCGCCGTCATCCGCGACCCAACCATCGGCGCCGACCTGGGGGCCGACCCATCGGCCGCCACCGCCGCCGCCGCCCGCGCCGAAGAAGAGCTGCGACCCTCCCTACGTCGTCGACGAACAGGGGCATCGCAAGTACAAGCTGGAGTGTCTGGGCGCCGAGTGACGCGCGTGCGCGCGCTCTCGTCGCTCTGATATGAAGTGACCCGTCAAGTCGAGACTGCGTGCTCTTTCCTCTCGCTCTGGCGCATCCGATGAGGATGCGTGCCCCGAAGGGGCGCTCTTACCGATGCGTAGCGATCTGGACGGATGCTCCAGTCGACGTCGCGCTCCGGATGCTCGCAACTCCTTGTCGTGCTCCTCGATGGTCTCCAGCAGGCAGCGGTCGAAGCGCAACGCGACGATTGATCACTCTGATATTCGAGGGTTGGTTACCTCAGGGTCATGATCCGTCGGGAGCTGCCTCGTACTAGGGGCGCGGGTTAGGTCAGGGCCGTACCGCATAAAGCAAACGAGGGTTCTCCTCGTGGATGGTTCGACCGCCGTCTGCTGGAGGCCATCTGAGCTCGTTGAACTTCTATGCGGCGGCGTCGATCTCCGCCTCGACCTTGCAGCCGATAGCCCAAACGAAGCCGAGCAGCTCGCGGCTGATCGCCGTGACCACGCGACCGTGATGCTTTCCCTGGGCGGAGAGCTTTTGGAAACGCTTGTGCAGTCGGTGCTGTGCTTTCCAGGCGATCGCCTTGACGTCTTCGTTCTGCCCCTCTTGACGCTTTTTGAGCCCGGGCCCGTTCGCCGGGCGATGTCGGTACGACCATGCGGCTTCGCCGACGACGTGGCGCATCCGCGCGTTGCCGGTCTTCGAGATCGACCCGCGATGGGTCGAGCCTCCGCTGGAGTGTTCGCGCGGGACGACGCCCACGTAGGCCATGAGCTGGCGCGCACTCTCAAAGCGACTGAAGCGACCGACTTCCGTGACAAGCGTCGCTGCTCCGATCTTCGCCACGCCGCGCAGAGTCTGCAGAGCGGCGATCAGCTCTTGGAGGTGCTTCGGTGCGCGCGCGATACCAGCGTCGATCGCCTGTTCTAGCCGTTCGATCCGCTCCTTCGCGCGCTTTACCTCGTTCAAGTAGTCGACGAGAACCTCCTGATGCGAGGCATGAGGCAGCGTCAGTCCCTCGAGCCACGTCATGTGCTTGATGCCCCACGCCAAGATCTTCTCTGGACGACGAGCATCGAGCTGAAGGAGAAACTTTCCGAGCCGATGCCGATGACGAAGTTGGTCTCGTTTGGCGGCGTGACGCGCGCGAACGAGATCGCGCAACGCTTGCTGCTCAGCATCGGGAACCCAGACCGCCGTGAGGTCTCCACTCCGAAGGAGCCGCGCGAGCTTCTCGGCGTCTCGCCGATCCGTCTTCACCTTGTCGCCCGCCTTCACGGGGATCAGCGTCGGCGCGACCACATCGCACTCGATCCCCATCTCCGCGAGCTGCCAGTACAGCCCGTACCCGCAGGGGCCGGCCTCATAACAAGCGTGCAACTTGCCTCCTTTCTCCAGCTTTTTGAGCGCACGCCGGATCGCGTCAGGACGATTGGGAATCGTGCTCACGAAGCCCACCGTTCCGTCCTTCTCCGCGACCGCGACCGCGATCGCAATCGTTTCCGCATGGACGTCCAAGCCCACCCATCGTGTAGTCTTCTTCATCGACCGGCTCCTGTCGTGTGTAGCTCTGCGCAGCTTCCCGCCGCGTAACCTACGACCTCGCGACTTGAGCCGGTCACTTCATGTAACTAGCGCCGAGCCGTCGTCAGCGAGGCGCGACGTCGAGGAGCGCGCCATGGCTGATCGCACGCTGGATCTGCCGCTCGAGATCCTCCTCGAGCGAAGCCGTGAGGCGAGGTCCTTCGTCCATCGCCGCATGAGGGGACGTGGGAGCGTAGCTGTACGCGACCTCTCGCGAGCTCGTCGCGTGGACGTCTCCCGCGCACGTCACGCGGCGCTCGTCGAAGTCGTAGAGGTAGGCGCGCCCGGTGAGCTCGCCTGGCTCGAAGCTTCGCGGAGTCGTTCGCTCCGGATGTTTCATCGACGTCGTGACGAGGACGACGTCGTATCGGAGTCGCGCGGCCGGGTTGGTCATTCGAGCCGCGAGCCCGTTCGCGTAGAAGATCGCCTCCGCCGTTCGACCAGCGGCGAGGTGTTCGTCGGCGCGGTTGACGTCGGCGAGCATGTTCGCGACGGACGGGCTCGGGAGATCGCGATCGCCCGTCTCGACGATGAGCAGCGGGAATGCCCGCTGACCACGGACGAGACGGTTCACCTCCGGGAGCACGACCGCGCACGGTCGACCGCCGGGCGCGACGCTTGCGTCGAGCGCAGCGTTGATCGTGGCGGCGAACCTCGCCTGCTCGCGCTCCGCGAAATCCCGCGCGGACGCGATCGTGTCGCGCGCGTTCGAGAGCGCGGCCGCTGCGCGCGAGTCCACGAGCTCCGGAGCTCGCGGGCGGATGCGTGGTGACGGTGACTCGATGAGCGCGATCACCGAGAGCGCCGCGAGCGTGCCGCAGATCGTCGTCGCGATCCGCCGCGCGCGCGAAGCCCGTACGCGTAGGAGCGCCTCGTAGGCGTCCGCTTCGTCCGGACCCTCCGGCTCGGGCGGCGCCGCGGTGCGATACGGAGTCGACACTACCTTCACAGTAGGTAGGCGCTCCCATCCTGGCAACGCCGGGGCGTCGAGGTAGACTCGGCGCGTCGATGGCGTGGCGTGACTCCGACGAAATCTTGCTCCAGCGGCTCGAGGACGAGGCGATCGTCGAGGCGCTCTTCGCCTCTCGCGTAGGCGTTGAGCCATCGGTGACGCCGAGTCGCCTCCATCCGCGTGCGGGCGGCCTCGTCGCCGAGCTCCGCAAGCTGCCGGCCGGGGCAGAGGCCGTCACGGCGGCCGTCGGGGGCGATGTCGTGCGGCTCGGGCGCTTCATCGACGATCTCGAGCTTCGTGCGGCTCCGCCGGAGCTCCTGCATCACCTTGCGCTCTTTCATCGGACGGCCGCGACGGCGCTCGAGCACAGGTCGCCCGAGTCGGCAGCGAACGCGTGGGTCCACTCGCTCGCGGCGTGGCTCGCGCTCGCGGAGGAGCGTCTCTACCTCGTGCAGCTCGAGCAGCTCGTGATCGGAGGTGACGCGACGCAAAAGAGGCGAGCCGATGCAGGGATTCCACCCGAACGCATCCCGCTCGAGCTCGTCGCCGACGTCGCGAAGCGCGCGGAGTCGACGGCCGCCGACCTCGGAGCGCCGGGGCGGGCCGCGCTGCTCGCGCTCGCGAGGACCGACGAGGCGGCTCGGATCGCGGGCGCTTCTCCCGAGGCGACACGTCGTGCGCGAGCGGAGGCCGAGCGCCGCCGGAACGCCGCGATCGAAGCTGCTCTGGCCGTGATCGCCGAGGGGCTCGACGAAGCGAACGTGCGTGGCGAGCTCGCTACGTCGGGGCGCACGCTTCTACTTCGTGCCGTTCCCGTCTGGACCTGGACCTCGTACGACGAGGCCGTCGAGCACTTCGTCGTCGAGCGTGTCGACAAGATCGGGTGGGAGCTCTATCGCGCGCGGAGCTGGGACGCGCTCCGCTACCTCCTCGATCCGTTCAGGCCGATGTTCGAGAACTTGGCGTCCCGGATCGAGCGTGACCCGAGCCGGATCGCGTACGCGGCAGCATGCGCTCAGATGTTCGTCTTCCTCGCGGAGGTCGACCGGTACCTGCCGCGGAAGCTCGAGATGGCCGAGCGGGCGGTGAAGATCTGTCCGACGCATCGCAATGGTCGGCTCGTCCTTGCGGCCGCGCTGTGCGATCAGGCGATGGAGGCCATGCGCGCGATGGTCGTCTTCGCTCTTCGATCCGAGCTCGAGCGTGTCGAAGTCCTCCTCGAGCGCGCGGAGTCGCTCTACCCGCAGACGAGCGAGCTGCCCGAGGCCAGGAGCATGCTCGTACGTGTCAGGAAGGGCCGCATCGCGGTCTGACGAGGCGGTCTGACGAGGTCAGATGAGGCTCAGCGGAGCCAGCCGATCTCCTTGGCGGTCATCGTGCCGACCGCGAGCTCCTCGAGCGACTCGGGGACCACTTCAGTGCCCTCGGACACGGGACGGTTCCGACCCATCACCTCGGCGAAGCGTTGAGGGAAGAGCGGCATCCGATCGGGCTCGGCCAGGCCCTCGGGCGCGCGCGTCCGCCCGTTCGCGTCGTACTTGTCGGTGGCGCCGAGCGTGTGCATGAGCTCGTGTGCCACGACGAAGAGCGCGAGGTCGACCATCGACGTGTCGAGCTCCACGTCGACGAAGCCGATGCGTCCGTGCTGCTGGCTCTGCCCTTCGACGACGCTCTTCGCCGTCGTCGCCGGGCGACGCGCGCTCACGTAGATGCGCGTGTCCCAGTGATCGGGCTCGACGCCGGCCCGTGGATCCACATCGCGAAGCCAGCGTTCGAGATCGACGGCCTGCTTAGCGAGATCGACCGGGCCGTCGCCGGTGGGGGTCGGTGGTTGCACGGCGACGTCGACCGGTCCGAGGATGCGAATGCGAAACGGCTTGGGGATCCCGGGTCGGTGTCGCTCGGCCTCGGCGCGCAGGCGCTCCTCGAGCGCGGAGACGCGCTCGTTCAGATCCGCGATCGCGTCGGCCTCGACCCGCTCGCTCCCGCCGACGTGGACGAGCACGACGGCGACGTCGACCGTGCGCTCCCAGTCGTTGCGGGCGCGCCGGCTCCGCAGATCGCGGACGGCATAGAGGGCCACGACGAAGAGGATGAACAGCAGGACCGAGACGCGGATCGCGAAGAAGCGCCGCTTTCGCGCCGTGCGCCGCGCCACATCGTCGTTGCCTGCGCTCTCCGTCATGGCGGTCCCGATCCGTCCATGGCTCGAGCATACTTCGCTCTCCACGCTGGTGTCGCCGCGGAGGCCGAACGGCGCTATTCGTTCGTGAGTGTCGAATCCGTTCGAGCGCTACGACCTCGACCCTCGAGAGGGCATCGCTGCCATCACGCAGCGACTGAAGGAGCTCGCGGAGGAGGCGAAGGACGACGCCGAGCGTGAGCGGATCCGCGAGGCGTGGGAGGAGCTCACGCTGCATCCGGCGCGGCGGCTCAAGGCCGCGCTCTTCGCGCACCCGGAGACGCGCGGCCCGCTCGGGATGCCGCCGTCGTTCCCGCGCAGGCGAGCGGCGCAGGCCGGTCCGACTGCGGTCGGGCTCGAGCTCCGCGACCTCGCAGCGCGGCCGAGCGTGCTGCTTGCCCTCGGGGTCTCCGAGGTGAAGGACGAAGACGCGGTTCCGCCCTTCGAGGACGACCCTGTGCTTCGAGGCCTGCCCTGACCTAACCTGGGCGGCATGCCCTTCCTCGATCGCGCCGTCGGAATCGATCTCGGGACGACCAACTCCGAGGTTGCCTGGCTCCCGCCCTCCGAGCGCGACATCGTCATCTTCGCCGATCGCTTCGGCCGGAGGACCGTTCCGTCCGCGGTGTCGTGGGACGAGAAGTCCGGCGCGTTCCTCGTCGGTCATGCGGCGCGCGGCAAGCGCGGAAGCGAGGCCGCTCCCGTCGAGTCGATCAAGCGCAAGATGGGGCAGAGGGCGACGGTGGCGGTCGGCCCGCATGCGCTCTCTCCGGAGGAGCTCAGCGCGAAGATCCTCGCCGAGCTGAAGGGACGCATCCAGGAGACGCTCGTGCAAGAGGCCGGACGGCGCAAAGCGGCGTCGCTCGAGGCGCGGCCCGACGCGAGGCTCGACCTGCGAGCGACGCGTGCGGTCATCACCGTGCCGGCGTACTTCGATGCGCCTCAGGTCGAGGCCACGCGCCGCGCAGGCGAGCTCGCGGGCCTCGACGTGATCGGCATCCTCCAGGAGCCCACCGCGGCCGCCATCTATCACACGTGGAAGCGGCGCCTCGAGGACGGCAACTTCCTCGTCTACGACCTCGGCGGCGGCACGTTCGACGTCTCGATCCTTCGCTGCGTCGGCGGCGAGTACCAGGTGCTCGCGATCGACGGGGACAACTACCTCGGCGGCGATGACTTCGATCGCCGCTATGCCGAGCATCTCCGCAAGCAGCTCGTGGAGAAGGGCTACGCGCTCGACCTCGACGTGAAGAATGACGAGGGCGATCGGCGGATCTTCGCGCGGCTCGTCCACCTCGCTCAGGAGATCAAGGAGTCGCTCTCGACGACCGAGGTCGTCCACATGAACAAGAGCGACATCGTGAAGGACAAGGCGGGCGAGAGCGTCTCGTTCGAGGGCGAGATCGGCCGCGCCGACTACGAGGCGATCATCGGCGACCTCGTGGACACGACGATCGCGTGCTGCGAGCGCGCGCTCGCGCAGAGCCGTGAGATCGCCAACGTCGGCGTGGAGGAGATCGATCACGTCATCCTCGTCGGCGGCTCCACGCGTGTGCCGCTCGTCGTCCGACGCGTCACCGAGTCGTTCTGTACGCCTCCGGGGATCACGAAGCGCGATGGCCGGAGTCCCGAGCCGCTCCGCGACGACGTCGATACCTGCGTCGCGCTCGGAGCCGCCGTCCATGCGGCGCACGTCGGGGGGACGATCCTCGGGGACGAGAACATCCGCGTGCGCATCACGACGCCGCTCGTCGCCCAGGGCACGAAGCTTCGCCTCGGCCTGACCGTGGAGGCGGCTCCGAAGACCGCGACGAGCGTCGCGATCTGGGAGGGGGAGCACGCGCTCGCCGAAGGGCCGCTCGGGAAGGACGTGATGCGCTTCGAGTTGCCGCTCGGCGAGGCGGAGGTGACCGAGGCCACGCTCGCGCTCCAGACCTCGGTCGGCGCTCCGGTCGGCGAGCTTCCGCTCACGCTCCACCGCGGCGATCTCCGCCCGCGGCCGACGGCGCTGTCGCGGGCCTCGGTCGTCGCGAAGGACATCGCGCTCGAGGTCGTCCGCGGCGGCAAGCGCGATCGGAAGGTCCTCCTCGCGCGCGGGACGGGGCTCCCCGCGCAGGTCACGCACCTGTTCTTCACCGCGGATCAGAGCGGCGCGGTCGTCCTTCGGATCTTGCAGAACCGCCTGCCGATCAAGACGCTGGCGGTGGATGTCCCGAAGGAGCTCCCCGTCGGCAGCCCGGTCGAAGTGATCCTTCGCTGCGACGAGTCGATGCGGCTCGAGGCGCAGGCGACGGTGGGCTCGCAGCAGATCCAGGCGCACATCGAGCCGCCACCGAGCCCGACCGGCGACGCCGGGGACGTCGAGGCGCTGCTCGAGCGCGCGGAGAAGGCCAAGCGCGCGCTCTGGGGCGGCCTCGGCTCCGAGTTCTCTCGCGAGGCCGATCGCCTCGTGGTCGGCATTCGGGAGGTGCTCCAGACGGACCCCGACAAGCTCGTGGCGCTCTGCGAACGTCTCCGTCATCTCGTGGACGAGTTCCACGGGGGCGTCGGCGAGGCGCTCGTCCCTCCCATGGCGCGCATGGAGGACGCTTTCGACACGCTCCGCCGCGTCGTCTATCGCGCGAGCGGCATGCTGATGGGCATGGAGCGGGCCGAGTGGGACAAGCGGATCGATGCGCTCTACGACCGGGCGATGGAGGCGCACTCTGCTGGTGATGGCCCGACGTGGCGTCGGGTCTACAACGAGGTCCAGGCGCTATCGGAGACGGCGTACCAGGAAGAGTTCTCGCTCATGCGGATGGATGATCCGGCGTGGATCGCGCGCCGGACGCTCACGCTCGCGTGGCGCGCGCAGCGTGTCGAGCAGACGCTGGCGGAGCTCGTCCCGAGCACGACCGACGAGATTCGCGCGATGCAGGCAGCGGAGCAAGCGCGGATCGAGAAGTGGCTCGCCGATGGCGTGAAGCAGCCGCTCGCAGCGCTGCACGAAGCGGACGGCAAGCGTGAGTCGTCCGAGCTGCGCCGCTCGATCGAGAAGGTCGACGCCGAGATCGATCGCATCGAGGCCGCCGTCGAGCGGCTGCCCTCGATCGGCCTCGTCACCGACCGCGGCTCGGGGAGCTGAGGGAGGCCGTTCGACGATGAGCGTTGCCGCGTCGGTCGCCCTCGCAGTCGCCGAGCGAGTCGAGCGTACGGGTGGCCCGCGCGCCGGGCTCGTCGCGTGGAAGACGCTCGCCGGCAACACGACCGACGGCGAGGTGCGCGG
>Ga0209922_103971_pt1 | contig 11132 bp, 10 predicted proteins | sample ThiBiot_500_biof_FD_183946 | JGI IMG/M metagenome (GOLD analysis project Ga0209922, IMG submission 183946) | Wastewater bioreactor microbial communities from Cape Town, South Africa - Thiocy_expt_500_biof (SPAdes) | ecosystem: Engineered > Bioreactor > Thiocyanate-remediating > Anaerobic-Aerobic ...
CGAGGCCCGTGAGCGGCACGAGCAGCAGCTGCGGCCCGAACTGGAGGGCCATCGTGAGACCCATCGCGGCGGCATCGTTGTGGGTCAGCTGCGTGAGCACGACCCAGCTGAGCGCCGTCGCCTGCATCCACGCGCCCGTGTTGGAGACGAGCGCGCCGATGAACCAGATGCGGTAGTTCCGGACGTGGAACGAGCGGAACATGCCGCTTTCGGTACGTGCGCTCATCGGGCGGCCACCTCGCCCATGATGACGGCCGCCTGGGCGAGGATGTGCCGCTGATCGTCGTCGAGCCCCTCGAGGATGTCGACGAGCCACTGATCCCGACGCCGTACCGTCTCGGTGACGACCTCGCGGCCGCTCTCGGTCAGGGCGATGTTGACCTTGCGGCGGTCGTCGTCGTCGGGGGTGCGGACGAGGTACGCGGACTCTTCGAGGCAGTTGACGGTGCGGTTCATCGACGGCGCCGACACGCGCTCGCGCTCGGCGAGCTCGCCGAGGGTGTGCGGGCCGTGGACGGAGAGTGCGGCGAGCACCGCGAACTGGCCGTCGCTCATCGTGTCGACGGCGCGCTGGGACCGCAGGCGCCGGGCGAAGCGGAACGTGGCCATGCGGAGGTCGGATGCCTCGGTGGAGATCTCGGTGTTCATACGGTTAGTTAGCATAGCTCATTAGTCTTGCTAACGAAAGCGGCGGCGTGCGATTTCGAACGCGTGCGCGCCGTCTGTCCTAGACTGCGCGCTATGACCGATACCGGTGAAGAGCGATCGATCACGGACTCATACGGCGTCGAGATCGTGTTCGACAGGCATCCGGCCGCCGCATCGCCGCGCGCCGTCATCCAGCTCCTCCACGGCGTGGGCGAGCACGCGGGCCGCTACGCGCGCCTCATCGAGGAGCTCGGCGCCGAGGGCTACATCGTCTACGCCGACGACCACCGTGGGCACGGGCGAACGGGCATGCGCCAGTACGGAGGCGACGCCTCGAAGCTCGGGCGGCTCGGAAAGGGCGGGATGAAGGCGGCGAAAGCCGCCTGCTGGCAGCTCACCGAGCTCATCCGCAGCGAGAACCCCGACCTGCCTCTTGTCCTCCTCGGGCACTCCTGGGGATCGTTCCTCGCGCAGATGCTGCTCGATGAGCACCCGGATGCCTATGACGCCGTCATCCTCAGCGGGTCGTCGCTGCGCTGGCCCGGCTCGCTCAACTCGGGCGACCTCAACAAGCCGTGGAACGGCGCCGGCTCGAACGGGACCGAATGGCTGGCATCCGACGCCTCCGTCGGTGACGCGTTCCTCGCCGACCCGCTCACCACCTCGACTCCGCTGCTGAAGCTGTTCGGCCCGCTCAACGCGGTGCAGCTGTACGGCCGGCCCGCGCGGAACCTCCCGGTCGACCCGCCCGTGCTCCTGCAGGTCGGACGCGACGACACGGTCGGCGGCCCGCGCGCCGTGCACCGGCTGGCCGACGCCTACCGCACCCGCTCGGGCCTCACCGACGTCACGACGCTCGTCTACCCGGATGTCCGGCACGAGATCTACAACGACGCCACTCGTGACCGTGTGATCGCCGACCTCGTCGCGTGGCTCGACGATCGGATGCCGGCACGCGACTGACGCCGCCGGCAGGTCCGGCGCCGGCCCGCGCCTGTCCTCCGCGCCCGCGCATAGGCTGGGGCTATGCACGGTGAATACAAGGTGCCCGGCGGCAAGCTCGTGGTGGTCGACCTCGAGGTGCGCGACGGGCGCATCGCCGACTTCCATCTCGCGGGGGACTTCTTCCTCGAACCCGACGACGCGCTCGCCGACATCGACGCGGCCGTCACGGGCCTGCCCGTCGAGACGGATGCCGCGGCGATCGCGGCCGCCGTCCGTGCCGCGCTCCCCGAGGGTGCCCAGCTGCTCGGCTTCACCCCCGATTCGGTCGGTACCGCGGTGCGACGCGCACTCGTGACGGCCCCCGGGTGGAAGGACTTCACGTGGGAGATCGTCCACGAGAAGGCGGTGTCGCCGCGGATGAACCTCGCCCTCGACGAGGTGCTGACCGCCCGTGTCGGCGCGGGACTGCGGAACCCGACGCTGCGGATCTGGGAGTGGAACGAGTCCGCCGTCGTGATCGGCTCGTTCCAGTCGTACCGCAACGAGGTCGACCCCGAGGGCGCGGCCCGGCACGGGTACGACGTCGTCCGCCGGATCTCGGGCGGCGGCGCGATGATGATGGGCGCGGGCTCGATCGTGACGTACTCGCTGTACGTCCCGGCATCCCTCGTCGCGGGTATGACGTTCGCCGACTCGTACGCGTTCCTCGACGACTGGGTGCTGCAGGCGCTGCGTTCGCTCGGGGTGGATGCCACCTACCAGCCGCTGAACGACATCGCCTCCTCGAAGGGCAAGATCGGCGGGGCGGCCCAGAAGCGGCTCGCGGGCGGCGGCGTGCTGCATCACGCGACGATGTCGTACGACATGGACGGTCAGGTCATGACCGAGGTGCTGCGGATCGGCCGCGAGAAGCTGAGCGACAAGGGCACGACCTCGGCGGCGAAGCGGGTCGATCCGCTCCGCAGTCAGACAGGGCTCCCGCGGGAGGCGATCATCGAGCGGCTGAAGGACACGTTCGCGAACCTCTACGGCGCGCAGCCCGGGCATATTACCGAATCGGAATATGCCGAGGCGGAAGCCCTCGTGACGTCGAAGTTCGCCACCGACGCGTGGCTCCATCGCGTTCCCTGACGGACCCCGAGCCGCGCGCCGCGCAGGTGGCCTCAGTCCTGCAGGAAGGCGAGGAGCGCCTCGTTCACCTCGGCGGCGTGCGTGCGCAGCAGGCCGTGCGGCGCGCCCTCGATCTCCACGTAGGTGAGGGGAGTGCCTTCGGGCAGCAGATCCTTGAAGCGCCGTGCCGTCTTGTCGATCGGGAGGATGTTGTCGGCCGTGCCGTGCAGGATCAGCGTCGGAACCGTGATGGCGGGCAGGTCGCCGCGAAAGTCGGTCGGCCAGGTGAGCGGTGCGGCCGCGATGGCCGCGTTCCCCGCGAGGTTGGCGACCTGCACGCTGGCATCCACCGCCTCCTGCGAGATGCGCTCGCCGAGGAGGTCGCCGAGGTTGTAGAAATCGCGGAAGAACCCGGTGAGGAACGCATACCGGTCGGCGGCGACGGCCTCTGAAGTCCCGTCGAAGAACGCCTGATCGCCCGCGCCGTCGGGGTTGTCGTCGGTGATCAGCAGGAAGGGTTCGAGCGACCCGAGGAACGCGGCCTTGGCGATCCGTGCCGCGCCGTAGCGGGAGAGGTAGCGGGCGATCTCCCCCGTGCCCATCGAGAAGCCGACGAGCACGGCATCCGTGAGGTCGAGGTCTTCGACGAGGGCGTGCAGGTCGGCGGCGAACGTGTCGTAGTCCGAGCCGGTCGCGGTCTTGCTCGAAGCGCCGAAGCCGCGGCGGTCGTAGGCGATGACGCGGTGGCCCGCGGCAAGGAGGGCGCGCTGCTGCAGATCCCACGACTCGCCGTTCAGGGGGAAGCCGTGGATCAGGACGACCGGCTGCCCGTCCACCGGACCCTGGTCGGTGTAGAAGATGTCGACGTCGGTGGAGTTCTCGGTCGCGACGGTGAGGTAGGCCACGGTCATCCCTTTCCGACGGGGCCGGGCGCCGCCGCCGTGTTCGACGCTACGACCCGCAGGCGGTGGATGCCAGGGGTTGTGCGATCGCCCGCCCTGCGCTCGGTACCGCCGTTCCGTCCATCCCGTTCGCTTGCCGCGGCGGCCCCGGCCTCGGCCCGGCACGCCGCGTACTGACGCGGCTGCCCGTCGTCCCGGTCATCTCGATGGTCGTGCCCTCCAGGCGCTGACCGGGCGTCAGACGTCGCGCCGCGCGCCCTCCGACGGGTGCACGGTGAAGATGTGCGGGGTCGCGTACCCGGCATCCGCGAACGCCCGCTCGACGGCCGCGGTGACGGATGCCACCAGGCTGTGATCGATCAGCGCGATCGCCGCGCCGCCGAAACCGCCGCCCGTCATCCGCGCCCCGATCGCACCCGCCCCACGCGCCGTGTCGACGGCGAGGTCGAGCTCGGGCACCGAGATCTCGAAGTCGTCGCGCATGGACGCGTGCGAGGCATCCAGCAGCTGCCCGATCCCACGCGGGCCGGCGCTTCGCAGCGTCTCGACGGTGTCGAGCACGCGCTGATCCTCCGTGACGACGTGGCGGACGCGACGGAACGTGACGTCGTCCATGAGCTCCTGCGCACGCGCCAGATCGTCGACCGTGAGATCGCGCAGGGCCGGCACGCCCATGATCGCCGCGCCCTGTTCGCACGACGCGCGGCGCTCGCGGTAGCCGCCCGTCGAGTGCGCGTGGGTGACCTTGGTGTCGATGACGAGGAGTTCGAGGCCCGCGCCGGCGAACCCGAGATCGACGGACTCGGTCTGCAGCGACCGGCAGTCGAGGAACGTGGCGGCGTCGGCACGGCCGAGCATCGACGCCATCTGGTCCATGATCCCGGTCGGGGCGCCGACCGCCTCGTTCTCGGCGCGGCGGCCCACCTTCGCGAGCGACACGCAGTCGAGCCCGAGCCCCCAGACGTCGTTGAGGGCCGACGCGGTCGCACCCTCGATCGCCGCAGACGACGAGAGCCCCGCGCCCACGGGCACGTCGGACGAGAACGACAGGTCGACGCCGGGCACGGATGCCACGTCGACACCCGTCGCCTCCAGGAGCGCCCACGCGACGCCGAGCGGGTACCGCGCCCACTCGGGCACCTCGTCGCGACGGTCGGGGAAGAGGGCCGCCAGGTCCGAGACGGCGACCTCCGCGGCATCCGACGAGAACGAGGACGTGACGCGGATGCGCCCGTCGGTGCGCGTCTGGAGCGCGACGGCGGTGCGGAACTCGATCGCGAACGGCAGCACGAAGCCGTCGTTGTAGTCCGTGTGCTCGCCGATGAGGTTCACGCGGCCGGGCGCGGACCAGGTGCCTGTCGTGGGGTTGTCGGTCACAGGGTCACTCCTTCGACGGCGGCGCGCAGACGGTCGGCTGCGGCCTCGGGGGGAACGTCGCCGATCCAGGCGCCCATGGCGGCCTCCGACCCGGCGAGGTACTTCAGCTTGTCGGCCGCACGGCGCGGGCTGGTGAGCTGCAGGTTCAGGCGCACGGTGTCGCGGCCGACGTTGACGGGGGCCTGATGCCAGGCGGCGATGTAGGGCGTGGGGGTGTCGTACAGGGCATCCACACCGCGCAGCAGCCGCAGGTAGAACGGGGCGAGCTCGTCGCGCTCGGCATCCGTCAGCCCGGCGAAGTCGGGCACATGACGGTGCGGCAGGACGTGTAGCTCGATCGGCCAGCGTGCGGCGAACGGCACGAACGCCGTCCAGTGCTCGCCGCGGAGGATCACGCGGGGGCCCTGCTGCTCGGACTCGAGGATGCGCTGGAACAGGTCGGGCGCCGTGCGGTCGATCGAGTCCAGCAGCCGCTGCGTGCGCGGGGTGACGTAGGGGTAGGAGTAGATCTGGCCGTGCGGATGGTGGAGGGTCACGCCGATGGCCTCGCCGCGATTCTCGAACGGGAACACCTGCTCGATGCCGGGCAGCTGCGACAGCGCCGCCGTGCGGTCGGCCCACGCCTCGATGACCGTGCGGGCGCGCGTCACCGACTGCGTGCCGAACGATCCGGCGTGCTCGGGCGAGAAGCAGACGACCTCGCAGCGGCCGACGCTCGTGCGGGTGCGACCGAGGCCGAGGTGCGCGAGGTCGTCGAGTCCGCGCGGCGGGTCGGCGGCGGCCGGCGCGTCACCCGTGGCGGCCGCGAGGGCCGGGCCGAACGAGGGCGAGCGGTTCTCGAACACGGCGACGTCGTAGCGCGAGGGGATCTCGGACGGGTTGGTCGGGGTCTGCGGCGCGAGCGGGTCGAGCTCGGCCGGGGGGAGGAACGCCCGGTTCTGGCGGGCGGCCGCGACCGAGACCCAGTCGCCCGTGAGGATGTCCTGCCGCATGGTGGCGGTGTCGGGGCGCGGGTCGAGGGCGCGGGTGTCGACGGACCGCTCGGGCCCGAGGGTCGTGCCCGGGTCGTCGAAGTAGATCAACTCGCGGCCGTCGGCCAGCCGGGCTGTGCGCTTGACGACGCCGGCACCGAGGGTGGTGTGCGTCCCGAACTCCTCCATAGTCACGCTGCAACGCTACACACCGACCGTGTTATCGTCAACATGGCGCGAGTCGGAGGAGTCCGGCGCGCGTGCGGTCCGAACTGAGAGAGAGTGGGCGGGTGCAGCACAGAGTGTCGATGGCGGATGTCGCGGCCGCGGCCGGGGTGTCGGGCCAGACCGTGTCCCGGGTCGTGAACGGCAGCCCCCGTGTCGACCCGGCCACGCGCGCACGGGTCGAGGCCGCGATGGCGACCCTCGGGTACCGCATGCACCGCGCGGCGCGGGCCCTCCGCACAGGCCGGACCGAGACGATCGGCCTCCTCGTCTCGACGCTCGCGACGGTCGGAAACTCCCGCATGCTGCAGGCGATCGCCGATGCCGCCGCCGTCCGCGGCTATGCCCTCACCGTCGTCACGTTCCACGGCGCGGAGGGGGTCGCCGACGGGTTCGCGCGCCTCCACGACCAGGGCATCGACGGCGCGATCATCCTCAACGAGGCGACGGCCGCGTCGGAGGGCCTGAGCCGGCCCGGCGGGCTCGCGCTCGTCGTCGTGGATGCCTCGCACCCTGTCACCGGGGACCGCGTCGCCGCCGTGCAGACCGACCACGCAGCCGGCGCCCGCGCGGCCACGGACCATCTGCTCGCCCGCGGAGGGACCGTGCATCACCTCGCCGGACCCGTGGGATCTTTCGCCGCCGCCGAGCGGGAACGAGGCTGGCGCGAGTCGCTCCATGCCGCGGGCCGCGCCGCGCCGCCCGTGCTCCGCGGGGACTGGAGCGCGGCCTCCGGCCACGCGGCGCTCGTCGACGCCCTCGCCGCGGGCGAGCCCGTGACGGCACTGTTCGCCGCGAACGACCAGATGGCGCTCGGGGCGCTCCGCGCGCTCGCCGATGCGGGGCGGCACGTCCCGGAGGAGGTCGCCGTCGTCGGCTTCGACGACATCGCGGATGCCGCGCAGTACCGCCCGCCGCTGTCGACCGTCCGTCAGGACTTCGACCGGTTGGGGGAGCGCGCCGTCGCGACCCTCGCCGCGCTCATCGCGGGAGAGGGCGGCGAGAGCATCCTGCTCGCGCCGCAGTTCGTCGCCCGGGACAGCTCCGCAGGGTGAGGGCTCGCGCGGGCGCCGGTACGGGCGCGGGTCGCCCGTCGGGTGACCCCACCGTGTGTGAAGCGCACCGGGGCCCGGGCTGCCCGCCGTGAGGCGCCCCGCCTTTCGGTGAAGCGTGCCCCGGTGCCGCCCGGCGCCCCCGCTCAGAACAGTCGCGCGGCGGATGCCTCGGAGGGCTCCTCCAATTCGAGCAGCGTCCGCTTGCGCGAGAGGCCGCCGGCGAACCCCGTGAGCGAGCCGTCGGCGCCGACGACGCGGTGACACGGCACGACGATGCTGATCGGATTGTGCCCCACCGCCGGCCCGACCCGCTGCGCGAGCCCCCGTCCGCCGAGGCGTTCGGCGATGGCGCCGTACGTGATCGTCGTGCCGTACGGGATCTCGCGCAGGATCGCCCAGACCTTCTCCGAGAACGCATCGCCGCTCGTGGCGATCGGGATCTCGAAGACCGTCCGCTCGCCGGCGAGGTACTCGCGCAGCTGCCGCGCGAGGTCGGCGAAGAACGGGTCGGATGCCTCGTCGACGCGCTCGCCCAGGGCCTCGGGCTTGGGCGGGTAGGTGTGCTGTGGGAAGTAGATCCCGGCCAGGGCGTCACCCTCGGCCACCAGCAGCAGCTCGCCGAGCGTCGTCGACACGGTCGTGTGGCGCGCGGTCGCGGTCATGGTGTTCATCATCTCTCCCTCGTGCGGAAGACGCACGAGGGAGAGCGAACGTGAGGCCCGTGTCGGTCGCCCGCGCGGCGCGGGCGACCGATCACTCTTCGTGGTGCCCGAGTGCGGGGTGTGCGACGAAGCTCGCCGACGCGTCGGCGAGCGCAGTGCGACGCGGCCGACCGCCGGCCCGCTCGGCGAACCGCTGACGCGAGCGGCGACCTCCGCCAGATCGCCGGGCTCGGCGCCCCACCCCCGCAACTGTCGTCCGTTCAGCGTGACGGGGGCGATGGGTCCCTTCGGCTCGCCGAGTCGGTGGTCGTAGTTCACGCGCCCCTGGTCTTCGACGAGAAGAGTAAGGCGTGCGCCGCGCGGGATCGACAGGCCCCGCTCGTGCAGGGCGCGCGACAGCCGCCCGACGGGACGGCCGTCCACCATCACCCAGATGAGGTCGCGGGCCTCCGCGACCGCCAAGGCCCCGGCATCCGCCCCATCGAACGCGTCGGCGGGGAGCGGGGCGTCGTATCGCACGAGCGGTCCGAGGTGCCCGAGCTGCTCGAACGTCGGCGGCTCGTCGTGCGTGCCCGCCTCGCCGGAGACGGCGGGGCCGCCCGCACCGTCGGCGACGCCCGGCAGCCAATCCCCGACGGGCATGAGCGGAACCCGGAGCTGCGGGCCTGCGCGCCCGGGACTCGGTCAGTCGCGGGCGGCGGCCTTCCGCGCCTCCCAGCCCGTCCGCACCATCTCGTCGACGGTGTACCGGTTCTGCCAGTCGAGGTCGCGCGCGGCGAGTTCGCCCGTCGCGACGATGCGGTCGGGATCGCCCGCGCGGCGGGGGGCGATCTCGGGCGTGAAATCGACGCCGGTGACGCGCGCCATGGCATCCATGATCTCGCGGACGCTCAGGCCGTTCCGCGACCCCAGGTTGTAGGCGGGCTCGACGGGTTCGCCCGAGGCGAGACGCTGGGCGGCCACAACGTGCGCGGCGGCGATATCGGCGACGTGGACGTAGTCGCGCACGTTCGTGCCGTCGGGCGTCGCGTAGTCGTCGCCGTTGATGCGCGGCGTCTTGCCCTCGAGCAGCATCTCGAACACGATCGGGAAGAGGTTGTGCGGGCTCGTGTCGTAGACCTTCGGGTCGCCCGAGCCGACGACGTTGAAGTAGCGCAGCGACGTGTGGCGCAGCGGCTGGGCATCCGCTGCCGTCGCCACCGCCTGGTCGCGGATCAGCCATTCGCCGATGAGCTTCGATTCGCCGTAGGGGGATGCCGGGCGCTTCTGCAGGTCCTCCGTGACGAGGTCGACCTCGGGGGTGCCGTAGACGGCGGCGCTCGACGAGAAGACGAGGTTGTGCACTCCGGCATCCGCCATCGCCTGCAGCACCGAGCGCGTGCCCTCGACGTTCTGGTGGTACGTGTGCAGGGGGCGCTGGACGGACACGCCGGCGTACTTGAAGCCCGCGACGTGGATCACGCCGGTGACGTCCTCGGCCTGCATGAGCGCGGACAGGCGCTCGGTGTCGAGGATCGACGCATACGTGAAGGGGATGCCGTCGGGCACGAATGTGGCGTGCCCGCTGGAGAGGTCGTCGATCACGACGGGGGCCATGCCCTCCGCCGCGAGTGCGCGGACGACGTGTGCGCCGATGTAGCCGGCGCCGCCGGTCACGAGCCAGGTCATGGGTGTCTCCTTCGTGCGGTCTCTGCTGTCAGCCTAATCGGCCGGCGCGGTCATGTTGACGATAACATGCTGGATACCCGAATGGGGGTGGTGGGGGTTCCTCATAGGATCGCGTCATGACCAGCGTCGTTCTCGCCCCCGACAGTTTCAAGGGTTCGATCGGCGCCGCGGGCGTCGCCGCCGCGCTCGCGGAGGGCTGGCGGTCGGTGTCGCCCGGCGACGAGTTCGTCCTCCGTCCGATGGCAGACGGTGGGGAGGGCACGCTCGACGCGTTCGCCACGGCCGTGCCCGGCGCCCGACGGATGCCCGTGACGGTGCGCGGTCCGCGCGGGGGCGACGTCGAGGCATCCTGGTTGCTCCTTCCCGACGGCACCGGTGTCGTCGAACTCGCCTCGACGAGCGGCATCGAACTGCTCGGCGCCGAGCGGCGACCCTGGGACGCCGACACGTTCGGGTTCGGCCAGGCCGTCGCCGCGGCGCTGGATGCGGGTGCGGTCCGCCTCGTCCTCGGGATCGGGTCGAGCGCCTCGACCGACGGCGGCGCGGGCCTCCTCGCCGCGCTCGGCGCGCGCCTCGTCGACGAGGACGGCCGCGACGTCTGGCCCGGCCTGCGCGGGCTCGATGCCCTCGCAGCCGTCGAGCTCACGGGCCTGCGTGCGCTCCCCGTGGACGGTGTCACGGTGCTGAGCGACGTCACGAACCCTCTCGTGGGGCCCCGTGGCGCCGCCGCCGTGTTCGGCCCGCAGAAGGGGCTGGATGCCGCCGACATCGCACGCGCCGACGCGGCGCTCGCCCGCTGGGCCGCCCAGGTCGGCGCTCCGTCGGGTATGCCGGATGTGCCCGGTGCGGGAGCGGCGGGCGGCACCGGTTTCGCGCTCCTCGTGTGGGGTGCCGCGCTCGTCGCGGGGTCGGACGAGGTGGCGACCCGGGTGGGGCTGTCGGCGGCACTCGCGGGCGCGGACGTCGTCATCACGGGGGAGGGCTCGTACGACGCGCAGTCCGCCGCGGGCAAGGCGCCCGCTCATGTCGCCGCGCTCGCCGGCGAGGTGGGGATCCCGGTCATGCTCGCGGCGGGGAGGATCGCGCCCGATGCCGACCTGTCCCGCTTCGCGGCGACCGCATCGCTCACGGACCTGGCGGGATCGGCAGAAGCCGCGCTCGCCGACCCCGCGGGGTGGCTGCGCGCCGCCGGCGCGGCACTCGCTGCCGCTCACGTCGAGAGGTAGCGGACACCGGCGGGCCGCCGGGCCCGGAGTGAGCTGACGCGCGCGCTGGGGAGGGGTGTCGCGCGCGCCGGGGCGCGGGGTCGCTCGCCCCCCGCCGCTCAGTCCGCGCGGGTCTCAGGCGCCGCCGAGCGCCGCCGACACCACCTCGCGCGCCTCGGCCTGCACCTCGGCGAGGTGCTCCGGACCGCGCAACGACTCGGCGTAGAGCTTGTACACGTCCTCCGTACCGGACGGGCGCGCCGCGAACCACGCGTGCTCGGTCTGAACCTTGAGCCCGCCGATCGGCGCGCCGTTGCCGGGAGCATGCGAGAGCTTCGCGGTGATCGGCTCGCCGGCGAGCTCG
>Ga0209922_103972_pt1 | contig 11127 bp, 12 predicted proteins | sample ThiBiot_500_biof_FD_183946 | JGI IMG/M metagenome (GOLD analysis project Ga0209922, IMG submission 183946) | Wastewater bioreactor microbial communities from Cape Town, South Africa - Thiocy_expt_500_biof (SPAdes) | ecosystem: Engineered > Bioreactor > Thiocyanate-remediating > Anaerobic-Aerobic ...
AATCGCATCTATTGCTTTTTTCGTTTGTACAGATGAGACAATTGATTTTCTTCTATTTAAATATCCGTTGCACGAAAACGTGCAGCTTGTTCTCGTATTCGTTTGTCATATTCGACTTTGTCTTGCATATAAATGGCATAAGCTTCGGCTTGAGCTGGATCTTTAGCATTGGGTTCATTTAAAAGTTCTTGAATACCAAGTAAAATCTGTTTGATTGTTATGGCTGGACGCCAATCTTTTTCCTCATCAAGTAGTGATAAACATACTGTTCCACTCTAAATTTCAAAATCAATTCGATTTGTTTTCTCCCGTTGTGTTCGGTTTACTGGATAGATATTTGGATGGAATAGAGGAGGTTCAAATTTACATTTCGGTGGTGTCGATGGATAATCATCTTTGAAGATCATGCCTAAATCAAATCGAATCTCGTGTTTTTCGTCTTGAATTCGTGATTTCGAATTGAACTAACGTAATTTGAAGAGACCACCTTCCCATGAAGTGCCAACTTTACCCGGAATTCCACATTCCCAATTGAGTAAATTTAACGTTCCGTCAGCATTTTTCGACGGTCTCTAAAGAAAATGAAAAAGAAATTGAATTGAAAATCGAATGCAAAACACGTACGGCTATGAAACCAAATGGATGATCTTTTCGCCAAGCTTTTCGTTCCTCGGCAAGACGTGCAGCAGAAATCCCAGCCATTGTTTATTTTGATTTCTACGAAAACAAAAAAACGATAAACAATTTGTTCAACGATTTTATTCAAAGAATAAATAAATAATAAAGAATAAAGAAATGAAGAAAGAAGATTTCGATAAAATCAACCATTCACAAGCGAAGAGACAATTTTCAATGAATTTGTTAATCACAAACGATTCTTGCTCCTCTTTTATTCTTCAATTAATTTATTAAATTTAATTTCTAACCACACAGAATCCTTCTTGATTGAAGAGGGCGCTACTTTATGTACGTTTTTTTCAGCATTTATTTAAACAGAAAAAGAAAGAAAACCGTTAGTAGAATTTAAATTGTACAATATCTCATATCACAATCCGGTGGTTCTTGTAAATAATAAACATAGAATCCATTACAATTAGTTACTAGAATTAAAATGGTCCAGTAGCAATAATTCGACAAAAAACTAAAACAAACAATTCCACCAGTGGTATCGCCAGCCATTGATGGATAAATGCCTGTATACCAACCAGCAGCATATGTTCCACAACGCAGCATTTCAATAGGACAATTGGCGAGAAGAGTTCCGCCAGTTCCAGTAAAACGTACCCATTCAGGTGTCGACGTGAATACTGCGTCATCACAAGATGCTGTAGCTGTATAATCTGGACTTCGAGTATCATCATCGTTGATTAACGTGTAACTCGAACATTGTGATGGAAGTGAACTTGCAGTGACTGTTGTTGTGATTGATGTCGTCGGACATATTGTTGATTTTGCTATTTAAGTCACAAAGAAGGTGATAAATTGACATTCGAATTGAATAATACATACTTGATGTTGTCACGTCACCTAAACAAAATCAAAGAAAATACAATTTAGACAAATACGAAATAGATTTGTACCTTTATTAGCTAATATAATGATCGGTAGAACAATAAGTAAAGTCAATCCAATAAATATGAGAATTCCAAAGGCTATCCAAAGAATATTTGGTTTGAAAATTGTTTTCAATTTTCTTCGAAATATGAAATGTTCTGATTTCATGTGAAAACAAACCAAAGAATTCTACTCACGACGAAGTCAAATTCGTTTTCGATTGTGTATTCAAATTATCATTCAAATCGAAATTCGTGTCAATCTTATAACGAGGATGAGTTCTTGACATATTATTACGTTTCTGTTTGACAAACGATTAAAATTCCATCAATTTATAAACTTACAATCGAATTGAAAATGTGTGTAGGTGTTATCGATTGATTTCATGCTGCGAACCAGTGTTTCTAACAACACATGTGCCCCACATATTCCAAAAATACGTTTTGCGGTACACTTACTTAAAAAAATCAAAGTGTATTTAGTGCGTTGTATTAATTCAATAAACACTTATCTTCGAAGATATCTAAAATCATAAATATAGCTCGAAAGAACCAATGTATAGCGGCACTATGCATTGATCAAACTATTAAATGTAAACTGTTTTTCTTTATACACTCTGTTTTTAAAAAAAATAGAGTGTACGATCCATTGTTCTTTAGATTTCTATTAGAAACCCTGCTGCGAATTAGTCAGTGAACATTGTGTTTCAATTCAACAAAAGAATTCATTTATTTTAAACGAACGAACACAAATATGAAGACTTTCGAATTGTAAAATAAACTCGGTTACAAATCATAACGAACATTTATTTATTTATTTTATTCTTTTCATGCTTGTGAATGAATATAGATGAGCAGAACAAAAAAAACATAAAAACCTATGTGTATTATATATATATGTGTATCACAGACGTATGCGCACTTGTTTTTTGATCATTTTCCGAGTACCAGTCGAACAAGTTCTAGAAAATGTCAAAAATCAATAAAACATTCGTTTGTTTTTCAAATTGTTACCGTCATATCGAATAATTTCATTACCGGATATATCAATGTCACGTAACATTTCATCGACTTCATCATCGGAGAATTTCTCGCCTAGATTGGTCATGACAAACCTCAATTCAGCAACTCGAATAAAACCATCGCCATTCTTATCAAAAACTCGGAAAGCATCGCGTAATTCATCTTCTTCGTTATAATCTTTGGCTCCTTTGGCCATCATCTGAAGAAATTCCTCGAAGTCAATTAATCCTTTGCCTAGATGAACAACTAATCACACGTCTTTTCAATGAATAACAACGAAACAAACCTTCACAATCGAATTCATTAATCAAATATTTGAGTTCGTCTTCGGTGGGATTTTGACCGAGCGTTCTCATGACGTTTCCAAGCACCTTGGGACTTATGGCGCCGTCGGAATCTTTATCGTACAGGATAAAAGCCTGTCGAAATTCTATGCAAACAAATTCGAATTGTCGTTTCTCGATTTCCGAATTTACCTTGAATTTGCTCTTCAGTAAATTGTTCGAGCTAAACAAAAACAACAAGATTTATTTTCCTTAGAAAACAACAAAAAAAAGAAACAACTTTCGCTATATTTGTGAGAAAGAATTTATTTGCATTACTAATTAAATGCGATTGCATCCTTTGCTAACAAGAAATCTTTGAAAAATGCACGATAATAACAAAGAATTCGTCGTGTTTTCTTTTTCTTTTCTCAGCACTTGCTACAAATCAACAACGACACATTCAAAGATAAGATCTTGATGACACAATACCAACGCAAAACAAAAGACTTATCATCGCATTCAATCATTCGCAAAACAAAAGTAGAACAACATTTATACTCAATGTCTTACTTGAATACTGAATGGATTGTAACAATAAAGTGTATTGAGATTTTTCTCTTCGAGTTTATTCGGATCGAGACATTTGATACACATTCTCTGGTAACAATATTTCATTTTGAAATCAATTCAATTGATCTCGATTTACATTTGCAATAAACAACATTCGGGTCTATTCAATGATTTTTCTTTTTTCCTATTAGAAACCATTACTCGAATGGTAATGGTGGGCAACAGGTGTTACGCATGAAATCAAGGACACGGATTTAATGAAAATTTAACACGATCGATACTCTCGTTTGTTTTTCTGTTTTTATGCTCTGAGAATGTCTAAGTATATTCAATTATCATTTGATTTCTTTACTTAGTAATTATCTATCAATGTGTCATTTGATGAAAAGAAAGAAAAACTTCGATGACATTGTCACTAAACAATAAGAAAAAACAGACCGAACAGACGTTAAGCCAATCAGGCAACTGTATATTGTCATTATCGTACATGTCATTCTTCTTCGTTTGATGACGTCGTTGACGAAACACAAAAAAAACGAAGTTTGAAAAAAAAACATGAGAATCAATTGAAAAGATATCAGATGTTTATCTATTTCGAGTTGACCTTCAGAAAGACAAAAGAAATCGTCTTTTCTCTCTCGTTCTCTGTGTTTTACAAGAATAATAATAATACTTAAACAATTAATCAATAAAGAAAAAACAAGCAAATAGATCGAACGAAGAGATAAATCTAATCACTGAAAATCAATCTTCTTACCCAGTCAGTAACACTTGTCGGCTGTTGACTGAAAGACAGTGTGTTCATGTGTTGTTCGACTTGTAAATATCTTGTTTCCCATGAATAATGAATTCAATTGGATTGCTCGTTCGTTCGTTCGTTCGTTCTTTCCAACAAAATCAAATCTTTATTTTGATTTAATCTTCGAATTCCAATTGAGAACTTGTTCTAGTGTTGATAGATCGTATTCTTCGGTGTTCTTTTTGTTTTGAATATCGATATATTCTTGTCTATTTATCTTTTTCCTCTCTTTCCTTCTGTCTACCGTATGAAGATGTCTTCTTATACCGTTATTCGATCTGTCTCTACATACACAAAAGGCACTATAAATGAGAGGAAAATAGCAAGCTTGCAAATAATCATACATCAAATAAAGCCAAAGAAAAGCCGAGAGAAAAGAGGAAGAAATAGAAGATATTATTATTATTATTATTATGAAAGACAACAACAACGAATGGTGGAAACAACAAGCTAAAGAAAGAATATGATCATATTGTGCCACGAATCCTATGATTACAATAGCTTATCAATATATACGATGTTGCCATTTTCTTTCTTCTTCTTCTTCTTCTTCTTCGTTTTTTAATGAAATATCAGAACAAATATCTTAATTATTAATATATTACAAAACAATCGAAATAAATGATGATAAATCTCGAAATGATAAAGAAAGACTTGATGAAGAGATCAAGTCTTCTTATATTACTAAGTAGAATGTACTAATGATAGTAGACGTAAGCTGGATATCAAGGATTAATGATCAAAGAAAAACATCGAATGAAAACATATGCTGTACAACAACAACAAAAAAAATGAGAGAAAGAGAGAAAGAGAGAAAACCCTCGAATATGTAAATAAATAAATAAATAATTTATGAAATCTGACGATATTTTTATCTTGAAAGTTTTCGTTCTATACAAGCTTTTGACAGTTTTTGTATAATGACAAATGTCATTTTTACAGCTCTTTTCTTAATCATAATTAACTATCCATATGTTAAGTAGAAATCAGACGTACTTTTATTTCATCGTATCGCCTAAATACAAAAGCCATCTGTACGAAAGTCTCAACGCCTTGATAGACCGACCATTCGACAAGCGAACTTTCATGTGTTTAATTCATCATGTATGATGTGAACTTTTATTTGTAATAACGATTACAATAACAAAAGAAAAAAAGAAAATATTGAGTAGAATTTATGTAGTATTTGATGGAAGAATTTCACTTGGTGTCTTCCAAAATAAAACTCGACTGGCAAATGTACGACGAAAACGTTTCGATGCAAGACAAAATATATAGAAACTACTCTAGAATAAAGAAGAAGTCAAACTCATTTATGTTTATGTCGAGTTCAACATGAGAACACTCACGGAAAAATGAATATAAGATATTAAATTAATAATTGCAGATGCGAAATATTCTTTCATTTGCTGATCTAGACTTTTAATTGTTCCATTTGTAACTAAAGCATAGATACTTAATATTCCGTACGGTAAAATACTTAAACAAACAACGATTGTTTGCATTAATGTCATTCGAGTTATTTGTCGATCAGCTTGTTGATTAACAAGAATTCGGATTCGATGAATATTTCGATATGATAAATAACCAAATATCGTCAATACTAAAATTGGTAATCCAATGAAAAAAACAAAAAAACTATATGTAGTATAATCTTTATATATTATATTCGTTTGTACGCAAACACCGTTTATAATCGTATTGAAAATTGCATATGGAACAGAATGACCAAACCAAATCAGAGTCATAATCAACATAATACAATGTGCCCATTTAATGTTACTGTATTTACGAATGAGTTGATGTCGTGATGTTGCTAAAAATTGATCAATTGAAGCCAAACAAATACAAGTTAGTGATATAAAACCAAACGCTGCAAGAAGACTAGATCGTAGTTTGCATAGAACTACTGTTTTAGCTGTTAAATCAATTCCGAAACCACCGGATAGGATTCGTAAACCGAGATTGAATAGAAGATGCATTGTGTTTACAATTGAACCAATAAGAAAGAAGAATATTGAAGGAATTTGACGATAATTTCTTTCGACTAAAAAGATAAATATATTAAAACCATTGCCAATGATACCATTGATTAAAAGAAAGAAACCACCGTAGATAGTTAATTGCTGTGCAGTGTATAGAATAGACATTATTTTCCAAGAAATGAACGTGTCTCGCAATTGCAACGAGAAATTATCGTCTGAAAATAGAATTATTTCATTAAAATTATTTATAACAATGAACTATGACGAAACACTTTTTTCTATGATAAAAGGAAAATCGAAATGTAAACTAATTGAGTCTGCAATCATAATTAAATGTCAAAAATCATACGTTTATTTTCAAATAATTTCTGTTTCATAGACTAACTATAAATAACTAGTCTTCGCGACATGAACGAACATGCTGAAGAAGATTTATCTCTTTAATGATGATATTTAAACGCTAACGGAGATTTTCTTTTCTAGTAATCTGGTTTGGAAAGATGAGTATCTCTGGTTAATAGAATCAAAAAGAAAATATCGCATCATGTGAACAACGAAATTTGATTCTGCGTAGTTTTTAAACCACCTACAGAGTTTTTTTTAATCTAACCGGACTTTAATCAGATCACTGAATTTAAAATGATAACTAAATAGAGAGATTGAACAAACAAAATAAAGTTTTGACTAATATTCCACGTCAAAAGAAAAAAACAAGATTATTTGCAAGTCAATACAAAAAACATAAATCTTTAAGATTTGTTCTAAGTAGACTTTGGTTTTGACAATATGAAATGTTCTATTTCACTCTTTTTTTTAAAATTTTTAGCATAGACTTTGACGCAGTAGCTATACAATTCAAGTACATCGGATTAAAATCCAATATTTCCTCGCATTTATTTCAATAACAAAAAAACTAGAATTGATTCTATACAATATTCAATGCAGCGATTTCATTTGATTTTTTACAGAATAAAATTCGATTGGCAAATGTACGACGAAAACGTTTCGAACCGATCACGAAGATATAAAAACTACTCTAGAACAAAAGAAAAAGCCCAATTGATTTCTGTTTTTAAATAATTCGAAAGAGAAAAACTTACAGAAAATGGAGCATAAGATACTAAACTAGCGACTGATGCAAACAAATATTCCGCCATTTGTTGATCAAGATTTTTACTTATACCAGTTGCAGATAAACCATAGATATTTAAAATTCCATATGGAAAAATACTTAAACAAACAATGATCGTTTGCATTAATGTTATTCGAGTTATTTGTCGATCAGCTTGTTGATTAACAAGAACTTGGATTTGATGAGTATTTCGATATGCTAAATAACCAAATATCGTCAATAGTAAAATTGGTAATCCAAAAAGAAAAATAAAATAACCATAAATATTATAAGCAATCAATGTAGGACTTGTATTGATACAAAAACCATTGACAATATCATAAAACATCCAATTAGGACTACAATAAGCAAACCAAAAAGGAATCATAATCAACATAATACGATGTGCCAATTTAATATCACTATATTTACGAATAGATTGTTGCCGTGATGTAGTTACATATTGATCGATTGAAGTCAAACAACTGCAAGTGAACACTATGAGACCGAAAAATGCGAGTAAACCGTTTCGGATTCGACATACGAATATATATTTAATCGTGAGATCAATTCCGTATCCAACGGACAATATTCGTACAGTGAGATTACATACAAGATGCATTGTGCTTACAATTGAACCAATAAGAAAGAAGAATATTGAAGGAGTTTGACGATAATTTTTTTCGACTAAAAAGATAAATATATTGAAACCATTGCCAATGACACCACCGATTAAAAGAAAGAAACCACCGTAGATAGTTAATTGCTGAGCGATGTTCGCAAGCGACATTCTAATTATGGCAACACGCAATCTTCCGTTCCGATTGTTAATATTCGAGAGACAAAAAAAAACACGGACTTATGAAACAGCTGCTCGGTTATTCGAGAATGTTTCCGATTAAAATTCACCAGAGAGTAGACGCCGATTCCAGGCGTCAAATGAGTCCACAAGATTTCCTGAAATTCCCCAGACCTCACTTTTGTCTGAACTCCGAAAACAAGTCTATACTTAGAATCAATGATTAATCAGAAATATCGCACAAGTTTTATTTTGAAATAAGATTCTCTCATGTTTTTCATTTTTATTTTCTATACAAATGCAAAAATAAAGTTTAACCACGAAGTTGAAAAGCAGGCGCCGGAGGAAACGAATGTTCGTTTCGATAGGAATCGTCATCGCCTCCGCCCAATAGTTTCTCGTACATTTTTCCAGCTGACGGTGGTTTTGGTTCGTCTTGAACTGTACTCGTGACTGACGAAGACGCACGTTGAGCACCTGCTCGAGCTGCTTTTTCCTTTTCTTCGTTTTTCGACGGCCACGTTGGAAACATCGACGGGTCGATTCGACGAGGACTTTCTTCGAAATATTGATGTTTCAACGCATCCAACGCGGTTATTCGTTTAGCTGGATCGTAAGCCAAAAATCTTTATTTAAAAAACAAGCAAATTTCAAAAATTCGAAGAAGGAGAAATGTTACCTGTTGAGAAGATCGAAACCTTTTTCCGAGAGTAGAGAATTAAATCTTTGTCTCAATTGATTGTACGGATAACGAGAAAACGTCATTTTCTTCGTAAATGGCAGTGATTCATATTCCGGCCAGATGTCTTTATTGGGCGTTCCCAAATCTTTAAAAATGCAATTCAATTGATCTAATTCCGATTTTCCAGGAAACAAAGGTTTCATCAATAACAATTCTCCAAAAATCGCTCCAACACTCCAAATATCAATCGGTGTCGAATATTCTTTGATTCCCAATAACAATTCCGGTGATCGATACCAAAGTGTAACAACAACCGGCGTGTAACCTTTCAACGGCGATCCGTATTCTCTTGCCAAACCGAAATCTCCGATCTTCAAAATGCCTTTATTACTCAACAGGAGATTCGACGTCTTCAAATCTCGATGGATAATCCAATTGTCATGCAAATGATTGACTCCTGAGAGCAATTGATACATCAGAGTCTTGACTTCACCGATAGTGAAAGGTTTTTTCATGGTATGCGTCATTAAACTCTTGAGATCGTGTTCAACATAATCCATAACGATGAAAATTCGGTTCATATCATCGCCAACGACGATTTCCTAAAGAAAATCGAAAAGAAATTTGAAAATCGACCGAAATTCGGTTGAATTTACTCGAACTGTGCAAACATTTTCGTGTTGAGACTTGAGAATGCAAACGATTTCTCTGAGCGAGGTTATTGGAAAACCTTCTTTTTCCTTTTCCATTTTCAATCGTTTCAACGCCACGATTTCACCGGTTTTCTTGTCTTTGGCTCGAAAAACGACGCCGTAAGTTCCTTCTTCGATTCGATTTAAGCACGCGTACTCATCGACTCGTCGACAACCTTGAATTGCTGGATAATAATTCGGCAATTGTGGTTTTTCTTCGACGAGAATCTCTCGTTCGATGTGTTGTTGTTGATGATGAATCGGCGGTGTCATTGCGGATTTCGATGACGAGGATTGAGGAGTTGACGACGAACGACGTCGTGATCGTTTGTGATGGTGATGATGATGGTGGTGATGGTGCCGACGGTGATGATGATCGCTTTTGTTTTCGTCATCGTCGTCGACGGGCTCGTCTTCGTCTTCGTCGTCTTGATCATCGAATCGACAGCGATGAGGAGCAGGTGGTGGAGGCTCTTTTTCATTGTCTAAACGAAATATTTCAAGAAAAAAAAACACGTGAGATTTGAGTTCGATTTACCGGAATTCGAATGAGTTTTTTGTTCGTTATCTTCTTCGTCTTGTTCTCCTTCTTCGAGAGAATTCTGTTCGTCACTTTGTTCGGACAAAGATTCTAAAACAAAAGTCACTTTTTTCATTTTGTTTTTCACTAAAAATTCGAACAAACCAGCTTGTTCTCCTTCTTCGGACGGCGATCGTTGCCCTTTTTTCTTTCGTTCAGGCGAAACTGATGAATGTCGTCGACGTTTTGCTTGTCGATCTTCATCGTCCTGCGAATAATCCATTTCACCTTCTTCTTCTTCTTCTTCATCTTCTTCGTCGACGATTTCCGAATGATAGAGATCACTGTTAATCGCTCGAGCATGTTTTCCACTGCGAATTGTCAAAGGTTTCGCAGGCGGTGGTTTGCTGGTCGAAGTATTGTAAAACGACGAACTTTGTACGACCGATGATTTGAGAGTTTTGTTGTTGGAATTCGACGAGGTTTCTTCGTAGATCACCGTACGATGAGAACCTTTGTAATTACGATTGCTCATTGTTTATTGATGAAGAAAAGAAAGTAATTGAGAAAACTTCTTCTTGCTCAGCGAACGCTGCTGATTGGCTGCCGATCGGACCAATCGGTATTTTTTCTCTTAAAATCGAATAAATTGTTTAAAAACAAATTTCCTTCCGTCGAAAATAAATTTCTCATTAAAAAAATCCCAAAACAACCTTGAACATTCTCAACTAAAAATTCAAACTGCATAACCGTCTCGTAGTTGATCGAAAGTGTCGAACCTCCATAATTTCTTTTCTTTTTTTAAAAAACTGTGTATATGCACGAGTAATGGTGGAATCTACTTGTTTATTTATTTACTTGCTCAATGATTGACTATAGTTCAGTAATCATTCTAACATTATTTTGATATTTAGATGGTATGACGACTTCGAACGAACGTAAATTATGTCTGCAAAGTAGTACAATCGATGTTCGTTTAAATCATTTCAAGTTTACAAGCAGATGATTCTCTTCAATCTCTAAACGTCCTAGTCAATTCTCTTCTGTTTTTTTTCTTCTCTTCTCCAAAAAAAAGCACAACGCCAAGTCAAATTTCAGCCAAAGACAAAAAAGAAAAACCTCAATCG
>Ga0209922_103975_pt1 | contig 11123 bp, 14 predicted proteins | sample ThiBiot_500_biof_FD_183946 | JGI IMG/M metagenome (GOLD analysis project Ga0209922, IMG submission 183946) | Wastewater bioreactor microbial communities from Cape Town, South Africa - Thiocy_expt_500_biof (SPAdes) | ecosystem: Engineered > Bioreactor > Thiocyanate-remediating > Anaerobic-Aerobic ...
CGACTTGATGCTTCACCAGTCATGCCTTGTGTTTCACCGACAACAGCAACGACAACATCGGATTTTTTTGCAATTTCAACAGCTTCATCAATCATTTGTGTTGCCGTACGATTATCTAAGACGATATCACCACCGAATGCATTCAATAATTTGAGTAAATCAGGATCTTCGAGAAGATTCGAGCCTTTAGCATGAAGAACTTGAACATTACTTCCAACAAGTCGATCGATACCTTCACGAACACTAACTGTAGAATTGTAATTACCAGCTGCACACCAAGCACCCAGCAGATTTCGATGATCATCAGCTAATGGACCAACAAGAGCTATTGTTCGACCAGATCGAGCTAACGGTAGAACTTGTTTATCGTTTTTCAAAAGAACGAATGATCGACGAGCAAAATCTCTTGCTGCTAGACGATTTTCATCTGTAAAAATGTCCGTTTGTGGACGTGAATCATCAACATATCGAAATGGATCATCAAGTAAACCTAATCGATATTTGGCTTCGAGAACACGACGACATGCTTGATTAATTGTTTGTTCCGTGATTTTGCCTTGTTGTAACGATTCATTTAATGTTGTTAAAAATCCTTCGCCAACCATATCGACATCAACACCTGCATTGATCGATCGAGCACTTACTTCTTGTAAATCACCTAGACCATGGGAGATTAATTCATTAACGGCCGTATAATCAGTAACAACAAATCCATCGAATTTCCATTGTTCACGCAGAAGATCAGTCAGTAACCATTGATTTGCTGATGATGGTACACCATTGAGATCATTGAATGATGTCATTACACTACCGGCACCGGCTTCGACTGCTGCACGATACGGTTGAAGATAATATTCATACATTTTGACTGGACTCATATCAACAGTATTATAATCACGACCAGCTTCAGCTCCACCATACAAAGCAAAATGTTTAAAACAAGCCATGACTGTATTTGGTCGAGTTAAATCATTTCCTTGATAGCCACGTACCATAGCAGCAGCTATTTGACCGCCTAACCATGGATCTTCGCCAGCACCTTCCATAATTCGACCCCATCGTGGATCACGTGCAATATCTACCATAGGTGAATAGACCCAATTGATACCATCGGCAGATGCTTCTTGTGCAGCAATACGTGCACTTTGTTCGATGACACCTAAGTCCCATGTTGCACTTAAACCTAATGGAACAGGAAAAATTGTTTTGTGTCCGTGGATAACATCGAAACCGAAAATAAGTGGAATTTTCAAACGTGTGCTATTGACTGCAAGTTCTTGTAATTGACGAGTCGCATTTGGTGTATAAGTATTAAGTACTGAACCGACAAGACCATGTTTGATCTTTTCGGAAACATTTTGACTCACAATTGGACCTGTTTGATCGAAACCAACGGAAACAAGATTCAATTGACCAATTTTTTCCATTAATGTCATGTTAGCTAGTAGATCATCAACAATAGATTTCATACGTTGATCTTTTACTGATAGATTTTCTTGTGATTGTACTGTTAGAACAATTTGCCAATTATTGTAAATCAAATGCTCTTTTGATAATGGTACATGAATTTCTCTATGTACAGTCTTGTAACCCGGTGCTGTAACTTGTAGAAAAACCTTTTCTGTATAAGGCATTATTTTCAAATCAGATAAATTAAAATAACCATTTTGATTTGCATAGTAAACTTCATAGCAAATCGATTGTTGTTTTAATTGCATACGAATAATTTCAAGTTTTCCATTGTTGATTCCTCGTTGACATTGTGTTGTATAATCAACTAAACGACCAGTGATTGATACTCGACGAGTATGTTTCGTTGGAAGATTAAATTGACTACATAATATTCGTGGTTGAAAAAATTTATCATCGATAATCTCTTGATCATCACTGTCGAATGTTAATTCACATTCATTTGCTTGTATTTGTAGGAGAAAAAATCGTAAATATATCGTCAAAAATATGAGTACCTTCATATTTGATTATCTCTCAAGCGAATGAAAATCTTTGCAAGGTTAACACTATGGTTTCGAAAGTTCGTTTTTTTTTGATAAGAAACAAACATTTTTATCTGATATAATAGTTCGAATCAACGAATTTACTAATAAATGTGTTGTAACATTCTTTTTTTTTGTTCTTTATTCAAGAAAAATGAAAACAAAAAACAAAACAAACTAAATGAGGAGAAACAAAATTAACCTAAAGAACAGTTTGTCGTTAATTTTGAGCTGACATTGTGCGTCGTTCTTCGACCGGTTTTTCTTCGAGAGAAATTTTGACGGGATCAAGACCTTTGGATAATAAATGTGCATCGAGATATCTAAACAATAATAAATATTTCAAATATATTTGTCTTTCATTATCATACTTTTTCATTCGAGCATCGAGTTTAATTTGATTTTCTTCTATTTCTTTAACCAACGTACTGACAACATCGGATTTATCGAGACGGATAGCCACACTAAATAAAATCAGACTTCATTCCCTACTCGAAAGCATATCTCTCTTCATTTTTTTACCGAATAGCTGAATTATATAATTGTTTTTGATTAATATCAGGTAGATTTTTTGTTAATTTGATTGCAGTTATCAATCCATCGAGATTATTCTTATCTATAATAAAAAAGATCCTATTTGAATTCATCATTTTTCTTTCTCGCTAATTACCAGCCAACATCAATGCATGCAAATTAATTCGATCGTTTCGTGCTTTAAGCCAAGGCGTTTGAAAGATTTTCTCGGCTTGTTTGATTTTTCCTCCTTGAATTAATGTCATACCAAGATCATGTAGAACATTATGTGGACCATGTTGTAATGTTGCAATATCAACAATATCTTGTAAACGATTTAATTCTTCAGATTGAATAAATAACTACATGGAAAAAACAAAAAGGAAATCATAATGAAATCTTGTTGTTTTTCGTCTTCTAGAATTTACTTCAAATAAATGAATATATGGTATATTGCTATTTTCTCTCATTGTTTCAGAATAATATTGTACAAGATCTTGTGGACTTGATTTTTGCAAAAGTATGTCAAAAAATAGATTCCAAAATTTTCGAATAGGTTCACTTGTTCGAAAGTTAAGAAGGAGATTTCCTATGGATGTTAAACCATCGACTGTCAATAATGATGAATCAATTTGAAGAAATTTAATAAGATAATGATAAACTTCATCATCGAATTTCGAATTAATTTTATTTGAAATTAATTTCAATGCATTCTCTTGATCACCATGAAGAAGATGCATATGTGCCAATCGAAATGTTAATTCCGTTGGTAAATTTATGATATTATATGATCTATCATAGATTTCCGAGAGAAATTTCAAATCTTCATAATAATTAGCTTCGACTGTTGTTGTTGTGTCATCGATTTTAACTGTGATTGAATTAAATAATCGATGAAGTGTCGATGATTCAATCTAGAACAAAAGTAGAAGTTGTTTTTTTGTATTTTTAATAAAAAAACAATCAAATAACCTTTTGTTTATTCGAATAGATTTCATGTAAAAGTGTAAAAGCTCGTCGAACTGATTTCTTTTGTACGTAAAGATCTAATAAACGTTTTTGTAGATCAGTTGGATGTTTACCATCTTTTTTAGCTTCTTGATAGATTTCTTCTAATTTACTTCGATTTGCTCGTTGTAAATCAATCGATGCAAGTCGTTCTTTCCACGATAATTCACCTGGTTTATAACGTGCTAATTGTTCGACAATATTACGTGGCAATGCATAAGCTGTTAATAGATCAATTTCATTCATTGAACCACCGATTTTAATCGATTCTTTAATACATTGATCAGCTAGTTGACTTGTTAAATCTTTTCGATGATTTTGTGCTGATAAACGAAGTAAATGTGTGTAGATTTCATTTTTTAATTGAGGTACTTCATTAGATAGATTCGTTGAAATTTGATTGATTAATTCATAGATCGATGATAGATCAGTTGGATTTTCATTCGATTGTTGTTGTTGTTGTTTAGCTACGATTTGATAGATATATCGCGCTAATTCTTCTTGTCTCGTACGTGTATTCAAAAGAAAATAGGATGCAATCTGTTCGATTGTATTTAATGGTAATGATTTTTGTTGAACATCAATAATTAATAAACGTGCAAAACGATCACTTATTGTTTGAAGTTTATTATCTGCAAGTTGTTGAAAGAATTTTTGAAAATTATTTTCATAAAATTGATGAAATGATTTTTGAAATAAACGTGCGTAGGCCGATGATTCAATTGGTGTTGTTAACTGATTGAGTAACTGAAATAAACGTAGACGTTCATCATTCGACCAATTTTGTGATGTTTCATTTGAATATGTATGAACTAATAGCGGATAGAAATAATTTGCACGCATTGAATGTTTCAATTTTTGACCATGTTCAAGATAATCTAATGCTAAACGATAATCATCAATCGATGTTGTATAAAGAACACGAAGAATTGAATCAAGTGGAACAAGATTTTTCTTCACCATTAATGTTAAATATGTATGAATTAAATCGAAATTTTTATTTTCAAATAATTGACGAAAGAATGATACCCATTGTCGACCATGAATACCTTGATATGGTGATTCGTCATCATTGGAAAATTCGATCTTAGATTGAATTTCTAATAATTCAATAGCTGCATCATGCCAACCATTGGTAACACATTGAACAGCAAGATTAAATAGATTATTTGGCATATGTCGATGATCGAGTTCTTTGAATGTATTCAATAATAAATCGAATATAGGTCGTTCTTTATAGGAAATACATTGTCCAAGTAGAATAACAGCGAAATGTGCGTCAATATAAACTGTTGATGATGATGTTTGACGTTGTTGAGATTCGATTTGACCGAAATAATATTCGAATTGTTCTAATTTATGTTCACTAATAAGTGCAGTTAGAATTTCTTTATATGTCGATATTGTTGGCTGTAAACCACGTTCTTTCATTAGTTGTATAATATCATTTGCACCTTTATCATTACCAAGTTTTAATTGACAAACAATCAATGCAGCAAATATATCTTCATCAATGCTAATATTACGTTCTTTGAGCATTTTTAAAAAGTTTTGTGCACGATCTGTATTACCTTCACGACAATATCTAAATTGAAATCGAATTGAATTACAAAACAAACGAACAAACAAATAGATCATACTGAGTTAATAATAAACTATATAAACGTGGAGTTGCTTGAATTTGTTCATTATCAATTAATTTTAAATAATGATCAGCATCGAATATGAAACCATTTTCATTCAAACCGCCTAAATAAGTTTCATAATGACGTGCTGTCAAGCGAACTTTCTTATCATTCAATGTTTTCCATGCCTTTTAATTCAAAAAGAAAAATGACGAAACAAACAAATATTATGTCTTCTTCTACCTCTTCTAACAATTCGACACGTTTCTCCGGTGTAATATGATGAACACAACGTGCAGCTGCTGTTAAAATTAATAAACTAAGTCGTTCAGATATGTTTTCAGATATATTCTGTATAGCATTTGTAAGAATTTCACTTCGAACAAATCGTTTACGATTATAATCAGTTGTTAAATCGAGAAAAACATCTTCATTAGTACGAGAATTGTTTGTTACATAGCTTGATGTTGATGATTGAAATCGAATAAGTTGACTGTATGATTTTGATACACTCAAATTTCGAACAAGATGTCTTAGTACATTAAATCGAGCGTACATCGTTGCTGAATTCGAAAAAAAAACAGAAGTAATTCTTCACTTTCGTTTGTACTCTAGTTGATATCGAATGGTAAACGATGGCAGGCTATTGAAGAACAACTGAGAGGAGATTCATTCCACCTGTAGATGTGGCTAGTTGATGGTTTACTACTTTCATATTCTATCGTGTAATCTAATCAATTGAGTTGTAGAAAATCAAATTTAGAATATTCAGCATTCTTTGTATTCTGTTTTCTTTTTGTCTTAGTCCACGACTATTTTGTTTAATAATTTATTTTAATTCCAATTGCGAGTATACGTACAACGTCATTCAAATGAATATAAAATAATGGAAAAAATTTGTGTAACATATGCAAAAATTATTTTCTCTATATTAGGAACAAAAAAGAGCAAGGAACCTTGATCTTTTTTTTTCGGTTTCACATGCATTTCTACAGCTGTTTCATTATTCTATTGTTCGATCGAACGCATATTCAATTCATTTTCTTGAGGGTGAATAAACAATACTTCGATAGCGATTGAAAGTGTAATAAATGTCTCGAACACATCAGTTTGTTTAGTTCGATCGTATCCAAAAATAGACATCATTCATGGATTCAGACAAGTTGTACGGTGATTTATCAAAAAAGAAAGATAAAGTCATATACGTATCTTTTCAGGACAAAGTTAGATGAGAAAAAACTTTCTTTTTTACTGTTTGAATATTGATTAAACACGTAGATTATTTATTCTAAATTTGTTCTTTTCGGATTAAAACAACACAGAGAAAACATGGAATAATGGAATCTGATAGTAACTAAAGAATGTTAAAACAATGTGTATATCGATACGCAACTACAACATGTATCAAACACACACACACACACACATGCATACATACGAAGTACCTTAAATAAATTTAGAATGAGATTGATTAACACTGAGATAAAATAAATAAACTACAATTAAAGTATTCATATATTTTGTTTTTATTTGAGCAGATTGTTTGTATTCATGAATCTTGTTTATGAGCTTCAGCTTTATCTTTAGCAGGTTCCTTGTTCGAATCACCAGTAACTGCATGTGTGGCTTCCGAAACTTTTTCAGCTACATAATTGTAACTAATTCAAAGAAAAAGAAAACCTACATTTATCAGCACTGAACAAATAAAGTAGAACACATACGCTGCAGCAGTTTTCTCTTTAACGGTACCAACAAGGCCTTTGTCACCTTCACCACCAGCAACATAATTGTAACTTGAAAAAAGATTGGTCGGAAATGTAAATAATAAAAATCTCGACTAAGAACATGTCACTTACGCTTCAGCGGCTTTTTCTTTGACAGTTTCAACAAGACTTTTCGCTTCATGTTCAGCACTACTTTTATTTGCTTCTTTTACGGCATCGACACCTGGTCATAAAATGAAAAAAAAACAACAACAACGATGTTTGTTTTTCTTCTATATTGAAAATCAACATTTTTATGTTTACCAGCGCTAACACGATCACCAACGGAAAGATCGGAATCTTTAGCAGTTTCAACACCTTTTTGCACAGCTTCCGCCATTTCGTCTTTTTATTTATTTATTAGTATAGACGTATGTGAATGTAAAAAGAAACAGAGAGAGAAAGTATGCGTATATTTGGCGCGTGAAGATAGTGAAATGAATGGAGAATAAATCAGAATGTCTGGTAATCACATTCTAGTCACGATGAGCCGAGAAAGAGAAAGAAATAAGAACAAAACTAGGAAAAAAGGAGGGAGGATCATGCGGAAGATGTATGGCCAATGTTGGAAACATTATCAATCAGTTAATATTGCCGTTTAAAGTATAAGAGTAAAGAAGTCGAGAATACGAATGAATAATTCATGTAATCATCATATTTATCGTTTAGTTTATTAAAAAATTATTTTATCTGACTAATAAATTGGGAAAAAAAAAGAATTTATATGAAAAGTTTATCAAAAATAAGCTTGTGTTTGATCGAGATATGTTGCATCAGAGAATGTTTCTGACAATGGTTTACTTGATTTCAAGTCTCGAAGCCATACTTGTAATTCATCTTTAATCACTGGATAGTGTCCAAATGTTCGACGGGCTAATTTAAGAATTCGTCGTGATAAATACCAATGACCTTGTGTCTGCCAAAATGTTTGTAATAAACGTTCTAAAGTACCAAACATTAATTTCTCATTAATCATTCAATGAATAGAAAAGAAATTTTCATTTTCTACCTTTTGCCCAACTAGGTATACGTGTTTCGTCTTCATCATCATTATCCGAATCTTGATCGGAACATACATCATCAATTCCATAATCAGTAGTGCCATCATAAGCTTTTCTACAAAAAATAAAAATCGGCCTATGTCGTAAAAAGTAAATCAAATCGAATTTTGTCAACGAACGTCATTGTAGAATCGAGTTCAAGTTCATCATAATTATCAGCACCTGGCGTTGGCAAGATTGTCCAATCGGCTTTAGATTGAGTATTTGATTGCGTAGTTAACTGATTTTTATCGACCATAGGATTAGTTATTGGTTTTTTAAATGTAGTCAATTGATTTTTAATAACTTTATTTTGAGTAAAAATTTTATTACTCGTTGTATCGAGTACAACAGGTTTATATTGTTGTCCAGTTGGTTTAACAAATGCTGTCGATTCATTCATTGAATTATTAGCTAATGTTGAATTGTTATTATTCGAGACTTTCTTTATCTGATTTATTGTTGTATTATTCGCTTTCGATTGATTATCTGAGATACGTAGTTGATTTTTTTGGTCTTTATCTTGTTGAATCATCTTAGCACGATTGAGAACTTCTTCACGTTTCTTTGCTTGTTCGTGTACTGAAAAAATAAAACGAAACCTATGCACAAAGACGAAATGACCAGTAATAGTTACTTACATTTTTCAATTTTACGTTTTCGTTCTTCTTGTTTACGTTCTTCAGCAGCACGAGCTAATTGTTCACGTTGTTCTTGACTCAAACGATTGGCACTACTTGTAACCGATGGTTTATTTCGAATGAGTGTACGTGAATCACCACGATTTTGTCGATCATTCGATGGACGAGCAAACTAATCGATTGAAAAGCACAGATAAAAATACACACATTTAATTCTTCGACATATTACTTTACGAATAGCACTAGTTTTACCAGCTCCAATACCTGAAATTCGTTTGCCAGCTGACCATTTCGATGATAATTTCGGCTAGGAAATACTCAACAATAACAAAATTGATTTACAAAAAAAATTGATCGATTTACATGATATTTATATCCAGTTGTAGAAGTTCGATTAGACGATGTATTTAATACTGCAGCACTGTCAGTCGTTGTTTCGGTTGGATTCACTTGTGGTATCTGTTTTTTCTTTTTTGTTTTCTTTTTAATAACAACTTTAGGTGCTTGATTTTCTTCATCATCATCACGAATGACATCTGTATTCGTTTGATTGGCATTATTTGGCTCATTACTTATTTTAAGCATTTGATTTGGTGAAGTTGGTTGAACGATAAAACGTACGGGTGCCGATGATTCATTTTGCCAATTAATAGATTCATATTGAATTGCTTGATCGGAACGAAATGGAAGATGAAGAGACTGTTCAAATGTATGTTTTGGCACTGATGCTGATAATGACCCAAGACAAGAATCTAATATCGTTGTAAACGAGCTAAAATATAAAATATCGATATCGATCGATCGATCTATTCGTAAACCAGATATCTTACATAGATGTATGATTATTATCTGACCATTGATTTTCAATTGCTTTTTGTTGTTCAATAATATCCGATGAACTAATCGATATTTATGAATTTGCAACAAAAAAAATCTTTATCACACTCACTCAATTTCGTACAATAATTTCAATGCATCAGATTTCAAAGATGGATTCTCATTGTACAATTGCACAGATTTAGCAAGAATAGCTGATGCTATTTCAAATGAACGTGTATCATCATATTCTAATTTATCAAATGCATCGATAGCGTCGATAACAGACATCTATACGGCAAAAAAGAAAACAAAAACAAAAGGAATTTTCAGCAGTTTTTTTATTCAATCATTTTCAGAGAGATTTTGTTTTTTTTTGTTGTTGCAAGACTTTATATCTATATAAATACGAACAATGATATATACGTATATGTATATTTTTTTAGTGTGTGTGTGTGTTCTGTTTGTATACTTTTTTTTTAGACAAAGACAAAGACATAAACATAAAAGTAATGAGAGTGATAGGTAAACAAAAAGTAGAATTACGCACGTACAAAAGAAAAAGAGAAGAGAAGAACAACAACAAGAATGTATTCTCAGTTTACAATTGAGAAATAGAAAATATTCGACCATTGATTTGCTAGTAGTATAATGTCTGATTTAGTCTTTTTTTTCTTTCTCAGGCAAATTATGGTCTATTTACATAAAATAATGGTTTCATAGTTTGTATTTATTTATTTCCACTGCCAGGCGGTGCAACACCAGTATTTCCTGATCCAGATGCAGCCGCTTGAGCTGCAGCTTGCTGTTGAGCAGCGGCTAATTGAGCATAATACGTTTGGTAGAACACAGCGCTTGCGTCAGCAAGTTGTGCTTGTTGCTGCTGCTGTTGCTGTTGTAGATCAGGTTGTTGAACTGCTAGTTGTTGTTGTTGTTGAGTTTGTGCCTAAGAATATAAATGTATGAAAAATGAAGTGAACACTAGACGAATATTTACCATTTGTGCTGATTTTAACCATTGTGCCCATTGTTGACTTAATGCGTTAGTATCTTGCTGTTGCTGCTGTTGTTGTTGTTGTTGTTGTTGCTGAACGGCTGCTGTTTGTGGATTAAGAGCAGCTGCACATAATGCAAGCCATGGGTCTAATGCATTTTGTTGAGAAGCATTTCCGACGCCGGCTAATTGACTGATACCTAGTGAATTTTGACCTTGTAATGAGAGACCTGGATTATTAACAGCTTGTTGTAACATTTGAATAGGGAATTGTTGTTGTTGTTGTTGATTAGATGGAGGATTTTGAAGAAGTGGCTGAGGACGATGCTGTTGCTGTTGCGATTGATTATGAAATGAGTGTTGTTGTTGTTGTTGCATTGGTGGCTAAAAATTATAATAATATTATTATTATTTTGTGTTGTAAAAAACAATGAGTTCTTACTCGAGAACCATAACCTTGTCGGTCTTGCTGTTGATTATAGTTATTGTTATTATTATTATTGTTATTATTGTGCATAAATCCTCTTCCGCCGCGTTGTTGTGATTGATTTCTATCAAAATCATTAAATCGACTACGTTGTTGATTATTTGAATCTTGTCTAAAACCGCCCGAACGTGGATTATCATGAAATGATCCACGTTGACCATATTGATTTCGATTATTATCGAAACCACCTCGGCCACGACTATTCCCACCGAAATCATTTCGTTGTTGTTGATATCCTCCAC
>Ga0209922_103986_pt1 | contig 11100 bp, 12 predicted proteins | sample ThiBiot_500_biof_FD_183946 | JGI IMG/M metagenome (GOLD analysis project Ga0209922, IMG submission 183946) | Wastewater bioreactor microbial communities from Cape Town, South Africa - Thiocy_expt_500_biof (SPAdes) | ecosystem: Engineered > Bioreactor > Thiocyanate-remediating > Anaerobic-Aerobic ...
TTCTGAAGGTGAATCGTCAGGTGCCACAGATGCTCCAGATGGTGTATCAGATACTACAGGTTCTGAAGGTGAATCGTCAGGCGGAACAGTAGACCATGAAGATCATACCACCGGTGGAACAGAATCTCCTGATGATCAAACAATAGATGCAACGGAAGATCATGATGATCAAACAACAGGCGCAACGGAGGATTATGATGACCAAACAACAGGCGCAACTGACATTCCTGAAGAACAAACAACTGTGGAGACCGTTAGTACAAACGGCGATGATGATGATATAACTTTTGGAACGGATGATTATGATATGGACACTACTTACGGATATGATGACGAAGACGATTGAGCAACATTGTTGTTCTATCGATTGCATGAGGTCACATAAATAATAACGTTGTAGTATGGAAAATGGAAATTCGATTATTTTTTATCTACTAATTTCTTTTTTTACTTTTATTTATGGTGAAGGTATTATTTATATATTTGCTTCTGCATGATAATGCATATTTTCATGCAAATTATTTTTGCAGAACATAATAAATCTTTGTATTCTTGCATAATTCAGACATCTTGGATTTTTAATCGAAAGTTACCGATTGACATTTGTGAATTTCTCAATTGTCGTAATGTCATTGAACGAATAGAAATACTAGAATTATTTCGGTCGTATTGTTTCCTTTCATTTGGTTTCAGTTGAAATATCATTCGATTCAATTCTATCTTTATCTTTTATTTCAAATAACCTTTGATGCGAAAAGATCACACTATTGATATCATTAACTAAACTTGATCCGAGACAACATGCACCAAAAAAAAAAAGAAAGAATGAATGAAAAGCAGAAATTTGAATAAATTTTCATAGATCTATTCGAATATTTATTGATTGATTTACACATTTAGAAATGAATGAACGTGCATACAAAACATTGAGACAATAATAATAGTAATAATAATCTAAATTTAATGAGATCATAAAATCTCATTCCATCTAAGTGGAATTCATTGATCACTCGATGAACTAGTTGGTTAAATGTATGTATACAGACAAAACAAGATAAAGCTGAGTTAGATAAAAAGTGGGAAAAGAAACGAAAGCAGAAAGATGATAGTCATTTTTTTTTCTTTTTAGGTCAGCCTGAGCGATTCTAATCAAACCAAAACAGAAACAACATTTATGTAAACTAATATAGACGCATATGTACTTAAAAGTGTTAGTTTTTTTTTTCTTCTTCGTCTTGTATTCCGTTGATTTTAACCACGGGATACAGCAGCGTATCCTCCGCGTGCACGTTGAGATACGATGCCATATAAAATCAAAGCTATAAGTGCTAAACCAGCTGCAACTAAAGCTAATATGGCCACATGAAAAACTGCTGTGACTTTCGTGCCAAAATAAACTAAAGCACAACCTTGTGAAAAATAATCTTGTTCATTAGGACGCGGATTTGTTGAACAACCTAATTTCAAATTTTCAAATAAGATAATCAACCAACTAGAAATATCGTCTTCTTTTATGATTTACCTTTGACAATACAACAACTTTCCGGTTGTCCGTATTCATTAGCACGTATATCATACGTACCACTAAAACCGCAGCAATTATATGTCTACAAAGAAAATGTTTGTTCTCTCCCTCTCTTTTCTCTACACATACTTTATGTAAGTAATCCGCTTTGGCTTTCAAATCAGGCGCTAAATCATTATATACGGTGGCATTTAAAAAGTTCATATCATTATTGACGCTATTTTGTACTCGGCCTGTTTTATACGAAAGCATTGCCCAAGTACCGACGGCAGCTAAACATTTCATCGATCATTTATGTTCATCAACTCAAATTATTCTTACCAAGAGTTCCGAATGAAACAAAAAGTAAAACAAGTGCAGCTAATCGCAAATTGCTTGTATCGGTAAATGCACCGATAACGCCCAAGATAACTACAAGAATGACCAAACTACCGACGACAATAAGTAAAATGCTTGTCGTAAATAAATTAAATACACCGAAATTATATTCGATAGTTGCATTTCGAAGTAATAAGAAAACTCCATAGACCAATGTTACAATACCACTTCCGAGACCAAATAAAGCAAATGCTCCTGAACAATAAGAAAAACTTAGTTGCTTCTTTTTATTCTTTTCTTCCTGTTTTAACAAATCTTGTTTCTTCTCGATTTTTCTTCTGTCATCCAACTAACATCATTCCGCTTAAATAATTCTTTTGAAATAAAAGAAGAAGAAAAAAGAAGGAAAAGGAAGAGAACTACTCATTTATAAGACGTTAACACGAAGTGAAGAAAAAAGAGAATCACTAAACGTGTGAAAACCTTTTCTCTTTATACGAAACGTAAAACAAAAAAAGCCCTTTAGCTTTTCATTGAATCTAATTTACCTATTAAACCTTTGGAAGTTCCGTCAATTTCAACAGCCATATTGAATCCTTTTTGATAAAATCGGTTAAAATGTGAAAATCAAACTGATATCTACAACAAATACCAAAGAAAAAGGAAGAATATTCTTCAGTGTGTAGAATATGTCGTTTTTATTTTTTTCTAACTCGGATGTAAAAAGAAAGAAAATGACATGAATAAAAAAAAAGAAGGAAAAAAAAGAGAGAGAGAGTCGGTTTTTTCTTCTACAGCTATTTTATCTATCTTTCTCTGAAGTTTTTTTCATGCGACATAATCTAAAAAATGGAATATGCTGTTTTTTTACGTTTTCTATCTGTTAAATGTCCGGTTCAATGTAAAGAAAAAGGCTAGAATATTAGTCTACTTTTTGCCTTCTTACCTGCTTCTTTCTCCTTTTCTCTCTTTCTTTCCTCTCGAACGCAACGAGATAGAGAGAGAGAGAGAGCGAGAAGAGGAAAGACGAGTTTACATCGGCAGACGATGTTGGAATTATCCTCTCTTTTCTTCTCTACTGCGTAGTTCGAAATTTAAGCGAGTCCGACGACAGACAATTTTTTTTACTAGTCAAACTATACGTAAAGATGAAGCGAGAGAGAAAAGGCGAGACATGCTCGTAGAATTTCAAAGAAATGGATATGTACTTTGACCGAGATTGAACACAAGCTTATTTACTGAATGTATATATATCTTTCTGTCGAATGAATGAATAAAAAAAAACAGAAAGGTTCGTTAACAATAAACGAGATACGTAGATAAACACACAAGTGACAATAGAGAAGAAGGAAGAAAAAAAAGTCTAATTACAAAGTTACGATTATAATAATCAAAGACGACTGGAAGTATCATGTCTGTATGCAGAAAAGAAATGTGTGACAAGCTACGCATATGCAAATTCAATTAGAATTGTCTTCTTGTTTGTACATGTCGTCGACAGTAAATAATCGATCGATACCAATTGAAAATTGAATTTCGATATGTTCGATTGAACCAACTGTAAATGATCGGATTATGACAACAACTGCTAATCGACAGCCAATAGAATAGGAAATAAATTGTTGAATATTGGCACTGATTGAAGTCTTTTTTCAAAAGAAATATATCGCGCATATAAAGAAAATTTAATGGTAAATGTGAAAACGTAAATGCAATGAGAATTATAATTAGCAAACGAATTGAACGTGTACGTGATTGTTCGAATGTTCGAAATTGTTGAACACCAATGATTCGACGACGTGCTAATAAACGTGCTGTTAATAAGCAAAGACTTGTAATAATTAAGAATGGAAGAATATGAAAGAGAAATATTAAACAAAATAGACGAATCTTTCGTATTTGATTTGTTGATAAATATTTCCATGTTGTTGGAAAAAGTATTTTACATGTTATTAATTGTTCATAGGAATTGAAATAGATTGGAATTCGTAATGAAATAAAACTCATTAGAGAAAATAAACTTGAAAATAACCAAATAAAAACAATTATTTGATAAGTACGTCGACGATCGTAATGTTGAAATGGATTTTGAACAATTCGATAACGATCGAATGCAATAATACATACTGTCAATATTGAACTGTTCGAAGCAAGAATTTGAAGTGATTTGGTTAGAAGACATATGTATGAACATAATGTAAATCGTTCGAGCAAATATTTCGAACAAAATAACAATTGAATTGATATTGTTAGACCAGATAAAGCATCGGATACGGCTAGATTTAATAGAAATCTGTGTGAACTATATGATAGGACATTTTTAATTGGTATTGTTGGAGAGAAGATATGTCTTCGACGGTGAAAACTCCAACGACAAATGAGACCATTTGTTAAAAGTGCAATAAATGATGTTAAACTATAGAGTAATAGTAAAACGAGATCACAAAAAAACATGAGTTGATCCATTTCAGTAAAATATTCATATGAGGGGGGAAAAAAACAAGACGACAATGACAATAAATTATCTGGTTTTTATCGATGAGTATAGATGAAATGATCGAGTCTATTTTTACTTACGCGATCTATCCCTCGCACTTTGCTTAGAAGATCAAAGACAGACTTCAAACTATTTTTATTTCTGAATTTTTAAATATGAACAAAATTAATAATTTAACAAGAACAGTTCCATGTTTGTTTGCCTAGAGAAAAATAAATGCAAATTGGTAAAGAAAAAAAGACGATGTTGTTAAATATATTGCGCAGATTTTCATATCGAACAGGTAATTATGTGTTTCCGAATAAATATCAAAGTCGAACTATTGATGACTAACGCCAACTATCCAACGGATGAGCTCTATGGACTGAATAGAACACGAATACGAAAAGAAAGTAATAGAAATCGTTCGTTCGCCTTCTATTTCTAGAAAATTATTATTACGAAATGGTAAATTAGAAAATAATTTTCTTACGATATATTTTTTTTTCTTTAGTCGAAAGATAAAAAATTAAAAACAGGTGGCAAATTAATTCATCCGAGCAGTCGAAAAGCAAAACAAATTTCGAAATTAGAATGTCATGCTGGACGAGTTGTGAAGTAAACTTTTTCTACGAACATAAACACAGAAGATAGATTTCGTCTTTAAAGAAAACGTCAGAATACAAAAGCAAAACACAATAATCTTCGTGATCGAATTCAATGGTTTAAAGATCAATTAAATGAAAATCAAACTCATTTAACTAGACAAGAAATTCATGAACTCATTCAGAAGTATTGTAAATATTTGCAGGGTATTAATTAATATGATTTTTCGTAGGTATCTTGGGAGATTTCAAGATGAACTCGAACAAATTGAATTAAAAAATCAAATAGGCCATCGACAAAAAACACCACAATATGCATCACGAAAAGCATTAATTGAATCAACAATTCAAGCCGAAAGAAACGAATATGAAACTAATGGTTTTGGTAGAGTTCAATCGTTTTCTTTTTCTTGACAATTAAAATCATTATTTTCGTTTTTAGAAATTCCAAATCTCCTTCAAATAGATGCTGTCAAAGAACTCCGGTAGATCATATTTGTTTATTATTATTATTTCTATTTCTTTGAATTAGAAATTGGGATGGTAGTATTCGATTTATGCCACGTTTGAAATTATGTACACTTAAACATAATTCATCAGCAGTTAATAACACTCAGATTGATCCGATTGATAACGAATCTATGGATAGTGATGTTGAATAAAATAAACAACTAAATAAAAGAAGATTTACTCCATAAGAAATTGAGAGTAACCATAAAAATAAATTGTTTACGACGTTTTCTTCCGTTGATTAGCAGATATTCAAACGATGTGTACTGGTTGTCAATGACAACTGATTACATTCGTCGATGAAAAGCTTTTCTTTTTCTCTTTCATCGATTTTATTTTCCAGACTGTTTCCATGTTAATGAAATATCGGAGGAGAATAATATTGCCGAGTTGTTTCTTTTTATTTTTCATTTGTCGAGAGGAGAACTAGAAAAACTCACATTCCAGTTCAGTTTTATAGTCATGCAAATTAGCGAAACAATTTTACTGATCGTTATCGCTTTGATAACCGGTATATCGGCACTTTTTTGTATTATTTCATTGGCAACACCCAGATGGTCGTTAACACAGGGTTTATATTGTGATAATTGTTCACAACCAGCATCGGGTCTCGCTATAGTTGCCTTTATTTTATTAATAGTTGCTCTTGTTATAATTTGCTTATTTATTGCTCGAATTTTACCTAATTCGGTACGAGCTCTCGGCGTTATCGTTCTTTTTCTCGGCGTTATATTTACATTATCAGCATTTGCATCTTATTTTAAAGATTGGTCCGGCTATTCATACAAATTGATGGTTGTTTCGAATTTTTTCTGTGTGATTGCAACAGTAATGGCGGGTTTTTGGCTCGGAGGATCGTACGCTGCATCAGTAGCACGTACCAATTAAATCACCCTTTTAAAACAATTCATTTTTTGCTTTTTATTCAATAGTCCATATATATTGTTTGTGTTTGTACTATCACCATAATAAACTTCTGTTATTATTCAATGTAACGTTATCTAGCGCTCTCTATTGAATTTGTTGATTTGATGATGAAAAGAAAGTTACCAATCCTAATTGTTTATGTCTCAACTTACTTACTTGCAAACGATTTACGTTGAATAAATGAATCACACGTACACTATTTTTTGTTTGTTATATATTTAATAAAAAAAAAGAAAAAACGAGAAAAAGATGGTATGAAAATCATTGTGTTTTGTATGATTTTGAATTATTAGTTTCTAATTAGATGCGTGAAACTGTCGACGATGACGAAGAGGATGTCATTCTTGATCGACGAACTTTACTTAATCAACCAAATAATTTAGATTTTACCAATAATTCCGGTCCGATACTCTTAGGTGTCAATCGATTTAACATTAAAGTCTACGATGATCCCATTAAATTATCTCGAGCGAAAGCTATTCTCTTGGCAACAACATGTATATCAATTGTAGGAGACTTTGTTTTGTTTTCGAAAATATTTTTATTTTCAATTTAAAGGGTATGTTTACTGGTCTATTGGGTCCAACGCTACCATTTCTTTCTCAACAAATACCTGCTGAATTATCATCAGTTATCTGGCTTATCGCTTTAAAAGCAATTGGCTTTCTTCTAGGAACAATTTTAAGTACTTATCTATATTCATGGTAAATCGTTTTGAAAAAAAGAAACAAACAAGAAATTCTAATATTATAAATAGGTTCAATGTTTGTTGTTTACTCGGTTTATCGTGTTTATCGATTAGTTTCGGTGTTTGTTTACTTCCATTGATCAATGACTTAGCTACATTTTATTTGACTTCAATTATCTTAGGATGTGGTCTCGCAATATCTTATAATGGTAAAACAATATTAATAGATTAAGCTTTTTCGAAATTCTAATGATTCGTATTTGTAGGTATTGAGACATTGTACAATCGTTTATGTACACGTCCATCATTAACATCGATTCGATGGCTGCATTTGTTAATTGCACTGGGTGCTATTCTATCAACTTTGATGATTTTTCCATCGACAATATCGAATAAAAATGAAATTTTAACCACAACAATTACGTCGCGTATGTTTGATTTTTATTTTCAATTCAATCTGCAAATTTATATTTTAGAAACTATTCGTCCACGTCGAGAAATTTCCCATGACGTAATCGATTTACTTGCCTCTTTCACAACGGAAGAATCTATTTTAAGCACGACAACTTCATTTGAACCATCATCTGATTCACTTTTGTCTACATTCAATACAACAACAACAACAACGGCAGCATCAAATGTCATACATAAACCATCAATTGTCGAAACTGATCAATTAAAACAATCGATCGTTGTTAAACCATCGCCTGAACCGAATCAATTGCCTAAACAACCGATTTGTCAAAAAACATTCTGCTGTTATCATCAAGATGAAACAATTGCAAATCAAACAAAAAGTTCAGTGATATTCTCATGTCAAGAAAAAGACGAACAACCATCGAATGATTGTATCAGTATAATCAAATCTTGCCAAAATTCTACAACACACGTATGTTTGACCGAAAAACCAGATCTTCGCTGTCGAATTGATGATATTTGTGATAATCAAAATAAACCGAATTGTTCAATTGAATTAATTGAAAATGCATTTATACCAACAACTACTACCGAATCTACGACGACCAGTTCTACTAGCACCACAACCACCACTGAATCTACAACAACAACAACTACAACCACCACAACTACTACTACTACAACTACGACCACAACAACAACAACAACAACACGTCGAACTACTCATCGAACTAAACCCTCGATGGCTGAATCTAATATCGATGATTATTCGGGAAATCTCTTCATTAAAAAACTTCATTCGTTTATCGAATCGATTACATCAATAAATTTAATCTATTTTTTTCTTTCATTTGTATTTTTCATCTTGGGAATATCTTATTCCGTATTAGCTATGCGTGGCGAAGGTGCCAATGCACCCTCAACAACATCAAAATCAGTCTCACTCAATCCTTTATCATTATTCTTTGGTAATTCTCATCGAACAATACAACAATCAAATACACGTCTATCATTACTATCCGATCGAACGTCATTAAAATTTGTTTTCCTTTTGATTCTATTCTATTTTATTCTATCGGGTATTGAACATTCATCGATCTACTTAACATATATCTTTGGTCAACGACTACAATTCGAAGATTATCAATGTTTATTAATTCAATTCCTATTCTTTTTGGGTTTATTATTCGGTCGTTTAATTGATATTTTAATTGATTACGGTTGTTTTCTATTTAATACACGTATAACAAATCGAACGAAAAAACAATCAGATAAATTTCAATTAATATCAATTAAATTGTGTATACTTATTCGTTTGATATTCTTCGTTATACTTTGTTCGACATTAAATTTTTCTCATTTATTTCAACCGAATACTTCTCTCAAACAATCGATTCAAATGTTCTATTTGATTTTCTTTCTCTTCGGCTTGCTAATTGCGTCGATACCAACATTAATTCTCTTTTGGATTGAACGTGATTTAAGTTTAAATGAAACATTACTTCGTATGATTCTAATTGCAATAACAATAAGTGAGATTGTCTTTCCATTAAGTTTATTTTACACGATAAAACATTACATATTCTCATATTTATATTATTTCTTTCTTGGTTCATGTTGTTTATTAGTCTTATTTCTCTTTATTTTGTATACGAGTAAGAAATGGCAAAGAAAACGTTTATATCGAATATTGCCAACATCGATGGATGTCGAAGAGATTAATTTCGATAATCAATCGGCTGATGAGGATGATGATGATGATTATTCAACAAGAAATGGACGCGTAGATTTTAATGAAACAAAACTTACACTCGATAATGAAAGAACAAAAGGATTCAAAGGACATTAATAAACGATTGTTCATGTGAAATATTTTGTAAAAATTTGTCTTCCGTTTCTCTCATTTTCTCTTGTGAATTTTGTTGAATTAACTTTATTTTTTTTTCGGCCGGTGGACGTTGTTGTCTGTTGTTTTTTTTTCTCTTTGGAATAAAAAAAACCTAAAAACTTTAATCGATTGGACAGAGAGTTTATTTACTTAACATCAGAAAAAAAAAGAAAATGCATCGCACATTTCGTCACTTTTATTTACCTTAACAGTAAAACTTTTTTTCTTCTTCTTCGATTGACATTGAAAATGATTCGTAGATATCGATTAGTGACTTTCGTATGTTTTCTCTCGTTTATCTTTGTAATATTCTATGAAACGAAATCATTGAAAGACAATATTTCAATTCCTCAACCGCAAAGTCAATCCTATCGTGGATGTATTATTTCATTGATTCGAAGTGATCCAATAGTCGGTTTAAATCGATTATTGAATATGCTCAATTCACTTCGACTGTATTTCGATAATATCGATCAATATCCGATCTATTTATTTCATGAGCCCACATTAGAAAATCGCATAAAAGAACAAATTCTCTCTTGTTCAGTAAGATTAAATATTCAATTTGTCGAAATTGTTTTTAATTATTCGATTCCAACGAATCGTTCGGGTTATTCACAAATGTGTCAATTTTGGTCGTATGATATTTGGTTTAAATATACGATTCTTCGAGAACAATGCGATTATGTCATGAGATTCGACGATGATTCCTATTTGATTAATTCAACACAACGAGATCTATTCGAAGAATTTCATCGAAATCAATTTGATTATGGCTTTCGAATTGTTTATCATGATAATAATGGATTAGATTTTCTTAAAGAAAATCTTCGACAATTTCTACCATCGAATCAAACTCGACGTGGATGTGTGATGAGTTTATGTACGAATTTAAATGAGCCGAATGGTTATGATGGTTTAGCTGTTTATAATAATTTTTTCCTCATGCGTCTAAATCTCATGTATGAACATACGATTATTAAAGAATATCTACAACAATTAGTTAATTCTCATGCATTTTATCATTATCGTATTGGTGATGCAAATATTCAAACAATATGTTTGTTACTTATTGATAAAGCAATTAAAATAACTTATTTAAAATTTTCCTATAATCATAATGTACATGGTGCCGCAGAATTACATGCATCATTTGTTTATTATCATAATACGGCGTTAATGTGGCAATTGAATATGAAAATGCCGAATAGAACATGTCGAAAAGTATTGATTGCAAATGAATTTACTGTAATCGAGAAACGAATTGAATAAATTGGAATTTATTTATTTTATTTCTGTAGTTGAAAATGTGTTGAACAGACTGCTTATTATAGGAAATGTATAAAATTATTTATTTTGTATAGAAATCGAACATCGAGCGTTGCTTCAGAAAAATTTCTCGGATGTATACTAAAGCAAAAAAAAACATCAATTAAATCATCACATCATCTCATAGCATGATTTTTCTTAGCACAAAAACAAATGAAACAATTGAGGCAACAAGTGAAACACTTTGTTGAACCATCAGGCTACCACCATGTGGATGTGGTGTAGTCGTTGATATCGTTGTTGTTGTCGTTGTAGTTGTCGTTGTAGTTGTCGTTGTAGTTGTAGTCGTCGTCGTTATAGTAGTTGTTGTTGTTGGGATTGTGGTAGTTGGACCTCCTGGGGTTGTTGTTGTTGGGATTGTGGTAGTTGGACCTCCTGGGGTTGTTGTTGTTGGGATTGTGGTAGTTGGACCTCCTG
>Ga0209922_103989_pt1 | contig 11097 bp, 13 predicted proteins | sample ThiBiot_500_biof_FD_183946 | JGI IMG/M metagenome (GOLD analysis project Ga0209922, IMG submission 183946) | Wastewater bioreactor microbial communities from Cape Town, South Africa - Thiocy_expt_500_biof (SPAdes) | ecosystem: Engineered > Bioreactor > Thiocyanate-remediating > Anaerobic-Aerobic ...
TATATAAATTTTAAATGTTGGGTTTATGAACGTATTGATTTATTTAAAATTTATTTATCTCGATCAGCAGGATCATTTTGTGGTTTTAATCAAACATCGGAAAGTTTCAAAGCTGAAGATGGTGCTGATCTGCGAATTGAATTAGATGAAGCCGAGCGTATTCGTAAGTTTTTACTTTTTGTGAAACGAACAGAAGAATTGACTTGAATACTTAGATGATGATTGTCCAATTCGTTATGACGATGGACGTAATCCATGGCAAGCAATTGACGAATTTCTATTTTATTATGCATCAGGAAGACAAAATATTCCATCATTTTTACTCTTTCTCACTCTCCTATTTGCACTTCTCAGTGTTTTTTAATCAGTATATTGTGTAGTGACAACAGTTCTTCTTCTGTACATTCCATTTTTTACACGCGTATAATGACAGTTTTAGCGATTTTGCTCTGTGTTTGTTTTATTGTATACATTAACCAATTTATTCACTATCAATAAATAAATGTGAAATCTCTTTTTTTTTTGGAATTTTATTTGTGTCAAATTACTAAGATATTGAATAGAATAGATCAGTAGCGTAAACTTTATTATCGTCCTGAAAAAGAAAACAATAAACAAGGTATTTCGTAGAAAATCTTTATGCTATCGATTGGCTATAAATTATGTCGTCTTATTTTCATTTGATCCTCTATTTTCGAACAGAAAAGTTCACACGACGAATAACATTTAACATTCCCGTATAAAATAAACAAATCGCTTTCTTTTACCGAAAGATAATGAAATAGTATAGTTAGTAGTTAGAGGTAGAGGCATTTTGTTTGTTTCATAGATGAGTGACTTTCAAACTACCGAACAAAAAATCAACAGTGCTCGAGAAGGTTTTCGTCGTATTCAAGGTGCTAATAGCAATGGTGTTTCTTGGGATAATTGTGGTATGTAGCAAGAATTAACGAATATAGATACGTAATACAAAAGGTGTTTTGAATAGAAAGTATCATCAAAAAATATTTCTCAGACATTTCAAACAGTCGTTTGGAAACGTTGCTTTGTGAAGCAGATGAAGATGGTACAGCTTTGATTGATACTGTATTTCCAAGATGAAAACTCTTGTAATTTAGGGTGTGAAATAATTGAACTCGACAAGTTCATGATTTTGCTTTATCATTAAATGAAGCAAATGATAATCGTCCAGAAATTTTACCTGTAAGTATCTATTCAAAACATCCAGATGAGATTATAAAACAAATCTAACTTTTTCTCTCCAATTGAAATCTTTTACGAAAATGTTTGATGAAAACTCGAAGTTATTTTTGTTTTTTTTTAAGAGTGATGCTCCATTATTGCAAAACATGTCCGATCTATTAAAGGCTATCAATTTACATGTGAATTTAGCAGGTTCAATTAATAAACAAACATTCAAAGGATTATTTCAGCAATACAACATAGCATTCACTAGCTAATTTTTATAAACTCTCTAGTTATGCCTTTCTCGTCTATTTTGATCAAAAGTTGTCTTTCACTTTTCTTTGTTATGGTCTATTGAAGTTAGATTGATTCAAGATAAAAAAGAACTTTCTCTTGATAATTTACTGTTATTTTTTCGTCATGATACATGGTCAAACTGGGCAAAAAAAAAGAACGAAGAACTATAACTATATCCGTTAATGAATAGTTTTTCAAATGAAGGATAATCGATTGTGTTGTTGGTTATGTGATGAGAATCTTGAGAAAACGAATGCTCTCCATTCAAATAAATTGTAGTAAACAGAATTGGAATTAAAAAAGTGACTATGGAAATGAAATTTGATTCTAGTGAAAGGAAAGAAGCATTCGTTGATATTTCGATCAGTTGATTTTCAACTGAATCTACTTTCGATTCGGACAAATATTCAAATGGAAAAGAAACAACAAAAGTCAAAGCCAAGTCCTATTTTTGATCTTTTCTATTCTGACAAATTTATTGACGAAGAAGAACAAGAAAAAAAGATGTGTTGTAGTTTTATATGAATAAACTTATTCGAATTTGATACGATCAGTTAGTGTAAATCTAATTGAAAAAATGCATTTGTTTCAATAATAAGAAAATGATAATTGTTCTCAAACAAGTTCGTCAACAATTCGCTATCACGAAAACAATCTGTTCATCACTTTGAAATATCGAAGATGAATTTCTCTTCTATTATGTAGCAGGAAAACAAAATCAATGTTTATTAATTATTGAATTTCGACACGATATACAGTGACAAACACACTTTTCTTTTAAGTATATGACAGTTTTAGTGATTTGATTTTTGAATTGTATACATTCTAACCAGTTGATGTTCTATATTAATAAATGTGTTTTTTCTCATCATTCATTCGTTATTAACAATGATCAATATTTGAATAATGAAATAAAGAAAGTAGAATTTGCTTTTCCTTGAGATCTCGAGACAATCGAAAGGAAAGAATCAACTCTAATAAACACAATTTTAATTTCAAAAAATGAACATCCGATTACTGATAATGAACAAAATCATCGTAGAAACAATTTAAATGTTCAAATTACAACTAAAATTTGTTCTCACGCACACATAGATTTTCAGTGTAACGTGTTTTCTTTTCCTTGAATCCTGGAAAGAAAAGAAAAGAAAAGAGAAGAAAGTACAAAAATTGTTCTTTTAAGATAATCCTGATTATCCATTTAATGACGAAAACCTTTTCTCATTGAATGATTCATTCCGAAAATAAATTGATTTCTGCGTTTGTTTTTTTTTTCTAAGAAGTATTTTGATTTAATTGTTAGAAAAACCAAACAAAGAGTGTTGAAAGAAGCAGAAGAAAAACAAGAAGAAGAGGAAGAAGAAGGGCAAAGTCGAGAAAGGTATTCTGCGATGTTTGTGTCACATTTTTTCTTCTTTCTTCCTATTCAAACAAATTTGTCATAGATGAAGAAGAAGAAGAAGAAGAAGAAAATGAGATCTTCCGTTTTGTCTAGATTTCTTTTTCTCAGATTAAAAAAAAAGTCTTTCTGTTCTTTTTTTTTGAGAAAGAAAAAGAAAAGTGTTAGATGAACATGAAAAGTTGAAGTATTTTGTTAATGATCCCAATGGGAGTTGTGTCATAAATATTGTTCGTAGTGTGTGATGTCTTCTGTTAATTCGAATGTGGAAAAACCATTAGAATTAATTCAAAGAACCTATTTGAATCAATCGACAGCGGTATTCAATACAAATGAGAATCGTTCGTCGATGGCTAAAGTGTCAACAACTCAACCGTCGAGAAGAAATTCGATTCATGATGCTCATGAAACGACAAAAGATGAACTTAATAAGATTCTCGTTGATATTCAAGAACATCTTTCTAAATTGAAAGTTCTCTTAGAAACCATGGACACATTCGACAATATTAAAGGACAATTTTTTAAGTTTAAAACTCATTTATTTGACAAAATTCAACAAATCATTTCGAAATTATCCAATCAAACAACACGAAGGTTTTCCTTGTTGTCTAAATACGGACTCAATTGAATCATCATGTTTTGTTTATTAGTAGAGCATCAATTGTTTCAACGAAAAGTTCAACGAATATCAATGGATATTATCCTCAACATACAGTTTATTGTATTGAATATTTCCGAAATGAACTTGTTAAATCGATTTATTTATTATCTTCGTTAACTTTTTCGAAAGATATTCCAATTGCAACATTAAATGCAATTATTGTTCAGCCAAATCCCGAAGACATTCAATTAGATGAACAAGATATGTCTCTTTTTCAAATCATTCAATTAATTAAAAAGTTCTCTTCTCTCTGTTTGTTTTATTTTCTCATCACAAAAATCTATTTTCGTTGTAGAGATATCAATCAATTGGAAGAATATATTTATACATTAAATCAACGATATTACACTCATTTACCTGATTGGCACAATTTAGGTAATCAAATTTCAAGTTTGAGTTGTTTGTCGTTGAATTTGTTTGTTTGTTTGTTGAAGATGAATCGGTGGTGATGAATGTGAATCAATCGAATATTCGAAATGTGAAATTAGTTGAATTAAACGGTAAACATTCTCATCGTTCGTCAGTTGGTTCAACAGAAAGTTCAACAATGTTAACAACAGTTTCGAGAAAATGTCAAATGATTTGTTGTTTTTGTCAACCAAATTATTTATGAATCTTTCAATTTGTTTAGTTGGAATTGCGGTGCAAAACTTTTGATCTTCTTCAATTTTTTTTTCAAAATAAAGAGAAAAAAGCTAAGAACTAAATGAACTCATGATTTCTATTTGATGAACAAAAGAACTCAAAGGCAAAATATTGTCAAATAAGACAAGAAAAAATTGAATTAATTCAGTTTGTAAATGTTGAGAAGCGAAGGTTTTTCTAGACGAATGGCGAGATAATTCTGTTGAATTGAAAGAGCAAGATTACGAATATTTTTAATATTATTTTCTTTGATAAATCTTGTTTTTCCTTGTTGATCGACGATCCAAAGTTTATTGGTAAACCAATTGACGAATAACCACGCTTGACTTCCAATAGGAATTAACATCGAAAAGAATTTATGTTGATTTTCACCTGCATCCATTGGAACACCTTTACGTACTCGAATCATATCACGTGACATTAAATCGAGACGCCATTTTAAATCTTCACTTTGCATTATTGACAAACAAATATGTTGATTATTCGAACGAATATCTCGAATGCCGAGATCTTTACTTTCGCAAAGTTCATTCTTGGAAAAACGTTTGACAAATTGAAATTGATTCGATTGATCGAAGTCATATTGATCGATGTGAATTCCTTTGTGATAATTTAAGAATAAACTTCGATCGAACGAACAAATCGAAGCAAAAACATGTGATCGATCGATCAATTGAATATTATCGATTTTCGATGAATGAATATTAAAACTACTCGTTGGATCATATTGATACAACGAATGAATCGTTAAAATTAGAAATCGATTTATTGAATTCATCCAACAGATATCAACGAGAATTCCATAATCATTGTCATTCCATGGGAAAACATTTAATTTCTTATTTAAATCAAAGAGAATCAATTGTTTGTTATCATGAACGAGAATTTGTTGTTGAGAAAAGGCTAATGTCGATGAATTCGTTTGTAGACAATGACTTGCAAATGGTTGAGGATTGTTTGCAAAAATTCCAATAAGATCAATTAAATTCATTTGTTGACATTCAATTGATTTATTGTTGTTGTTGTTCTTTGCTTGTTTCTGATCGTCATCATCACTTAATTCATCGACGGGATCTTTTTCACCGTCAGTTAATTTGGCAGCTAAAGCCATCTTGGCTATTCGAATTGGAACAGAGAAATTCTTCACATCAGGCAAATGAACATCGATCCATTTGTAACTTTTTAAAATTTCATATTCACTTTCGATTTGTTTCAGAATCGAACTGATTTGTTGCGATTTTTTCATTGAAAATTGTTGTTTGTCAATGAATTGATTCGTTTTAGGAAGAATTTTCTTTCGAATTTGTTCGATTAATTGATTTCGATAGAGATTTAAATCGTTTTTCAATTGAGATTGATAAATGGAATCGAGATTGGTTCGATGTTGTTCGTAGATCTGTTGAAGATGTTGAACAGCTGATTGATGCCACGTACGTAATTGTTGTTGACAAGTCAAATAATTCGATTCCAATGAGAATTGTTCGATTTGTTTCAATTGTTGATGAGCCAATTCTTCGAGAGTATAATTCGAATCACTTAACAATTGAGATGAACAAATGTGTTCAACGTTACTTTTAGACACACATTCAAAACAATATTTACAATTGGAATTTTCTTTATTTTTTGGATCGAAAGACATTTTTTTTTGTTTGGGAGAAAAAAAAGGAAGATGAGTTCGATCGATCGATCGATCGATATTGAACCGAACGAAACAAAGACGAACGAGATTGTCCAACCAGAAATCAATTCAATTCATTTGCATAAATGTGTCAACGAAACATTTCAAAATGAGAAAAAAAAGAGAAAATGTCATTTGCAAATTGTTCAATCGGATGAATCGTCATCATCATCATCTTCAGATGAACTTTCTTCTTCACTCGATTCATCTACAAATAAAATAGAAATTCAAATGACAAATAGCAAAGTGAGATGAATGAAAATGAAACCTGTGCTTGTCTCTTGTTTCTTTGGATTGTTGTTGTTGGTTGGTTTCGGTGGAAGAACTGTTGTTCGTTTTTGATTGTTAACCGATGAATTTGGTAAAGTTTTGGCGATTTTGTCTAGTTTATCTTTGGTCGCTTGTTTATCAGCTTGAAAACCTTGGTTAATAAACGAAGGTTTATCTTGTTGTTCGATTTGTTTGGACATTTTCGATAAATCATAAGAAGAACTTTTACGAAACAATCGACAACAACATGAAGTGAACGATTGTTTGAACGATGTAAAACCAGTCAATTGCGAATCTTGAATAAGTGTATCGTCACTTGCATTGGTTGTCGTCATTTCAGACATGACTCTCTCTCAATCGATGACAGACGTAAATGAAGTCATGCATGAAGACACACGTTTGCTTCATCACAAGAACAAACTAACGTTTTCAATTGGACCGATGAAAATCCATGTGATATGACGTAAATCGAATTGATTCTCTTTCTTTTTCCTTGATGTGCTGCGATGGCCGAGTGGTTAAGGCGTCTGACTCGAAATCAGATGGGTTCTCCCGCGTAGGTTCGAATCCTACTCGCAGCGTTTCTCTTTTTTTTCTTTTTCAACAAACATTTTTATTTAAAAAAAAAAAGAATTTAATTCAAATCAATTAATTGTTCATCTGCATGAGTCGAATCAGTTTTTGTTGAAGAATTTGTCGATGAACTTTTGCCGAACAATTGATGAACAGTTTGTGTTAACAAATCATTCATCGGATTTGATTTGGGATTTGTGGTTGTCGTCGTCGTTGTTGTTGTTGTTGTTAATGTATCATCATCATCATTTGTTTCTTCTTTTTTTGTTGAATTGATTTGCAGAATTAATTGATCATCATCTCGTTCATTTGTTCCTTTTCGAAACATGATATTCATCTTATAAAAGAATGAAGAAGATTTCCATTGAATGAAATCTATTGACAAATGAAAACAATTGGTTAAGTTCAATAATGAAGATGTCGTTTTCTTAGTTACAAATATCGATAAAAACAAAAGCAATACAATATGACTTCGAAATCGACTTATGATCAAATTTATCATCAATCGAGTGATTATAATCCTAAAGCTCATCGAGATGATCGACAACATTCCAATTTTGTTGGTTTATTCCAAATTCAAGAGGTTGATCGTTTTCTTTTTTTTTTCGTTTTTATTTTTGAAATAAAAGTTTGTTTGTTTTTTTTAAGAACAAAGATAATTTCCGAAAGCAACGTTCATCGAATGCGTATGGTTATCGACATGATCAACAAATCGATTTCATTGAAAATCAATTTGTAAAAATTGAACATATTCGAAATGAATTCTATCGATCGAATGGAGTTTTCAATTGACTTTTCTTTATGAACATTGTTCAATATGATCAATATATTTATTCGCATCGATTGATTTCAAACAAATTAAACAAGTTTTTGTTGTCGTCGTTCTTCGTTGTCTTTGTCCATCACAACATTGAATATGTGCAAAATAATCTTTTTCATCAAAGATTTGCTCACAAATTAAACATTTCTTTTCTTTTCGTCTTTGCACAGCAACAGTTGTCGTAGTTCGAGGTTGACACATCGACAAATGTTCTTCACATTCTTCGTCACGAATTAATTCACAACAAGCTGAACAACGTTTATAACCAGGAAAACAACATTTGTCCATCGATGATCTTTCACAATGAAACACGAGAAAAAGATCTATTCGTTCGTTTATTTATTTATTTTAATGAAATAAAAGATAAGATAAAAAAAAACGACATGTGTTTTGTTAGTCATTTTGATGTTGAATAAATTTGGTCCAAATAAGATTTTTGAGTTCACTTCGAAGTAAAGCCGAAGACAGAAAACATGCATAACCAGTCATAGCGTGATTAAAATATTCGAAGCCAAGAAATAAATTATAGAAAATAGAAAATTGTCGCAAATAAATCTCGTTGATTTGATTCGAAAAATAATTTGTATAATAAAATATGAAAATTCTCGGAATGATAAAAATCGAAAGAACAGTGAGAAAAAATAAGATTCCAATCGATTCTTTGACTTTGACTTGTAATGATAATGGTAAACGACGAATCTCTCGAACAACTAACAGATTCAAAATGAGAACATTGATTATGGCAAACGTTGGATTTACAAAAATGTAACTCAACGAATAAACATTCATTTCCAATGAACTTCGATTGATTTCAAAATTAAGAATTAAATTACGATAGTTTATCGAAATATTTTCATAGGAAATCAATGAGAAATTCAAATATTCAATAATTAATCCAAGAAAAATAATTAAGAAAATCAAATAAGTAAATCGATGAAATTGTTTTCGTTTATGTTTCGATCGCCAATCTAAATGAGTGTGATGTTCCCAATAACGAATTGTTAATAGACGTTCAATCGACATTAAAACCTTTAATTATTATAGAGTTCGTTTGCAATTCAAATTCAATTATCGAAAACTTACTTTACACCAATTGACAACGAAGATCGGATATTGATCGAGAAACAAATAGATCTTTGCTGTCAACATATTCAAACGAATTCGATTGGCAAATAAAAAATAATAATCAAGTAGAGAAATCAATCGAATAATATCGAAACAGGCTACAGTAATGATTAATAAACCATAACTCACATGACGAAACGATGTTTTACCAATGATATAGATTAACGCCATATTACCAAGAATTCCTAAGATTGAACATATCAACGAAATTATTCGAATACTTTCGAATGTCAACAATAGATACTGTCGATCAACAAAGATTTCTTCGTTTTTTGTTTTATTCACAAGTGAGAACTCATCATCAACATGTTTGGGAATGAACATTCTCTCAACTGAACATTGTTAATCATGCGAAGTGTGATCATGATGTTCTGTTTTCTATCTCGATCAAATACAAAGAGAATCGGTAAATTCATTCAACTGATTCATTTATTCATTTTCTCAAAAGTAAACAATTGATTACAAGAGAAACGAAATCAGCATGTTTGCTTTTCAAATTCTAATATTGTTGATATTTGAAGACACGTTCAAGCTAAAACAAAACAAATCAAATCAAATTCAAGTGATATCATCGAAAAAATTTGTTTTACATCAAGTGAAACAGCTGCATGTTGTAAAGCAGATCGAATCAATTGATTATATTGAGGATCAACAATAATATTGAATTCAACAATTAATTTATCTTTATAATCAGTTGAAACAGTCACTATTTCAACTGCTTTAACACCAATTTGTTGATATTTACGAATTTCAGCCGCTAAAATATATTTCAAATTCTGTGTAAATCTTCCACAGAATCGAGTTGAAATTTCTCTCAATGTCACTCCTTCTAATAATAATGTTGAACTGATTTTACGTAAAGCACAACGAGCACATGACGAATCATAACGACCATTATGTTTCAATGGAACATCACCAGATGTTGTTAAGACCTAATTCATACGATTAGTAGCATTTCACTCTTTTCAATCATTTTCACATACTCGAACAACACGACCAGTACGACGTCGAGTCACTTGAGTCTTACGTGTTGGTTTAGGATGACCATTTTCGTCTACTCCTTCGTCGGATGACGATGAATCATCATCACTATCTGATGAACTCGAATCAAAATCATTGTCAAAACATCCTGCACCGGCATATTCATTGATTAATTCAATTAACTAACAGAGATAGAGATTACATTCTCTTAATTCAATTCAATTGTATTTTCAACTTACATCAATATTTTGACATGCAGATTGTAAAGCAAGTGTGACATTCTCTTGTAATTCTTTGTTGACATCGATTGAATAGTGAAATTGTGTTTGATTTTCATTACCAATAACTTTAACAAAAGATAATTTCTCAGATAATTTGATACCTTTCTTGTTAAGTTCATGTTTAACTAATGATGATAATTCTTTGATAACATCAACAGCATTCGATTGATCTCGAGTAAATCGTTTGCTTGAACATTTATTTACAATTAACACACCAACGATCTTATCATTTTGAGCTGAAATCTTATGTCCTTTACTACAATCAATTTCACATTTTTCTTTAGGTAATCCACAACCAGCTGATCGTTTCGCTACAATATCATATTATTTATTTTTCTTTCTTTCTCTATAAACTTACTTGTTCGATATGATGGTTTCGTTTCCTTTGTAGCTCCTGTTCCCTTGGTTCCTTTCGTACCCTTTGTTGCTTCTGTTCCCTTAGTACCTTTTGTAGCTCCCGTTCCCTTAGTACCTTGCGTTCCTTTTGTGGCACCAGTTCCCTTAGTTCCTTGAGTTCCTTTCGTGGCTCCTGTTCCCTTAGTACCTTGCGTTCCTTTCGTGGCTCCTGTTCCCTTAGTACCTTGAGTTCCTTTTGTGGCACCAGTTCCCTTAGTTCCTTGAGTTCCTTTTGTGGCTCCAGTTCCCTTAGTTCCTTGAGTTCCTTTCGTGGCTCCTGTTCCCTTAGTACCTTGCGTTCCTTTCGTGGCTCCTGTTCCCTTAGTACCTTGAGTTCCTTTTGTGGCACCAGTTCCCTTAGTTCCTTGCGTTCCTTTCGTGGCTCCTGTTGCTTTAGTACCTTGAGTTCCTTTCGTGGCCCCTGTTGCTTTAGTTCCGTTGGATGGTGCTTTTGTACCTTGAGTTCCTTTGGTAGCACCAGTTCCCTTGGTGCCTTGAGTTCCTTTTGTGGCACCGGTTTCTTTGGTTCCTTTCGTGGCACCTGTTGCTTTAGTTCCTTGAGTTCCTTTTGTAGCTCCCGTTGCTTTAGTTCCGTTGGATGGTGGTTTCGTGGCAACAGTTCCCTTAGTGCCTTGAGTTCCCTTTGAAGAGGTAACTCCAGAGGTTCCCTTAGTGCCTTGTGATCCTGTCGATGGAGCTTTAGTACCTTGCGATCCAGTCGATGGAGCTTTCGTACCTTGGGATCCTGTTGATGGAGCTTTAGTTCCCTGTGATCCAGTTGATGGG
>Ga0209922_103991_pt1 | contig 11093 bp, 10 predicted proteins | sample ThiBiot_500_biof_FD_183946 | JGI IMG/M metagenome (GOLD analysis project Ga0209922, IMG submission 183946) | Wastewater bioreactor microbial communities from Cape Town, South Africa - Thiocy_expt_500_biof (SPAdes) | ecosystem: Engineered > Bioreactor > Thiocyanate-remediating > Anaerobic-Aerobic ...
ACTTACAGACGTCAGTAGAAGTCTGTAGATCATAACTTGGAGCGGGAAATCGGTCTCGAACCGACGACCTCAACCTTGGCAAGGTTGCGCTCTACCAACTGAGCTATTCCCGCGTTTTTTCCGCACCGCGCCGCCTGTTCGGCAGTGCGCTCTGGAAAGACTGTGACTATAACACGAATTTCAAGCCGGTTTTCCAGCGCCGCAGGATTTTCGCGCCGCCCCCGCCCCGGATGGGCGGGCGAGCCGCTACAGTCGGCAGGCAGCCCATGACGCACGGAAAACCCCTCCCCACCAGCCCCGCGATGCAGCCGCCGGGCGACTCCTCCATCGGGGCGACCCTGGTCGTGTGCCTGGGCCTCTCGCAGCTCATCGCCTGGGGCACGATGCACTACCTCATCGCTGTCTTCGGCCGGCCCATCGGGCAGGAGATGGGCTGGAGCGCGGCCTTCGTGCAGGGCGGCTTCTCGCTGGCGCTGGTGGTCATGGGCGGCGCGTCGGCGCTGGCCGGGCGCTGGATCGACGCGCAGGGCGGCCGCGCCGCCATGATGACGGGTTGCTGGATCGGCGCGGCCGGCTGCGCGCTGCTGGCCACCACCACGGGCGCGGCCCAGTACCTGGCGGGCTGGGCGCTGCTGGGCCTGGGCATGCGGCTGGCGCTGTACGACGCGGCCTTCGCGGCGCTGGCCCACCTGGGCGGCGCGGCCTCCAAGCGGGCCATGTCGCAGATCACGCTCTTCGGCGGGCTGGCCTCCACGGTGTTCTGGCCGCTGGGGCAGGCGCTCGCGCAGGCGCTGGGCTGGCGCGGCGCGCTGGGGGTGTACGCGCTTTTCCTGCTGCTGGCCTCGAGCCTGCACCTGGCCATTCCGGCGGCGCGGGCCGCGGCCCACGCGCCGCGGCATGCGGCCCCGGCCGACGGGCGGACAACGGCGCCGGCGCGCGCCGACACGCTGCTCTACGGCCTCGTCGCCGTGCTCGCGATGGTGATGCAGACCGGCATCTCCGCGCACTTCATCGAGCTGCTGCGGGGACTGGGGTGGAGCGCCTCGGTGGCCGTGACGCTGTCGGCGCTGCTGGGCATAGGGCAGTTCACGGGGCGGGTGTGGGTGGTGGCCTGGGGCCACCGCTACAACGCCATCCGGCTCAACCTGCTGCCCAGCGCCCTGCTGGCCGGCGGCTACGCGGTCTCGCTCGCGGCGGGCACGACGCTGCACGGCGCGGCGGCGTTCGCCTTCCTCTACGGCGCGGGCAACGGCATCGCCACCATCACGCGCGGCGCCATGCCGCTGCTGCTGTTCGACACGGCGAGCTACGGGCGCATCGTCGGCGCCACGGCAGCTCGAACCGCTCCATCGGCCGGTTGATGTCGCCGTAGTCGTCGGTCTTCACGACGATCCGCGCCGGCGTGACCTCGACCAGGCGCACGCGCAGCGGGCGCTGGCCCTCGCGCTCGACGGCTGGGGCCACGCGGGCACGCTGTGGCTCATGCTGGCGACGAGCCTGGTGCTGCTGGCGGCATCGGCGGCGCTGGCGCGCCGGCACACGCCGCGGCGGAGTTGAGCGCCGCGGGCCGGCTCAGATTTCGAACGCCGCCCGGTCCTTGCCGTTGATCCACCTGGGCGGCTTGCCGCGCCCGCTCCAGGTCGCGCCCGTCACGGGGTCGCGGTACCTGGCCGGCGCCTTCCTGGCCGCGGGCTTCCACGGAAAGACCTGCTGCGCCGTGAAGCCGAACTCCGCGATCAGCGCATGGACGGTGGCCAGCGCCTCCCTGGCCTCGGCCTTGCGGGCCTCGGCGATCCGTTGGTCCAGTGCTTTCTTTTGCTCCAGCAGTGCTTGGTAGGTGCTCATCGTCGTTTTGCCAGGAAGGTTCATCGGTGCAAATAGCATAGCGCTTCGGACAGGGTCCGCGCCGCCCCCGATAATCCGCGCATGCCCGCGCCGCCCCCCGCTCCCCGCGTTCCGAAGGAAGACCGCCATTTCGTCACGGCGCTGGCGCGCGGCCTGGAGGTGCTGGCGTGCTTCCGCTCGGGCGACAAGGTGCTGGGCAACCAGGAGATCGCGCAGCGCTGCCGGCTGCCCAAGTCCACCGTTTCGCGCCTGACGTACACGCTCACGCGGCTGGGCTACCTGATCCACGTGGAGGACGCGGGCAAGTACCGCCTGGGCACGGCCACGCTGTCGCTGGGCAGCGCCATGCTGGTGCGGCTGGACGTGCGCCAGATCGCCCGCCCGCTGATGCAGGAGCTGGCCGACTTCGCCAAGGCCGAGGTCTCTCTGGGCACGCGCGACCGCTTCTCGATGATCTACGTGGAGAACTGCCGCAGCTCGGCCCTGCTCACGCTGAGCCTGGACGTGGGCTCGCGCATCGCGCTGGCCACCTCGGCCATGGGCCGGGCCTGGCTGGCGGCCGTTCCCGAGGAGGTGCGCAGCCCCGTGCTGGAGCAGATGCGCGCGCGCGGCGACAAGCTGGCCTGGGGCGAGGTGCAGGCCGGCATCGACAAGGCCCTGCAGGTTCGGCGAGTGGCAGCGCAACGTGAACGCCATCGCCCGCGCCTTCCACCCCGGCGGCGGCCTGCCGCCGATGGTGATCAACTGCGGCGGCCCGTCGTTCAACCTGCCGCCCGAGTTCCTGCTCGCCGAGGTGCGCCCGCGCCTGATCGAGATGGTGGGGCGCATCGAGGCCGCGCTCTGCCGCTGACCACGCCAGGACTCACTTTTTCATAGCTGCTTGCGCTTGCCTATAAAGCGCTGGGGCCGTTTTTGGCTTGAACCTCCCGAAACGCACGGGCCGGCGTTCCCATCGGTTCTGCAAAGCGGAACCACGGCAGCCGCGCCGCGAGTTTCGCAGGTGACAGACGGCGCGGCGGGCGGTGGCTAGCATGGCCCCCACTCAAATTCTGCAATGCAGAAACCGGCCCCATCCATCGCACGGACCACCCAGGAGCATTCCCCCATGAGCGTGAAACAGCTTTTCGACCTGACCGGGCAAGTCGCCCTCATCACCGGCGGCTCGCGCGGCCTGGGCCTGCAGATGGCCGAGGCGCTGGGCGAGATGGGCGCGCGGCTGGCCATCACGGCGCGCAAGGCCGACGAGCTGGCGCAGGCCAAGGCCTACCTCGAAGGCCTGGGCTGCGAGGTCGAGACCGTGGTCAATGACCTGTCGAAGTTCGACCAGATCCCGGCCATGGTGGACCAGGTGCTCGCGCGCTTCGGCACCATCGACATCCTGGTCAACAACGCCGGCGCCACCTGGGGCGCCAAGGCCGAGGACTACCCCGACGCCGCCTGGCACAAGGTGATGGACCTGAACGTGAACGCGCCCTTCTTCCTCTCGCGCGAGGTGGGCCGGCGCGTGATGATCCCGCGCGGGCGGGGCAACATCATCGTCACCGCCTCGGTGGCCGCGCTCAAGGGCACGCCGCCGGGCATGAACACCATCGCCTACAACACCTCCAAGGCCGCGGCGCTGCACTTCGCGCGCACGCTGGCGTCCGAGTGGGGGCCCTACGGCATCCGCGTGAACGCGCTGTGCCCTGGGTTCTTCCCGAGCAAGCTGGCCAGCGGGCTGATCGACAAGCTCGGCCCCGCGCTGGTCGAGCGCACGCCGCTGCGGCGCATCGGCGGCGACGAGGACCTCAAGGGCGCCGTGGTGTTCCTCGCCTCCGAGGCCTCGCGCCACATCACCGGCCAGGGGCTGGTGGTCGACGGCGGCGCGAGCCTCATCTGATCCATCCACTCACCGGACGCATACCCCATGGACTTCTCCTACTCCCCCAAGGTCGTCGATCTGCAAAAGCGCCTCACGGCCTTCATGGACGAGCACATCTACCCCGCCGAGAGCGCGTACCACCACGAGGTGGACGCGAACCGCAAGGCCGGCAACCCCTGGCAGCCCACGAAGGTGATGGAGGAGCTCAAGGCCAAGGCCCGCGCCGCCGGCCTGTGGAACCTGTTCCTGCCCGAGTCGAAGTACGGCGCGGGCCTCACGAACCTGGAATACGCGCCGCTGTGCGAGATCATGGGCCGCTCGCACGTCGCGCCCGAGGCCTTCAACTGCTCCGCGCCCGACACCGGCAACATGGAGACGCTGGTGCGCTACGGCAGCGAGGAGCAGCAGCGCCAGTGGCTGCTGCCGCTGCTGGAGGGCCGCATCCGCTCGGCCTTCGCGATGACGGAGCCCGCCGTGGCCTCGTCGGACGCGACGAACATCGAGGCGCGCGTCGAGCGCGACGGCGACGAGTACGTGATCAACGGCCGCAAGTGGTGGACCTCGGGCGCGCCCGACCCGCGCTGCGAGATCCTGATCTTCATGGGCAAGACCGACCCCGACCACCCGAGCCGCCACCGCCAGCAGTCGATGATCCTCGTGCCCATGAAGACCCCGGGCGTGACCATGGAGCGCGCCCTGCCCGTCTTCGGCTACGACCACGCGCCCCACGGCCATGGCGAGGTGAGCTTCGACAACGTGCGCGTGCCCGTGTCCAACGTGCTGCTGGGCGAGGGCCGCGGCTTCGAGATCGCCCAGGGGCGCCTGGGGCCCGGGCGCATCCACCACTGCATGCGCCTGATCGGCGTGGCCGAGCGCGCGCTGGAGCTGATGTGCCGGCGCGCCCTGGGCCGCGTGGCCTTCCACCGCCCCGTGGCCGACCAGGGCGTGACGCGCGAGCGCATCGCCAACGCGCGCATCCTGATCGACCAGGCGCGCTTCCTCGTGCTCAACGCCGCCTACATGATGGACACCGTGGGCAACAAGGTCGCGCAGAAGGAGATCGCCATGATCAAGGTGGCCGCGCCCTCCATGGCCTGCCAGGTGATCGACTGGGCCATGCAGGTGCACGGCGGCGGCGGCGTGTGCGACGACTTCCCGCTCGCCGCCGCCTACGCCCAGGCCCGCACGCTGCGCTTCGCCGATGGCCCCGACGAGGTGCACCGCAACCAGATCGGCAAGATGGAGCTCTCCCGCTACATGACCGCCCGCTAAGCGCCGCCCATGTCCGACCGCCACTTCGCCCACTGGCCGCACCTGCTGCCGCGCCACCTCACGGTGCCCGCCACGCACCTGTACCGCAACATCGAGGTCTCCGCCATGCGCTACCCGGACAAGGCGGCGCTGGTGTTCTACGACTCGGCCCTGTCCTACGCGCGCCTGCAGGACGAGACCGAGCGCCTGGCCGCCCACCTGCAGCAGGCCTGCGGCGTGCGCAAGGGCGACCGCGTGCTGCTGTACATGCAGAACAGCCCGCAGTTCGTGATCGGCTACTACGCCATCCTGCGCGCCGACGCGGTGGTGGTGCCGGTCAACCCCATGAACCTGGCCGAGGAGCTGCGCCACTACGTGGACGACGCCGGCGCGCGCACCATCCTCGCGGCGCAAGACCTGTTCGCCCAGGTGCGCCCGCTGCTGCGCGAGGGCCGGGCCGCGGCCGCCGCCGACGCGCAGGCCCCCGGGCTGCGCCACGCCGTGGTGGCCGCGTACGGCGACTACCTCACCGCGCCCACCGACCTGCCCGTGCCCGCCTTCGTGGCCGCCCCGCGCGAGAGCGTGGACGAGCCCGGCGCCGTGGCCTGGTGCGACGCGCTGGCCGCGGGCCTGCGCCCCGCGCCGCTGGCGGCCGGCCCCGACGACCTGGCCGTCATGCCCTACACCTCGGGCACCACGGGCCACCCCAAGGGCTGCATGCACACGCACCGCAGCGTCATGTACAACACCGTGGCCGGCACGCAGTGGCTGAACACGCAGCAGGATGCGGTCACGCTCGTGGTGCTGCCGCTGTTCCACGTGACCGCCATGCAGGGCGGCATGAACGGCTCGCTCTACGCCGGCGCCACCATCGTGCTGCTGCCGCGCTGGGACCGCGACGCGGCCGCGCAGCTCATCGGGCGCTACCGCGTCACGGGCACGCAGATGATCGTGACCATGGTGGTGGACCTGCTGTCCAACCCGCGCCTGGGAGAGTACGACTTCTCCAGCATCCGGCGCCTGAGCGGCGGCGGCGCGGCCATGCCCGATGCCGTGGCGACGCGGCTCAAGGAACTGTGCAACCTCGACTACATCGAGGGCTACGGCATGTCCGAGACCATGGCCGCCACGCACATCAATCCGCCCCAGCGCCCCATGAAGCAGTGCCTGGGCATCCCCACCTTCGACGTGGACGCGCGCGTGGTGGACCCGGCCACCCTGGCCGAGCTGCCGCCCGGCGAGGTGGGCGAGATCATCGTGCACGGCCCGCAGGTCATGCAGGGCTACTGGGGCCAGCCCGAGGCCACGGCGGCCGCCTTCGTCACGCTGGACGGCAAGCGCTTCCTGCGCACCGGCGACCTGGCCCGCACCGACGGGCACGGCTATTTCTACATGGTGGACCGGCTCAAGCGCATGATCAACGCCAGCGGCTTCAAGGTCTGGCCCGCCGAAGTGGAGGCGCTCATGTACGCCCACCCCGCCATCCAGGAGGTCTGCGTGATCGCCGCGCGCGACGCGCGCCGCGGCGAGACCGTGAAGGCCGTGGTGGTGCTGCGCGAGGCGTTCAGGGGCAAGGTCACCGAGCAGGAGATCGCCGACTGGGCGCACGGCCACATGGCCGCCTACAAGAGCCCGCGCCTGGTGCAGTTCGTGGACACCCTGCCCAAGTCCGGCACCGGCAAGGTACAGTGGCGCGCGCTGCAGGACGGCGAGGCGACCGCGGCACCCTGATCGCTCTCAAAAAAAGGAGCTGCTGGCGCTTGCCAGTTCTCGGTTTCAATCATATTTTCCATTGAAAACCAGAACTGGCAAGCGTCAGCAGCTCTCATTTTGAAAGCGCCGACCGCCGCCTCACAGGCCGGTCTGAATGACCTCGACCTTGCCGCCGCGCACGGCCGCGCCGCGCTCCTTGGTGACGGTGCCGCCGCGCTGGTCCACGCCCTGCACGCCGCCGGGGTTGACCTCGGGCGGCAGCGCCTTGTAGGCCGCGTCCAGCTTGGCGTGGATGGCCTTGGTGTCGCTCGCCGAGCCCGCGAGCTGCATGGCGCGGAAGGTGGCGTGCACGGCGGTGTAGTTCCACAGCGCCTCGGAGCCGGGGATGCGCCCCGGGTACATCTTGCCGAAGCGCTCGATGAACGCCTTGTTCTCCGGCGTGGCATCCTCGGACACGGGCATCACGCCGGTGGCCCCCTCCAGCAGGCCGTAGCCGCCCACCACGCGTGCCATCTCGTCGAGCTTGGCCTGGTCCATGACCACGAAACCGCCCTTGAAGCCCAGCTCGCGCGCCTGCTTGACCACCAGCGCCGTGGGCTCGGACGCGCCGCCCACGAACAGCACGTCGGGCTTCTCGGCCAGCGCCTTGCTCACGCCGCTGTAGAAGTCGGTGGCGCGGTTGTAGCTCATGGGGTTCTCGGCCACCACGGTGCCGCCCAGCTTCTCCCAGCCCGGCTTGAAGGCCGCGGCCCAGGCCTTGCCGTAGTCGTGATCCGCGCCGATCATGGCCACCTTCTTGCCGTAGCGCCCCATCACGTACCTGGAGAACGGCGCGATGTAGCTCGTGAACTCGGGCGGGATGCGCAGCGTGAGCTTGTTGCCGCGCTCGGTGATCTGCGGCACCGAGCTGTAGGCCAGCACGATGAAGTTGCTGCGCTCGTTGGAGGTCTGCAGCGCGAAGATGCCGCCCGAGTGCGGCACCAGGATGGCCGCCGCCTTGTGCTGCTGCACCAGGCGCTGGGCGTTGATGGCGGTCTCGGACGGGTTGTACTTGTCGTCCAGCGGGACGACCTCGAAGCGGACCTTCTTGCCGCCGATCTCCGGGTTGCCGGCGTTGATCTCGGCCACGGCCATCTGCATGCCGTCGAGCACGTTCTTGCCGTACTGCGCGGCGCCGCCCGACAGCGGGCCCGAGTAGCCGATCTTGATCACCTCCTGCGCCAGCGCCGGGCCGGCGGCGAGGGCCGCGGCCGCCACGGCCAGTGCCGTCATCTGGCGGCGGGTGAAGCGGGGGAATGCGCGCATGGGTGTGTCTCCTGCAGTCGAGTGGTGAAAGGGGAAAAAAGGGTCAGGCGCCGATGTACGCCCTGCGGATGGAATCGTCGGCCAGCAGCTCGCCGGGCAGGCCCTCGCGCACGATGCGCCCGCTCTCCAGCACGTAGGCGCGGTGGGCGATGCGCAGCGCCGCGTAGGCGTTCTGCTCGGCCAGCAGCACGGTGGTGCCGGCCTGGTTGATGCGCTGGATCACCTCGAACATCTGCTTGATGACCAGCGGCGCCAAGCCCAGCGAGGGCTCGTCGAGCAACAGCACGCGCGGGCGCCCCATCATGGCGCGGCCGATGGCCACCATCTGCTGCTGCCCGCCCGAGAGCGAGCCGGCCGGGTCGTGCTGCTTCTCGCGCAGGATGGGGAACAGCTCCAGCACCTCCTCCAGCGTCTGGCGGCTCGGGCCCGGGTCGCGGCGGTGCACGTAGGCGCCCAGCTCCAGGTTCTTGCGCACGCTCATCTGCGGGAACAGCTTGCGCCCCTCGGGGCACTGCACCACGCCGGCCTGCACGATGGCCGAGGGCCTGCTGCCCACCAGCTCGCGCCCCTCCCAGGTGATGGAGCCGCCGGCCGCGCGGTGGATGCCGCTGGCCGTGAGGAACAGCGAGCTCTTGCCCGCGCCGTTGGCGCCCAGCAGCACCACCAGCTCGCCCTTGCCCGCGTGCAGGCTCACGCGGTCCAGCGCCAGGAAGCTGCCGTACTTCAGCGAGACGTCGTCAAACTTCAGCATGCTCGCTCCCCAGATAGGCGTCGATCACGGCAGGGTTGCGGCGGATCTCCTCGGGCGTGCCCTCGGCGATCTTCTCGCCGTAGCTGAGCACCAGGATCTTGTCGGCCAGGCTCATGATCATGTTCATCTTGTGCTCGATCAGCGCCACCGTGATGCCGTGGCGCACGATCTTGCGGATGAGCTCGGCCAGGCCCTCGGTCTCCTCGGGGTTCACGCCGCCGGCCGGCTCGTCCAGCAGCATCAGGCGCGGGTCGGTGGCCAGCGCCAGCGCGAAGGCCACGCGCTTGCGCTCCTCCTGCGTGATGTCGCCCGCCAGGCGGTGGGCCACGCGCGACAGGCCCACGAAGTCCAGCGCCTCGCGCGCCTTCTCGCGGCACACGCGCTCTTCCTCGCGCAGGCGGCTGGAGCCGCGCAGCACGTCCCACAGGCCCGAATGCGTGCGCAGGCGGTGGCCCACGATCAGGTTGTCGAGCACGGTGGAGCGGTCGAACAGCGTGGTGCTCTGGAAGGTGCGCGCCACGCCCAGCCGGGCCACCTGGTCGGTGCGCAGCGAGGTCACGTCGCGCCCGTCGAAGGTGATGGTGCCGCTGGTGGGCTTGTGCACGCAGCTGATGAGGTTGAAGAACGTCGTCTTGCCCGCGCCGTTGGGGCCGATGATGGCGTTGATCCTGCCCTCCTCGATCACGGTGCTCACGTCGTTCACGGCGGCCAGGCCGCCGAAGCGCTTGGTCAGGTGGTCAATCTTGAGCATGCTGCTGCCCCTTCCTGGCATTGCGGCGCGCGCGCCATGCGGTGAAGCTGCCCACCACGCCGTAGGGCATGAAGATCACCAGCATCACGAGAATGGGCCCGAAGACGATGAAGCGGTACTCCTGCAGGAACTGCAGGTACTGCGTGAGCCAGGGCATGCCTATCGACCCCAGCAGCGGCCCGAGCACCGTGCCCAGGCCGCCGACCATGGCGAAGATCATCATGTCGAAGGTGTGGTGCACGCCGGCCATGTCCGGCCCGATGAAGCGCACGAAGCCCGCGTACAGGCCGCCCGCCACGCCTGCGTAGACCACGCTCAGCATGAAGGCCAGCACCTTGTTGCGCATGAGGTTGATGCCCAGCGCCTCGGCCAGTTCGTCGCTGTTGCGTATGGCGATGAAGGTGCGGCCCAGCAGCGACTTGACGATGCGCTGCATCGCCCAGACCGACAGCACGAGGAAGGCCAGCACCAGGTAGTACAGCGCCAGCGGCGACTCGAAGCTCAGCGCGCCGATGGCCTCCGGCGCCGGGATGCCCATGATGCCCACCGTGCCGTGGGTCAGGCCCTCCCACTTCTCGATCACGAGGAACATGATGTAGCCCACGCACAGCGTGAAGATCGAGAAGTAGTGGCCCTTCAGGCGCAGCGACACGACGCCGATCAGGTAGCCCAGCACCATGCACACCACGCCCGACATCACCAGGCTGCCCCAGAAGGGCCAGCCATGGTCCACCGTGAGAATGCCCACGGTGTAGGCGCCCGCGGCCATGAAGCCCGCGTGCGCGAGGTTGAGCTGCCCCGTGTAGCCCGTGATCAGGTTCAGGCCCAGCGTGGCGATGGCGAAGATGTAGGCCGTGCTCATCACCGTGAGGTGGTAGTCGTTGCCCGCGACCCAGGGGAACGCCAGGCTGGCGGCCAGCAGCAGGCCCCAGCCGGCGCGGCTGTCGATGAATCCGCTCATTCAGTGCCCCCTCTTCGCGAACAGGCCCTGCGGGCGCAGCGACAGGATCACCACCAGCAGCACGAAGGCGACGATGTCCTTGTAGTCGGTGGAGATGTAGAAGGCCCCGAAGCTCTCGGCGAAGCCGATGATCAGGCCGCCCACGATGGCGCCGGGCACGCTGCCCATGCCGCCCAGGATGATGATCACGAAGGCCTTGGTGATGACCAGGTTCCCCATGGCCGGGTAGACCAGGTTGATGGGCGCGTACAGCGTGGCCGCCACGGCCGCGAGCATGCCCGAGATGGCGAAGGTCAGCATGGACACGCGGTTGGCGTCTATGCCCACGAGCGAAGCGCCCTCGCGGTTCTGGGCCATGGCGATGATGGTCGAGCCCGTGGTCGTGCGCGTGAGGAACAGGTGCAGCGCCACCATCAGCGCGAAGGCCGCAGCGATGATCAGCAGGCGCTGGGCCGGCGCCGTGATGCCGCCCATCTCGACGATGGAGGTGTAGGGCGTGGGCATGCGCTGGAAGTCCGCGCCCCACAGCGCCTGCGCCCCGGCCTCCAGGAACAGCAGCACGCCGATGGCCGCGATCATCGGGTGGATGCCCGAGGCCGCGCGCAGCGGGTGGAACACCAGCCGCTCGCTCACCACCGCCAGGGCCGCCACCACC
>Ga0209922_103992_pt1 | contig 11093 bp, 11 predicted proteins | sample ThiBiot_500_biof_FD_183946 | JGI IMG/M metagenome (GOLD analysis project Ga0209922, IMG submission 183946) | Wastewater bioreactor microbial communities from Cape Town, South Africa - Thiocy_expt_500_biof (SPAdes) | ecosystem: Engineered > Bioreactor > Thiocyanate-remediating > Anaerobic-Aerobic ...
TTTATTTTTGTTTTTGTAAATCTGTACCGAGAACAACTAAATATGGAACAACGACATTTATACGGTCTTCAATCTCGTCGAATGAAGATTGAGTTTGATTTTCACAAATATTGCTCGAATATGAAGACACACTCATTGCTATTTCTAAATTCGAGAGAGAATTTTCGAATGAATTTTTCAATTTCCGGTAAACTTACGATTATTATCATATATCTGCGATGCTATTGTTGTTGTTGTAGACATTTATTGTTAAGAAAAAAAAAAGAAAGAAATAAGATGTTGTCTAAAACTAATCAATTAAAAACCGATTGGTTAATGATTGTTATCTAGTGAATGAAAAACAAAAGTCAATTGTTGAGACGTTGTTTGTTATCAGACAAAAAAAATCTGATTAACAATGACAAACGATGAGAATCGTCTGACAGAAAACGAGAAGAAGAGAAAGGGAAATAGAAAAAGGAGAAAAACAACGACAATAATAAACTGTTAATTGTGAACAATAAATGGTAGAATTGATATGGCATGACATAGACATGGAGTTCCTTTCTATTGATAGTTATAATTTGAAAACAAATGATTCTTGTGAATTCAGATAAAAACTTAAAAGAAAAACACAGCATGAACTATTTGCACTCTCCTACGTTTTGCATTAATCATTTGTCGACAGAACAAAGAAGCAAAAGAAAAAGAGAAATTGACTCCTTCTAGTGTTAATGACTAACATTATCAATGGTTAGAAACGTATACCTGCATATGCAACAGCAGATACTATTTATTTATAAATAACTCATTTATCAACGTAATCATTAATGAGAACCATTGATAATCTGTAGGAAGACAAGAGGGAAGTTGAAATAAATAATTAATTTATAAGAGAATATTTCAAAGAACTTTTAATCAAAAGAGTTAATAAGGCAATGATAACAAGAATAGATTAATTTTCTTGTTTTTTTCTGTATAACAAAAGAATATATATAAACACGGGTGCAAAATCAATTACTTAGCGAGGTGTCTTTTATTATTCATCACTCGACTGTTTCTCATTTTTTAAAATTCTTTTAAGATAAGTTTTTTTTCTCGAATACGTCAATTGAATGCTCGATTTACTCGCTCGTATTCTAAGAAATTTTACCTGAGCATATGGTATATACAATTCTTCTCAACTAAAATAGAGTATCGGCCTGACTTTTGGCGAATTCAGCTAAATCATGCTAGAAATATTACATATTTAGACACATAGATTTTCTCGATAGCCTATTAATTTAATTTTAATCGAAAACACAAAGCTTCTCATGAATCTCGGATAATTGAGAAAGAAAAAATGTTTCTATAATGAAGGCAATTCACATGCACATATCATCATACTCAAAATACAAGTCTATTTTCTTCTTACTCATGAGAATTGAATTTAAATAAAATGAAATTGCTATAGTGAATGGAACTATCTCGAGAGTAAATAAGAGAAATTCAAATGAACATAATGTTTTCTCTAGACAAATAATATTATTTTTAATTAACTCAGAAAAAGAAATTTTTGCTAAAGAAGTAAATGTTAAATTACTTCAAAATTCAAGTTCAATTAGTTATATATCACGAGTGTCTTACCGGTAAGGAGTAGAATCGCATTACTTTATGTTAAAAATTCAATCTGATGAAGATAAATTGAACGCACATGTCAAAATAATGCCAAATCAGATATATCGGTATTCACTAAGGAACATCTGTTGAAGTAGGGTCGTAAAAAAAATCGAGTACTATGTCAGAAAGCGTATTACTTTATTATTTTGGTGCCATATATATATACAAAGAAAAGAAAAATAGAATGGAAAATATAAAGAAAGCTATTTTTCTTATATACAAAGAAGAAAATTCTTTTTTTTTGATATGACAACTTATATGTAGGCGACGAAGTATGTTTCGATGAGTTCTATGGAATGAATTTTTTTTTTCATATCAATACAAAAATTTATTATCGAGAAAAAAAAAGTTGTTTGATGCCTTTTATTAGGCAAAATATAATGAAAGAAAAAAATAAATCCATAATCTACTTCATTCCGTGATGAATTACTTTTCCTTCTAGCGCAAAAAAATCATTTTTTATCTACCGATGATATTAACGAACGACATTCAGGATTTGTTCTAAATAAGACAAAACCGATCATATCTAAGAAGATTTCATCTTTTCACCTTGTTTTCAATATAAAAAAAAAGAAAGAAATACTATTGGTTGTGTGTGTTTTAATATTTAAGATAAAATCATCATTATTAAAACATAATTAACTCTTTAATGCGTTATAGATGATAGAAGTGCGAAAGAAATGGCAACGGAACAATGTTGATTCATCATATTTTATTGACGTTTCTTTTCTGTTAAAAGAAAAAAACTCATTCTTGTTGATTTTACTTTCTGCCCTGAAATCTAGAAGACCTTTCGTGTTTTCAAGCCATTATCAGTCGCACTAACTTACAGAATGTTATTTTGAAAGCAAATAATAATCTTTTTTCTCATCTCGTCTATTTTCTTATCTGTTATTGTGTGAAAACAAACAACAAAAAAAAAACTTCTAGTTTTGTAAAGAAAAGAAAGCTTACTCCACTTGATAGATAGGAAATGTCTATGAACTTGGAAATCTGTTGATTTATATAATTTAGTTTTTCTCTTTCTTTACCCTGAAATCATGAATAATTATTAAGGCAGACTATGTAAATATATCGAATTTCAATGTTGAAGATGATGAGAAGCAACGACAACATTTTAAATTATCATGGGTTTGATTTTTGTCTCTATGGCGAATAGACTATTTTTAGTTTTATTGATAAAGAAAAAGAAAAATTTCTTATCACGAAAATATTCTTAAAACATAATCTTTGTATGCTACCTAGTTGCTTGAGGATTTCTATTTTTAAATTTAAGAGAAGTTAAACAGTAGAAGCTCTCAAATCGTAGATACGCAAATACTTATGGTAATACAATTCAGATGGCTTATCAATGAACACGACTTTATGTAGCTCGACGAGATTTCTATAATTATCTTTAAGCATTTCCGAAAGAATAGGACATAGTTATTGAGACGTATTTAATAAATGTCAGATTTACTTGAAAAAGAAAGAAAAAAATACTCATAGCCAAATCAAAGAGAAGAGAAGAGAATAAAAGGAAAAAGATGAGAAAGCAGAGATGATTTTTCAGTCATCTTCAGATGACGAACCATTAGAATCTTTGCCAGCAGCTTGTCTAAATGCATCAAACCTATAAATAGATTATTAATATTTAAATAATGATTACCGTTTTCGACGTCTTCGACGTTTTTGTTTTTCTTCGTCGTCAGTGTCACTACTACTCGATACATCGTCGTTTGCTGTCAAATTGTTTGATGCACCACCGAAAGTAACTCCCTTGGATCCTGTTATTTCAGTTTTGGTGGATGCCAAAGGCGGGAGAGCGGATGCACTAGTTGACGTCTGTTGTGCAGGTTTCAAATAATCCGGTAATGGTGGTGCAATCGGAACAGAAGTACTCGTAACGACACTAGCAGGTTTCTCATATTGAGGAGTGGATGTCGAAGATAATGCAGGTGCTCCAATTGATGAATGTACCGAAGGTGCAGACGGAATATTCGCTGTACTTCTTGCAGACTTTATTGATATGGTATCTAAATAAAAAAAAAAGATTAAATTGTAAATAATGAGAAATGACAGAATGTTTTTGTTTTATTCAAATGAAGTCATCTGGAAGATCGTATTATGCATAAGCCAATGAATTATCGGTATTTAAGAAACATGATCTACATGAAAATACTTCGAGACAAATTAATCACAGAAATACGATCTTTGAGGGATGCTCATTTTGATTTTGATGGTAAACAAGATACAATTAGAAGATATGATAATAAATGCCGATGTCAAGTAATTACCTATCTCTTTAGGTAACGATGCATTCAATGATGGTGTCATTATTCTTGGAGGATTTATGGAAGGTTTTATTGATGTTGACGTAGGCAAATCTTCTTGTTTTTTAGATAAGAAAGACATAGGAGAATCAAAAGAATTTGATTCTTCATCGGATGATTCGTTTGCTATTAAAAAAGAAAATAAAGAAATTTAATAATGCGTAGAAGAAGAAAAATTATCTACTTGGACGAATCGGCGATAATGCTCGTGGAAAATTTGTACTCGTAGGCAATTGGGATTGTAGTCGATTGTAATCTTGTTTTGATGATATTAATGTTTTTCGAGGAATATCAAGTGTAACTGTATCGAAGTCTGATGTTGTTGTTGTTGAAGTAGATACAGGATCGTCGTCATCATCGTCATCATCGTCATCATTGTCGAAATGAGATGGTCGATGATGATGTGATGCAGCATAAAGTGATTGACCGTATTTTTGAAGTGATCCGTTCGGTCTTCTCGTATAAATATTAAAAAGAAGAGGATTTACAGGAATTAAATGTTCATATTTCTTTTTCCAATCTCTGTATGATATATAACCTAATGGCGGTTTACTCTCATCGTTATCATCATTATTGTTGTTTTTGTTAGTTTTCACTGTTGAATTTACAGAAATACGTGAACGAGTATCAAAATTTTCTTGTTCATCATCACTATCATTAAAAATCTCTTCGATTTCTTGTGTTTGTATTCTATCAGCATGAATCGGTCGTAGATAAGCTGGCGTTGGACCGAATGTTGGATGATCATAAATATGAACAGGTTCGAATTTCTCTGCATGAACTAACGGTTTCGAATTCTGTCCCATATTTTGCATTTTTGTACTGACAGTATTCGGTAAAATGTCTTTTCTTCCGTCACCCATCAATCGATATGTTTCACTTGACGAACCAATACTTGCTCGTGATTGTTCGGCAAGAGAATTTCTACGAGCACCATTTCCATGATTTAAACGAGCTAAATATTGATCATAATTACGTCCAGGCAACGAACTGGTTCCAAATGGACGAAATTCTGACATTTTAGGATTTGGAACTCGAGTGTATCTCTCGAGTAATCGTTCATGATTATTATTTAATCGTTGTTGTTGTAATAAATGCTGTTGAATCATGATCAATGATTCTTAAGATTTTATCTACAAATAATTATATAGTAAAATTTTCAAAATTTAAATCTCAAGAGAAAGAAAGAAACCGTTGGCAATGATGTTATCTATTGATAAATGAGAAGAAAATCATTGACTGCAATTATTCTGTCAACAGATAATCAAGATTAAATTCGTAACTTCTTTCATGGCATTGAGATAAGATAACAAAACAAATCATCAAACTCATTTTCAACGTACAAATATTTATTTTGATCAATATAAATTAGTCGAAATAATAATATTGATTACATCTGTTTGTTTTTTTGTCTTTTTCTCTGTTTTTTTATTTACTTGAATAGAACAAGACGAAGAAAAAAACAGATACACAACGATTTCGTTTAGTTTTCGAACAAATACTATTAAATGAACTATTGTATTGATTGAATATTGTTCAGCATATTCTTTGCTGTAATCAAATGAAAACATTTCCTTTTCGTTAAAATATGTAATTATCAGTCTATTCAACAAAGTTTTTTTTTCGTTTAAACTTATTGGAAATAAAAATAGAAGAAGAAAAAACGCCAATCGACAAGGCCGTTACATTATTCACGTTATGCTTGATTGAGAAACACGCCATCCGTGTGCTTTCTCTCTCTCTCTTTTTGTGTTATTGCCAAATCGGAATATTAAATTCAAAAAGCAGAGGAAAAAAGTCAAGTTTTTAATTTAGAACAAAATCAAAAAGAAATCAGCTAATAAAAATGTCACTTTCTAATTTTTTTTTGTTAGATTTCAATCTTTTTTTTTCTCTTTTGATTTTATTGTGTATAAGAGGAACAATAATACTCAGAGAGAGGAGGAGAAAAGAAGAAAAAAAAAATCGTTGTTGTATGATTTTCCGGTGTGCGTGTATTTCACCATCCGTTGTCGTCTCCCGACCGGAAGACGATGAAGAAACGTAATAATAACGCTGCCGCACTTCTTTCCATATAGGATCAAGTACCGCACGTCTCTCTCTCTATTGATTATAAAAAAGACGCAAAGGAGACGAAGAGAAGAAGGAGAAATCAGCACTCTACAAACACTGAACCATTCAAATGACTATCACTAATCCTATGGTTGCTCGTTTTTTATTATACTTTACTCTTACCATCAAAACTGTAGTCAATACGACGAACAAGGATTCAAATCAATATATTCCTTTTTGTAAGCGAACAAACAAACACACAAAATATCCAATAGGACAAATGACTTTTCATTTAGTTGTTATGCAACCGCATACTATTATCAATCAAACTCTACATTCTTATTGTAAAGAACAAAGTGAATTTAATACGTATCCTATGTTTATTAATCTGACTGAGTAAATAATAGTTCCTAAAATTCAATAACTTGATCATTTCATGTTGACAAAATCAAACTTTCTTTTATCTAGATGGCCGTCGGGATTTATTTATGCACGCAATCCCTATCAAAAAATAGGTACGTATTAACATTAATCATCACCATCACCGCCACCACATTGAATGTCAAATAGAAAAGAAAAATGTACAATTTATTTTTTTTTCTTTGCTGAAAAAAGATACTGCTGATGATACGACGTTACTATCAATTCAAGAATGTACGATGGAACTACGAGCATCGATCGGTAATCAAATCCGACTCGTATTCTATCCTATAACAGCTAATCGAGATGATTATGATCAAGATTACGCTATGCCAATGTCGAAAAGTCCATGTTTAAGAATTCGAGATGTAAAACTTTTGTTTTCTCTTGTTTTTACAAATTCATTTTCATTTAGAATCAAGAAACGATTACATTCGATTGTCCGATCTTATTCGATCGAAATAAATCTCTTTCGTTCCAATCTCAATCCGACGATTATCTCTCCAATAGTAATTTAATCTATCTCGAACTTTTACCTCCATTACAATATTCGAATGATTACGATGACACATATTATCAATTTAAATTATTTTTTACCACATTTATTCCAAAATTATACGTTGGCAAAAACAATGACATTTTCATATGTCCCATCGAACAACAACAAATCGATTGTGATGATTCGTATTGTGTTTCGTTGAATGCTCGATGCAATGGCGTTTATGAATGTCGAACAAAAGTCGACGAAGATTCATGTTTCGAGCAAAGATCGACCGGAAAAATGCTTTCTCATATTTCAACTTTCTTAGATCGTATTCGGTGTGTATTCATTTTTATTTTTCTATCTAAGCTTTAACACAAGGACAAAGTTTATTCTGATTATGACATCGACATGGTTGATCGAATTTACATTGACAATGAAATGAATACGAACTACCGCAGCCAATTGACGAGTAACGCCCAAGAGGAACATAACCATGAGCGTCGAGTTTACGTGTGCCAATTGTCGGTTGTTCTCGAAGTGACGGAGTATTTCGACGATAACCTAACAACAACAAAAAATGATAGTAGTTTTGTTTTTTTTCTCTTCTTTGTATCAAATCTTATTACCGAATTGGCCGTTATAATTGACGACAGGTTTCGGATCACTTAAGAACAGCTCATGGCCACGAACTTGTTCAATTGAATGACCTGAAAATAGTTAATTGTATTATTTGTTCTGTTTGTTTTTCTTTTCTGTACCAGAGCCAAATTTATTTCGACGTGATAAATAACGAAAGCCATGACCGCTTGCATGAAATCGATCATGTACTCGGCCAGCAATTGATTCAGGATCTTTGTACTAAACAAAATTCGAACTTGTTTTTATTCGAAAATAATAATAAACTTTATTTTTTACTTGATTCGTTTTTTTTAATGTTTCATGAACGCCAAAAAAATTAAAATAACTATCCACAGCTTCGTGATGTTGCGCGATATACGGTGGAATAGCTGAGCCTAATTTCGGATTCGCTGTCGAATAGTCCTTGGATATGTTCGAGACAGCGTGACAATCGAGAACAAAACTGCGTTCACGTTCGAATTGAGCCTCGGGTGGTGGTGTCGGCGGGCAACGGTATAGTTTATTATGACGATACAATTTGGTTGCGTGAGTCGCGGGAACAAATGGCGATCGAGGCGTTCGTGCCCTTGAATCGCTTGATTGCTTTCGATGAGGCCTGACTGCTGAATCAGCAGTTTTGCTTCTCGTTGGCGAAGGTGTCGTACTCATCTTTAAGAATAAATAAAACTGACTTCTAAATGTTTAAATTATTTCGTCGTTTTATGAAACTATGTGTGCAAGACGAGACGACAGAGAGAAAGAGAAAATACAGCAGAAATTTAAGAGTCTCAGGGTTACTAAACGGCAATGATGACAAAAACAATGTTGTTGTCGACTGTGTTTTTTTAAGGTTGATATAGAGAAAAAAATGAGAATCGACGAAACAGTTTAATACAACAACATGAAAAAAAAGCTTTTTTCTTTTTTTTTCTCCTTCTTCTTCTTACACTTTTATGCTCTTACGATCCACAACATTCGTTAAACATTTAAAAGAATAATAATAATAAAAGAAAAATATGAAATTTGTTACATCGATATGAGACAAATCAACATTTTTTTTTGTTTCAATTCAACTAAAACAAGAGAAGAAAATTGAGTTCTACCGATTAGATTGCAATTTGAAGAACAAATTAATTCTTTTGCATAGCTTCCAATCAGTCGTGTTTAAGCAAATAGATACTATAGTAATGCTCGAAATATGGATGAATATTGTTTTCTTTTTTTTTAATGAATTCCAAATTTGGAAATGCGACATTTATTGTGGGTGGTTTATTTTCCTAATGATTTATTTAAACTGTCGAACAAATACAATCAATAAATTGGCTCTTTACTCTCCTAGTCATTAACTGTCGTTTACTTGTTTAAAGAAATAACGATTTATATTTAACAATTGATACTCTTTTTCCATAAAAACACTGTACAAAAGTCGAAGATAAAAATCAATAAAAAAAAACAAGGTTTTTTTCTTTTTTATCAGATAAAATACAATCATCGATTTCGGTGCGAGTCATGTCAATCATCGTATCTTGTTCTCCAATCCACTGATTCTGGATGGTATGCCAGTAAACTTTCTAAATGCATAAGATATGCCGAACGATTGTTAAGGAAATATTCTCTTGTTAGAACGAATTCGTGACAGCGTCGCTCAAGAAATTCTTTGTACGATTGAAGATTATTTAATTCGAGTTGTAATTTATTTGCATGTTCTTCTAATTGCTTGATTTCATCTGTTAGTCGAGCTTCGAGTGCAATTCGTTTTTCCTTGAGTTTTTTAGCTGCTGCACGATTTCTTGCACGACGTCGTTCTCGTCTCTTAGCATCTTCGCCTTCGAGCTTAACGAATTTTGAACGACGCCCAGTTTTCAATGTGACTGTTTCATCAAGGCAAACGCGAACATTAATTGGACCATACGACACTACTTTATAACGTTTTGGTTTGTTATTATTTAGATCAGCAGATGTTTCACTAGGAGAACTCGTTGTAACATCGTTTTTTATATCTGTATTAGGAATAATTTCATATGAAACCGATGTATCATCGGTGTATTGTTCGTCGATGACCGGTTCTTCTTTGAAAGCGATTGAATCGGATCTATTTTCAGATGGTAACGAACCGACAACTCCCATTGATTTGTTTTAATAAATAAATGAATAGTTAATAAAAACGAATATAGATTTGTAAAGTATATTGCTGATAATGTAATTGTCTCATTGTCAGATACTCAAAGCGAAAAATGCAAAAACGATCGTATAATATATTGCGTGTTGTATAAATGAGTGACTGTATATACTCAATGATGCGTAGGCACTATTTCTCGAGTAGAACGACCGAAAGTACAGGTAATGTACATAAAAATGGTCGAAAAGAAAAACATCAAGTTTGAGTGCGTATCAAATTTATCTTATACAGACGAATTATTGCTATATCGAGAATAGATGATTCACAACAGGGTTTATACATGATTAATAAATCTTTTCTTTATTTATTAGTAATGATTGGCATACGGTCAAGATACTTCTAAGCAATTGTAACTGTACAGTTATTTGTTACGAAGAATGACTCATTCGATTAAAAAAAAGATTTTTTAATGATTCAAGGTAGCTATTTGACAACGAATTGAGTAATTCAAACGTGAGAAAAGGAAGAAAAATCTAGAGTTTTTTTTATTGAGTAAATAATTGAATGTGAGCATGCCGAGAACTACGTCATGTGACGACGGAATCGTCAACAATGCAACATTGTTTTTCTTTTTTCTTTTTTTCTTTTGTTACAGCCATCATTCGAATAAAAAATTATTTTCTAATGAAATCAATCCTAAGAACGACTGTATTCCTTATCCTTTTTGATTTATGTTCAGCTTATTATCATTATAGCAGTTCAAGTTCATCAGGATCCAGATCAAGTTACAGCGTTATATATATTATCATTCCAATCCTAACCGTTGTATGTGTTGTCGTATCGATAATAATTTGTTGTAAGAAAAAATATGCCCGACGAAGAGCAATCAACATGATGCCGATGGGTGCTCCCATAGCTTTAGCTCACCATAACAATCAGTATGCTCCACCGGGTTTTAATCCGTATGCTCCACCGGGTTTTAACCCGTATGCACCTTATAGTCAACCACCACCATATGATCCGCCAAAAGCGAATACTCAAGCACCGTTTACTGAATCTGCGCCACCGCCGTATACAGCACCAAGTGCACCGCCGGAACAAACATCGAGAACATAAAATATGATTTTATACTTTGGATTGTGTGAATACAAAAATACGTATTTTTTTTTGAATTGTATACAACAATTAACAATGAAAGAAATAAAAATACGAAATTAACTCATTTTCGTGCGAAAGATTTCTATCGAAGCCAGTATGACGTCGATCCGATTTTACATCGAAATAGTTTTTTACGTCAGCGAGTGACGTCGATCAAATCTTATTAATATTTGAAATTTTTTTCTTTCTTTCATTCACATCAAAATTATATTGGAAATGAAAGCATTTGTTATATGTTTCTTAGCAATTATTTTGCCTGATTTATGTGCAGCGAGATATTCTTATCGCGGTT
>Ga0209922_103994_pt1 | contig 11091 bp, 10 predicted proteins | sample ThiBiot_500_biof_FD_183946 | JGI IMG/M metagenome (GOLD analysis project Ga0209922, IMG submission 183946) | Wastewater bioreactor microbial communities from Cape Town, South Africa - Thiocy_expt_500_biof (SPAdes) | ecosystem: Engineered > Bioreactor > Thiocyanate-remediating > Anaerobic-Aerobic ...
TAATAGGTATGTCGCTTGTCGACAAAACGCCGATCAGAGACCTTTTTGACAACACCGAAAACCAAGATATCAAAGAACTAAACAATATTCAATTGAAAATCAACCTAATTTAACCGGACACTAGTGATAAGTAATAAGTAATAAGTAATAAGTAATAAGCAATAAGTAATAAGTGGTAAGTAATAAGTTATAAGTGCATGATTGATTTATTCACGACTTACGATTGACGATTCACCATTCACAATTTACTAAAATGAAAGTTCATCAATACACCCTGCAGCTGGAATGGACGGGTAATAAAGGCAACGGGACCTCTGGTTATACCGCTTACAAACGCGATCATTTGATACGTATCAGCGGCAAGCCCGACCTTCCCGGTTCATCTGATCCTGCTTTCCGCGGCGATCCTGCGCGCTACAATCCCGAAGAACTGTTGCTGGCTTCAGTTTCCAGTTGCCATATGTTGTGGTACCTGCATCTGTGCGCCGAAGCCGGTGTAATAGTGGTAAGCTACGAAGACAACCCGGCAGGCGAGATGACCGAGACAGCAGATGGCGGCGGACGTTTTACCACCATCACCCTTCGCCCCAAAATCGAAGTAAAGGAAGCGTCCATGATTACTAAAGCAAATGAATTGCACAAACGGGCAAATGAACTTTGTTTCATAGCCAACTCGTTGAATTTTCCCGTGAACCATGAAGCGTCAATAGTGAATTGTCAATAGTGAATATGTCCGATAACCTTACACCTTAGCCCGAAGTGTCGGGCCTTACGCCTTCTCTGACCAAACCTTTCCGCTGCCAAAACTGTTTACTACTTTATGGAAATAGGCATATACACTTTCGTAGATCGCACGCCGGATCCGCAAACCGGCCAAACCATTTCTGCCGCACAACGTCTGGCTGACCTGCTGGAAGAAGTAGAGCTCGCCGATCAGGTGGGGCTGGATGTTTTTGCAGTGGGAGAACATCACCGGCCCGAGTATGTGGCATCGGCTCCGGCAGTTATATTGGGTGCGGCCGCCGCCAGAACAAAAAATATCCGTCTTTCCAGCGCCGTTACAGTATTGAGTTCCGATGATCCGGTGCGTGTTTTTCAGCAGTTCTCAACCGTTGACCTTTTGTCCGGTGGCCGCGCCGAGATCATGGCCGGTCGCGGATCATTCATCGAATCATTTCCCTTATTTGGTTATTCGCTCGATGATTACGATAGTCTGTTTTCGGAAAAACTGGAAATGCTGTTGGAAATACGTTCCAAAGAAAAATTAAATTGGAGCGGCAAGCATCGCGCACCCGTAAAAGGTTTGGGCGTATATCCGCGTCCGCTACAGGACCCTCTTCCGGTCTGGATTGCCGTAGGTGGTACGCCCGGTTCTGTTATCCGGGCCGGCAAACTCGGACTGCCAATTGCCTTTGCGATCATCGGCGGCGATCCGCGCCAGTTTGCACCACTTGTGCAATTATATCGCGACACCGGTGAAGCTGCCGGATTTACCCCGGATCAATTACAAGTAAGCATCAATTCTCACGCATTTGTTGCCGATACCAGTCAGGCCGCGACCGATATTTATTATGGTCCTTATGCTTATGTAATGAGTAAAATAGGACAGGAGCGCGGCTGGCCTCCTATGAACCGCGCACAGTTTGAAAGAATGCGTGCTCCCGGAGGTTCATTGCTTGTTGGGGATCCGCAGGAAGTGATCGATAAAATTCTTTATGAACACGAATTATTTGGTCATGACCGTTTTTTGGCTCAGATGGAAGTAGGCACGATGCCACATAAACAACTCATGCGCGCCATCGAATTGCTTGGCACCAAAGTAGCACCAGCCATTCACAAAGCGCTCGGCAAATAATGCCGGAAAAATCCGGGTTGCATATTGATGCGGAACCCGCTACTTTCGTTTGCACTTAACTCCTGACTAATTATGGAACAATGGATTTATATCCTCGTGGCTGTTGGGCTTGGTTTAACCGCTGGTTGGCTGATCGCACGGTCGCAGGCTGCGGCAACAAAAAGATTATTGGAAGAAAGATTACGTTCATCCGAAACAGAAAAAGCACAGTGGCAACAGCAATACCAGCATGCTATTGCTGAAAAACAGCAATCGGCTATTCAGGCGGGCGAACTCCGCGGCCAGCTCGAACGCCGGCAAGCCGAAGCTCAGCAATATAAAACAGAACTCGAACAGCAGGCATTGGCGTTTAGCGAAAACCGGATGAATCTCGCGCGGCTTACGGAAAAACTAGCCGCTGCTGAAACAAGACTTGCCGAGCAAAAACGGGAGCTGACAGAATTCTCGGACGTATTCCGCAATGAATTCAGGTTATTGGCCAATGGCATTCTGAAAGAAAAAAGCCAGGAGTTCACCGCGGTCAACGAAGAGAAAATGAAAAATATCCTCGATCCGCTTCAACTGCACCTGAAAGAATTCCGGCAACAGGTAGCCGACACTTACGATAAAGAAAGCAAGGAGCGCTTTTTGCTGGAGAAAGAATTGAAATCATTGATTGACCTGAACAAACAACTGGGTGAAGAAGCCAATAATCTCACGCGTGCACTCAAACATGATAATAAGGCACAGGGTAACTGGGGCGAAATGATACTGGAAAGCCTGCTCGAACACAGCGGCCTTACCAGCGGTCGCGAATATTTTGTACAGGACTTTTTACGCGACACGGCGGGTAATGTATTGAAAGATGAAAACGGCCGCTCCTTACAACCCGATGTGGTGGTGGTATACCCCGATCAGCGAAAAGTAATCATCGATTCCAAAGTTTCGCTGGTAGCATTCGAGCAATACACACGCTCCGTTACGATTGAAGAACAGGCCGCGACCATCCGCGAACACTTGCGTTCACTGCGTTCGCATATCGATGGATTGAGTGGCAAAAATTATCCGCGTTATGCAGGGAATGCATTGGATTATGTGGTGTTGTTCATTCCGGTGGAGCCCGCCTTTCTCCTGGCAGTAAAAGAAGATCCGCAGTTATGGAAATACGCTTATGATAAAAGAATCCTGCTGGTTAGTCCGACGAACCTGCTGGCGGTGCTGAAGATCATTGCCGATCTATGGAAAGTGGAGCGGCAAAGCCAGCATGCGATAGAGATCGCTGAGAAAGCGGGTGCGCTGTATGATAAATTTGTTCGTTTTGCTGAAAGCCTTTCCCAGGTGGGCGTACATATACGCAAAGCCGGAGAGCAACACGAAGAGGCCATGAAAAGATTGAGCAGCGGTCGCGGTAACCTGGTGCGCCAGGCAGAGCAGTTGCGCAAGATGGGCGCGAGTGCCAATCTTCAGTTGCCCGATAGCCTGGTGAAGGATTCGGAGGAAGAATAATTCAAAAGTCAAAAGTTTAAACAGCCGTAGTAAGTATTAAGTAGTAAGTAATAAGTAGTGATTGCCGGGCTGTTGACTTATTGCTTCGTGAAGCTTTTTGAATTTTGACTTTTGAATTTTGACTTGTCTACTGTTTCACAAAATCATACGCATCGTATTCCACAAATTCATTCGCTCTTAACTCAATGCCCGATACCTTGTTTCCCTGCGTGCGGAATTTTACTTTAAAAATCCCATACTCGATATTCGTGTATTCGAGAAGCCACTCATCATTATCCATCCAGGAAAGGGTGGCGGTGAGATCGGCATGTCCTTCGAAGCGGATGAATAGCTGACCCGCTTTTTTGCCTGCGCTGATATTGATAGGACCATAGATAGGATTGCGATAGGTACCTGTATAGCTGGAAACGGGAAGTGGCGGTAATGCGCCTTTCACACGGCTGTGCCAACTGCTGATCTCCTGCAATTGTTCTTTTGCTTCTTTTTGCGCACCGGGTAATAGTTGCGCACTGCGGTCAACATAAGCTACGCCAAGATAAGCATCGAGCAGTTGATAACGCAATGCTTCGAAGAAACTTTGATTGTCGTTGTTGGTAAGGATGGCAATGCCGAGATTTTCCTCCGGAACAAAACATACATTGCTCACCATGCCTCCGGCACCGCCTGTATGCCAGTAAACCTGCCTGCCATTGTAGTCGGCTGAATACACACCCAGGCCATATCCGCGGAAGTGCATCGGGAATTGCAGCGACTTGCGGCTGCTGGTAATGATGTTGACGTCTCTTGTTTTTTGCAGTACTGCAAAAGGCATGATCGTCTTGCCCCGGTAGCGCCCGCTGTCCAGTTGAAATTGCAGCCAGTGCGAAAGATCGTTCACCGTACTGACGATTGACGCGGCGGGAGCAAGGTTGTCCCACTGATCGTAGGGCACACGATGCAATTGGTCGCTGTAGCTCGTGGTGTATGGCCGCGCCACGTTATCCATTTTTTCCATACCTGCAGACAAAGCTGAGGTGCGGGTCATGCCCAAAGGTTTGAGTATACTGTCCGTTATATAAGCTTCCCATGACAGGCCGGTTACCTTGGGAATCACTTCACCCGCGGTAAGAAAACAACTGTTGCAATAGCCATAATCCTGACGGAAGGGACGTCCGGGTTTCAGCAACCTCATTTTTTGCATGATGGCCGCGCGCGAAAGGCTGCTGTTCCAAAAGGTGAAATCTCCCTGGAATGTTTTGGTGCCGATGCGATGACACAGCATGTCACGCACGGATACCAACTGTGTGCTGATGCTATCGTACAAACGGAAGTCGGGAAAGTATTGGGTCACTTTGTCGTCCAGTGAAAGCTTTTTACGAAACTCCAATTGCGCCAATGCCGTACCCGTGAAGAGTTTGGTATTACTGGCAATCATAAAGCGCGTATCGGCATTCACCGGTTCCTTCGTCTCGATGTCGCGCACGCCATAACCTTTCAGCACGACCGTTTTCCCATCTTTCACCACCACCACGGCAAGGCCGGGCAGGTTCCAGTTGCGCAGGCCGCGTTGTATATAACTGTCGAGACTGTCTTTTACAAAAGAGGATTGTGCATGTGCACAAAAAGAAACACCCAGCAGACTGGCTGCAATGAGTTTTTTCATACAATCGTATTAATGGTTAACGGTATTCACCAAATACATTTCGCAACGTATCGGCAATTTCGCCCAGCGTGCTCTTGTTTTCGACGGCTTCCACAACGGTAGGCATCATATTCTCACCAGTCACCGCTTTGTCGCGCAGTTGGGTCAGCGAACGATCGCAGGCGGCCTGATCGCGGTCCTGGCGTAGTTTGCGCAGCTTCTCCGATTGCACCAGCCGGATGGAATCGTCGATCTTGAAAACGGGAATAGGCGCTTCCTGGCTTACCTGGAATTTATTTACGCCAACGATGATCTTTTCTCCGCTTTCGATATGTTGCTGGTATTCGTAGGCACTGCGTGCAATTTCATCCTGGATAAATCCTTCCTCGATAGCCGACACGCTGCCGCCCATCGCATCTATTTTCTCCATCAGTTGCCAGGCTGCTTGTTCTACTTCGGCTGTCAGTGCCTCCACATAATAAGAGCCGGCCAGCGGATCCACCGTGTCCGGTGCACCGCTTTCAAATGCCACGATCTGTTGCGTGCGCAAAGCGATGCGTGCTGCTTCTTCCGTAGGCAGGCTCAGCGCTTCGTCGTAGCCATTGGTGTGCAATGATTGCGTGCCGCCCAGTACGGCAGCCATTGTCTGAATAGTGACGCGGGAAATATTATTCAAGGGTTGCTGCGCCGTTAAAGTGCTGCCACCGGTTTGCGTGTGAAAGCGCAGCATCATCGCTTTGGGATCGGTGGCACCCAGCTCTTTCATGATCGATGCCCACATCTTGCGCGCGGCTCTGAACTTGGCCACTTCTTCAAACAAATTGTTATGTGCATTGAAAAAGAAGGAAAGACGTTTGCCAAATACATTGATGTCGAGTCCTTTTTCGAGCGCGGCCTGTACATAAGCTTTGCCATTGCTCAGGGTAAATGCTACTTCCTGTACCGCTGTACTTCCCGCTTCCCGGATGTGATAACCACTGATGGAAATGGTATTCCATTTTGGAACTTCTCGGCTGCACCATTCAAAGATATCCGTGATGATGCGCATCGATGGTTTTGGCGGATAGATATATGTACCGCGGGCTGCGTATTCTTTTAAGATATCATTTTGAATAGTACCGGATATTTTTTTCAGATCGGCACCTTGTTGTTTTGCCAGTGCGGCATACAACGAAAGTAAAATGAAGCCGGTGGCGTTGATGGTCATCGAGGTCGACACTTCATCGAGGCGGATACCATCGAACAGCGTTTGCATGTCTTCGATACTGTCGATGGCAACGCCTACTTTTCCTACTTCGCCTTCGGCCAATGCATGATCGCTGTCGTAACCGATCTGTGTCGGCAGGTCAAACGCCACACTCAATCCGCTCACGCCTTGCGAAAGCAGGTAGTGATAACGTTTATTGCTTTCTTCCGCCGTACTAAAGCCTGCGTATTGACGCATGGTCCAGAGTTTACCACGGTACATATCGGGTTGTACGCCACGTGTAAAAGGAAATGCACCCGGTTGTGGAGGATCGCCCGCAGGCATATCGGACGATTGGTAAACCGGCTTAATGAGGATACCGGAATCTGTGTATTTTTCTTCTGGCATAATAAAGACGGGATTAGCCCATCAGGTGTTTTGCTTCGTGATTGAGTGCTTCGAGCACCATGTTGTGCACTTCGCCGAGCTTTTGCGCGACCAGCGTTTCAAGAATTTTTTTATTGAGATCGACGCCTGATGCTTCCGGCGCCAGCGACGCGGCCACGCGGTTAATCAGCATAATATTCTGGTCTTTGAAATTGCGCACGGCTTCCCAGGCTTGCTGGGTTACATAGATCTGCTGCGAAGCGTTGTATTCATATTCCTGGCGTGTATTTTCTACCAGGACGATTCTCATATCGTTGGCACTGAGGCCGGGTTGATTCAATCTGTTGACAAGTGAAGGCAGCGCGATGCGTTCCGTAAGCACCACGAGACGTTCGTATGCCTGCAATTGAAGAGGTTTTGATGTGTAGCCGTCTCCAGATTCACGGGTGGTGGCGGGAGCAGCAGCAGGAGCGGAGGAGGTTTTGGAATTACGGACAAAAAAAGCAGCCACTGCTATCAGCAGGGCCAGGACAGCAATGATCAGGCTGACGGTTGAAGTATCCATGCATTTATTTTGTTCAAAAATAAGGATTTCAATGGCTTGCAAACATCTGTTAGCCCGCCTGCGGGTGCGTCACCGGATTTCTTCGTATTTTTGCAGTATGGATACACAAGTTGAAGCGCCCGTTAGCCTGACGGCCGGGGCCGTGAAAGAGATCAAAAGACTGATGGCCGAACCCGGTTTTGACCACAGCCTGCACCTGCGCGTAGGCGTGAAAGGCGGCGGTTGTTCGGGACTTTCCTATGTGCTCGGATTCGATAAAATGGAAGATGCAGACCAGCAGTTTACCATAGAAGGTATTCCCTGTACCATGAACAAGGCACATGAACTGTACCTGCTGGGCATACAGATCGATTGGGAAAATGGGCTCAATAACCGCGGGTTTACATTCACCAATCCCAATGCCAGCAGTACCTGCGGCTGCGGCACCTCTTTCGCAGTATAACTTGAAATGAGCGCAACCGGCTGAATATTCCGGTTGAATGCTTTTCTTTGCGCCTTATTATTCCTGTATGCCTGACCGTATTCACTACACGAATTGTCCCGTGTGCCATTCGGCCTCACTCAAGCCTGTGCTGAACGCAATCGATTATACCGTAAGCAAAGAATCGTTTGCCGTATGGGAATGCCAGGAATGTACCTTACGCTTTACACAGGATGTGCCCGCCAGCGCGCATATCGGACCGTATTACAAATCCGAAGATTATATTTCCCATACCAATACCTCGCGCGGGCTCATCAATAAAATTTACCAGGCCGTGCGTCGCCGCACGATCCGCAACAAACGCCGCCTGATTGAGCGTACAACAGGCTTGTCCAATGGCCACCTGCTCGATATCGGTTGTGGTGTGGGAACCTTCCTGCACGCCATGCAGGAAAGTGGATGGAAAGTGACAGGGCTTGAGCCTGATGCCGAGGCGCGCAAAGTTGCGGCTCAATTATACAACCTGCAGGTACAGGAGATAGATGAACTCGAAAAACTTCCCGCTGCCACTTATGATGTGATCACGCTGTGGCATGTGCTCGAGCACGTACATCAATTGCATGATTATATCGAAAAGCTGAAACAATTACTCAAGCCGGGTGGCACCTTGCTGATTGCCGTACCGAACTATACTTCAAAAGATGCGGAGACCTATGGTCCTTACTGGGCGGCTTATGATGTGCCGCGTCACCTGTATCATTTTTCCCCGGCATCAATAGATCGTCTCCTGGCGCAACATGCTATGGAAGTGATAGCGCACAAACCGATGTGGTACGACAGTTTTTATATTGCCTTGCTCAGCAGCAAGTATAAAAATGGTCAATCCAACTGGATCGGTGCGGCCTGGCAGGGCCTGCGCTCCAACCTGAAAGCATCCGGCGAGGTGCGTCGTTGCAGTTCGGTGATTTATTTGATCCGCCACACCGCTAAATAATTATTACTTCCCGATTTCTATTTCGTAAAGCTGCGGCCAGTTTTTGCCCGTGATGTAAGTCTTGTTGGTAATAGTGTCGTGTGCGATGCCATTGGGAACATCCGCATGCGGATCGTCTGCTTTTACACGGTCCCAGATCTGTTGCAGATCAATGCGGCCAACGATGGCGCCGCTTCCTGGTTCAATTTTGAAGATATAAGGATATTGCCATTGATTGGCATAGATATACCCATCGATATACTCGAGCTCATTGAGATTGAAAGATGGGCTGCCTTCCTGCGTTACCATTTGTGTATGCAGCAACTGGAAGGTGGCGGGTTCATAATAATAAAGGTTGCTGGTGCCATCTGACACGATCAAGCTTTTACCATCGGTGGTAATGCCCCAGCCTTCGGTATTAATGGGGAACTCCTTTACTTTTTTGAAATCCTTTACGGTGTAAGCAAATACTTTCTTTTCCTTCCAGGTAAGTTGATAAACAGTATCGTTCAATATCGTGATGCCTTCACCAAAAAATTCTTTGGGAAGGGTGATGGAGCGTTTTGCTTTACCGGTAGCCAGGTCTACTTCCATGAGTTTCGAACTGCCGTAGTTGCCGGTGCCTTCATAGAACTGCCCTTTGTAAAAACTGAGGCCCTGTGTAAAAGAGGTGGTATCGTGCGGGTAATTTTTCAGGATCGCATAGCTGATCGTTGCAGGCGCGCTGAGACCGGGAGTGGGGTTGTCATTGCCCGGAGTTTTGGGATTGTTGTCATTACACGAAGCCAGCAGCGTGATGAATAAAGCGCTATAGAAAAAGTATTTCATATTCCTGTTTGTGGATGCAAAGGTAGTGGTGAATAATTCAAAAGTAAAAAGTCAAAATTCAAAAGTGAATCGTCAATGGTGAATAGTGAATCGTCAATATAAACCGTCTAAGCTGTTTGTTATTACGTACACTATCACTTATTACTTATTACTTACAACTTATAACCCATCGTAGTTTTACTATGCGTAAAAATAACCTACTAATTATAAAAACGATTATATTTGATCCATCGCTGACTGCTTATTAACAAATTCTTGTACAGCGCCCCCTCATCTGAAGTCCGTATCTGTTGACGAATCGAGAACTGTCCACTATTCTGTCTCTCTCCAATTCTTCTGAATCCGTACCAATTCCACTGAATCTCCAGGGCAATCCGATTTTTCATCAAAAGACAAATTTCCTCTATGAAACTGGGGATACTTTTCTTGCTGTTCCTTGTATCAGCAATCGCCGGAGCACAATCATCATCCTGCTTAAGCACTACCTACCAACAGGCACAGATTTCGGCTGATCCTTTGCTGAAGATCCGTCAGCAGGCGATCGAACGTTTTATCAGCGAACATCCCAATGAAGCGGCGCGTGTGGAAGATATGCCGGTGATCAAAATTCCTGTAGTGGTTCATATTCTTTATCATGCTCCTTCGGAAAATATCAGCGACGCACTGGTGCACCAGCAGATAGCCGAACTCAATGCCTGCTTTCGCCGGCGCAATGCAGATACCAACAATACACCCGCAGCATTCAGACGCCTGGCCGCCGATTGCGAAATTGAATTTGCCCTGGCTGTTTCTGACCCACGTAAACGTTCGACGACCGGCATTGAGCGCAAGTATACACCCGTTGTTTCCTGGGAAGCGGATGATAAAATGAAACAAGCGGCAGAGATGGGTGTCGATGCCTGGGATCCCGCAAATTATCTGAATATATGGGTCGTGAGCCTTAAACGCGGGTTGGGTTACAGCAGCGTGGTGGGTGGTGAAAGTTTCCGCGACGGGATCGTTTTGAGTTTTCCGGCATTCGGCACCAATCGCACCGCTGTGCATGAAGTGGGCCACTGGCTTGGTCTCCGGCATATCTGGGGTGATGCTTATTGTGGCGATGACCTGATAGGCGATACACCCACACAAGGTAATTTCACTTCAGGCTGTCCTTCAGGAATACGTTCTACCTGCAACAACGGAGCGGCTGGTGATATGTACATGAATTACATGGACCTCACCGATGGAAACTGTACCAACCTTTTTACCAACGGACAAAAAGAAAGAATGCGCGGACAGTTTGCGCCGGGCGGCCCGCGCGAATCATTGTTAAGCACCTACGCATTCAACCCGCCACTCATCAATGAAATCCCGTTGCCGCAGACTGATCCGGCCTGGCTTTATGCAAACGTTTACCCCAATCCAACCTCAACAGGTAAAGTGTGGATGGATGTAGCCTTTGATGAAAGATGGATCGGCAGCGAAATTTCTATTACCTCCATGCAGGGGCAAACTGTGCTGAAGGCTACCGTTAAAATGAAACAACAGGAACTCGATCTTAGCCGGCTCCGGGCTGGGATGTATTTGCTCACCGCTGTAAGGAAAGACGGACAGAAGTTACAGCAGAAGATAATACGGCAATAGGAGTGATAAGTATTAAGTAATCACTAGTGTCCGGTTAAATTAGGTTGATTTTCAATTGAATATTGTTTAGTTCTTTGATATCTTGGTTTTCGGTGTTGTCAAAAAGGTCTCTGATCGGCGTTTTGTCGACAAGCGACATACCTATTA
>Ga0209922_103997_pt1 | contig 11076 bp, 9 predicted proteins | sample ThiBiot_500_biof_FD_183946 | JGI IMG/M metagenome (GOLD analysis project Ga0209922, IMG submission 183946) | Wastewater bioreactor microbial communities from Cape Town, South Africa - Thiocy_expt_500_biof (SPAdes) | ecosystem: Engineered > Bioreactor > Thiocyanate-remediating > Anaerobic-Aerobic ...
AAGCCGTCGAAGCATTGGCACGCACGGGAAAATTTTCCCGTGCGGCTGAAGACCTGGGCATTAGCCAGCCCTCGGTTTCGACGCAGATCCAATCGTTCGAAGAGTTGTGTCGCACCCGCGTCTTCATCCGCGATGGTCACAATGTCAGCGTTGCGCCGTCGGCGGTCGACCTGATTGCCAAGATCCGGATCACGCTGAAATGCCTTGGCGAAGTCGATCGCGCGATCACCGATACGACGTCGCTGAACACGGGCACAATCTCGATCGGTTTTAGCGCGCACCGCCTGATCATGCCGATCCTGACTGCATTCGTTCGGGAATATCCATCGTTACGGCTGACGACGCGCGGCGGGCCTTCCCTTGATCTGGCCGATGCGGTGCTGCGCGGCGAACTCGATGTCGCCGCCGTCTCGCAGGTCGCGCCCGACAGCCGCTTTTCCTCGCTGCGCCTGCATGAATCCCGCGTGGCGATCTATGGCCGCAAGGGCGATCCGATGCTGGCGAAGGGCCGGTTGACGCTTGCCGATCTTGATGGGCGCGACATGGTGCTCTGGAACAAGGCGTCCGGCACACGCACGCTGCTCGAAGACGCAGCCTCAAAGCAGGGCGTGCGGCTGAAGCCGGTGCTTGAGGTTGCGACGCTCGACGTCGCCTACGCGGCGGCGGCCGCGGGAATTGGGCTTGCAATCTCCATCGAGGGCGAGGTTCCGCCTGACAATCACATCGAAGTCGTGCCGCTGGTCGAGCCGGAACTGGCGATTGGTCACTATCTCGTCACTCTGCCGGAGTGCCGCGACCACGCCGCCATCCAGGCCTTTTTCGATGTCGCCAAGGAACATGCGCAAGAAGTCGACGGTGGACTGCCTGCCACTTGAGTTCAGAATTATAGGTAAATCATATAATTTCTGATAATTTATAATTCTGTCATATCGTTTTGCTAGTCTCTACCCTATAGACTGACGGTCACGGTTCTATGCTGGCCGAGGAAAGGGTAAGACGATGACGAACAGGTATGATCTTGCGGTTGTTGGTGCGGGCATTGTCGGCATCGGCGTTGCGCTGGCCGCTGTGCGCCAAGGCAAGAAAGTCGTTGTCATCGAGCGTAACGCCAAGGCGGTCGGTGCCTCTATCCGCAATTTCGGCTTCGTCACCATCAGCGGGCAGAGGGCAGGTGCGCATTGGGAGCGGGCCATGCGCGCTCGTGATATTTGGGCCGGGATCGTCGACGAGGCCGGGATTGCCGTTATCCATCGCGGCCTGGTCATGCCGGCACGGCGTCCCGAGGCGGCCGTCGTGGCGGATGCCTTTTTGAGGACGCCGATGGGCGAGAAGTGCCGTCTGATGACGAAGGCCGAGGCGGCCGATCTCGTGCCGAGCCTGCGCCTGGATGGCGTCGATACCGTCCTTTACAGCCCACACGAGTTGCGCGTCGAATCCTCCGAGGCGCTGCCGAAGCTCGCCGCCTGGCTTGAGACTCAACATAAGGTCGAATTTCGCTGGAACACGGCCGTTCGCGCCATCGGCGGGACTCGGATCGAAACCAGCCATGGTACGATCGAGGCGGAAGCGGTGGTCGCCTGCCCCGGCGACGATTTCTCAACGCTCTTCCCCGACGTTATTGCCAAGCATGCTCTCACGATCTGCACGCTGCAGATGCTCCGCGTTGCACCCGCCGAGCCGAGCCGGTTCGGCGCCGCCGTCATGTCGGATATGAGCCTCGCCCGCTACGAAGGTTTTGCCGATCTGCCGGAGGCGCAGGCGCTTAAAGACCGGCTCGATCGCGAAGAGGCCGAAAGCCGCGCCGCCGGAATTCATCTGATCGCCGTGCAGTCAGCCGATGGTTCGCTCGTCGTCGGCGACAGCCACGTCTATGGCAATGCGCAGCAGCCATTTGCAAGCGAGCGCTTCGACCGACTGATCCTCGACGAATTCGACCGCGTGTTCGATCTTCCGGGCCGCACCGTCGTCAATCGCTGGATCGGCACCTATGCCTCGTCCAAGGAGCGGACGGTGCTGGTCGAGCGTCCCGCCGATCATATCCGTCTCGTCATGGTGACGGGCGGAACGGGCGCATCGACCGGTTTCGCCTTGGGCGAGCAGGTCGTCGACGATCTCTATGCTTCAACATCTTGTTCTTGGGAGTGAAACCAGTGAGCCATTTGAAAGCCGTTGTCTTCGATTGGGCGGGGACGGTCATCGATTTCGGGTCCTTCGCGCCCATGGGCGTGTTCGTCGAGGCCTTCAGCCGCTTCGGCATCGAGGTCACCATCGCCGAAGCGCGCGAGCCGATGGGGCGTCCGAAATGGGACCACATCGACGCCATGCTGAAGCAGCCGCGCATCCGCGAGCTGTGGACCGCGCATCACGGCAAGGCCCCGACATCAGCCGATGTCGACACGGTCTACGAAGTTTTCGTGCCGATGAACGAAGAGGTCGTGCATAAATTCGCCGATCTCGTTCCCGGTACGACCGACGTCGTTGGAGCGCTGCGTCAGCGCGGCATGAAGATCGGTTCCACGACGGGCTACACCCGCTCGATCATGGAGCGCGTTCTGCCGCTTGCGAAACAGCAGGGCTATGAGGTCGACAATCTCGTATGCGCCGGCGATCTGCCGCATGGGCGTCCGACGCCGATGAACATGTACAAATGCTTCCTCGATCTCGATGTCTGGCCGGCGCAGGCGGTGGTCAAGGTGGATGATACCGGCGTCGGCATCGACGAAGGTGTTGCCGCCGGCTGCTGGACTGTCGGCGTTGCGCTCAGCGGCAACGAGGCGGGGCTCACTCCGCAGGAGATCGCCGGGATGGCTCCGGATGCACTTGCCAAGGTTCGCGAGCGTGCCGCCGGCGCACTGAAGGCGCAAGGCGCGCATTACATCATCGATACGGTTGCCGATCTGATGCCCGTTATTGAAGATATCGAACGGCGTCTCGCGGCCGGCGAACGGCCGTAATCCCCAGAATATCGCTTTCCTTATAGAGGCCCGCCAATCCGCTTCCGCATGATTGGCGGGCCTTCTCGATGTTATAGGGGCTATAGCCGGTTGCCGCAGTTCGCACTCGCATGGATGCGATGCCGATGGCTGATTCCGCCCTTTGACAGCCGCAAGAATGGCTCGACTGTCTCCCCGTCCGATGGATTCCGACAGGTAAGCGCCACGCGTTGCCGCTGAGCGCATGCGCGCGCCCTCCCGTGCGACTTTGGAAGCATCCCGCAATATATGAGAATTCGTCAATTGATCGATTTTGATCGTTTGGCGACGAATGCGCACGGGCGGCGTGGCAATTGGTGATCTTTTCATTGAAGAGGAGATGATGTTGCGCGAGTTTCCGTGCCAGAGGAGATCATATGATCAAGGAACAACGACACGCCAGAATACTCTCGCTTCTTCGCCAGCAGGGCGTCGTAAGCATGGAGGATCTGCGCCGCGCCATGCCCGGCATTGCTGCGGTGACGCTTCGGCGTGATCTCGCCCAGCTTGATGAGCTTGGCGCGGTCCGGCGCCGTCATGGCGGGGCAGTGCTTTCGGATGAGGCGATCGTTCGTTCCAAAGGTGCTTTGCCAGGTGTCGAAATTGGCCCGCTCGAATCCGATCTCGACTCTTTGAATGCCGTCATTCTTCCGCCGATCATCGGTCGAGGAAGCAATGTGCTGCGGCGCGAAATCGTTCGGCGCGGAATTCCGTTCATCGCCGAAAGCGCGGCCCAGGAGGGCGGGGCCTATCTCGGGCCGGATAACTTCACCGCGGGTGTCGAACTTGGGCGTTTGGCGGCAGCCGAGATGGCCGGCAAGCCGGTCTCCATGCTGGTGATCGGCGTTGCCGAACTGCCCAATACACGCGATCGTGTTGCGGGATTCGAGGCGGGTTTGGCGGAAGGCGGTCTGCGACCGGTCGCTGTTCATCGCGTGAACGGACAGGGCAGCTACAGGATCGGCTTGCGGGTAGCGCATGATGCCTTCGCCGCCGACGAGGCGATCAATCTCGTCTTTGCCGTCAACGATCATGCCGCGATTGCGGGGATCGAGGCGGCCGAGCGCATCAAGAGGCAGGTTGCCGTCTATTCGATGGGCGGCGAGAGCGCCGCCTTCATGGCACGGCTCGCCGAGACGGGGCCGTTGCGGGCTGTCGGCGCCCTGTTTCCGGAAGTGGTCGGGCGCCTGGGTATCGATATGGCCGTGCTCGGAATCCTCGGACAATCCCCGTCCGATACTGTCACGCCGCACGCCGTCATCACGCCGCTGACGCTTGCCGATTATTTCGAAAATGGTGCGGAAGGCTGGCGCCTGAAGGAGGAGGTGCTTGAGCGGCTGAGCAGCATCCGGCTCGGTTTCAACACCAAGCTTTTACGGTCCCGCCGCATCGGCTTTCTGCCGCATTATCCCGCACATGACTGGTATCGCAGCATGGCGAGCGCCATGCAGGCACGTTGCCAGGCTTATGGAGCAATGCTGGTGGTCTCGCCGCCGCATCACGGTATTTCGGCCGAGATTGCCCGTCTGCGCCGCGAAATTGCGCAGACGGCCGCTCTGCTGCTGCGGCCGGGTATGGTCGTCGCGCTCAATGACGGCCAGGCAAATCTCTTCCTTTCGGAGGAAATACGCAACATCGCCTCGCACGGGCCGGAGCAGCTCCACGGCGTCACGATCGTCACCAACTCTCTCGACGTGCTGCATGCGCTGGAAGACGTCGCCGCCGTAAAGGTGATCCTGACGGCAGGAGAATATCAGAAGACCGATCGCTGCCTGGTCGGGCCGAGCGTCGGCGCGATTTTCGAACAGGTCCGCCCGCATCTGGCGTTCATCGCGGCGGATGGCGTGACATCCGGCTTCGGCCTGTCCTCGCTCGACGAGCGGCGCGCACTTGCCGCTCGGCGGCTCATCAGCGCGTCGCAAGCGACGATCGTCCTTGCCGACAGCGTTGCGCTCGGCTCCGACGCCAATCATCGCATCGCCGGCATATCGCAAGTCGGTTCTGTGCTGACCGATGACGGCGCCTTGCCTGAGGAGCGACAGCGGTTCCGTTCGGTCGGCGTCGACGTGTTGATCGCCGGCGAAGTCCTTTCCGAACCGCTGCCGGACGGCGGCGGGACATATCAGAACCAACTCTAGAACAATCGTATATCAAGGGAGGAGAACCATGATGAAATCACTATTGAAGGCCGCAACACTGGGAGCGGCATTGCTTGCCGCAGGATCGGCGCTGGCCGAGCAGACGACGCTGCAATTCTGGGACAACCAGCAGACCGAGAGCGGCCTGTCGGACGTGCAGAAGGCAGCCGTCGAGCGCTTCATGAAGGAAAACCCCGATATCAAGATCGAGGTGACGACGGTTCCCTATCCGGAATATCAGCAGCGCCTGCTGACCGCCGTCCAGGGCGGCAATGCGCCTGACGTTGCCACGCTTGATCAGATCTGGGTCGGTGCCTTCGCCAAGGCGGGCGCAATTGCCGATCTGACCGGACAGGCAAGCGCTGCTGGTATCTCCCGCGACGGCTTTTTCGGCGGCGCGTGGGATTCGGCGGTGCTCGACAGCAAGCTCTACGGCATCCCCTTCAACGTCGATGTCTGGCAGTTCAGCTACTATAACAAGGCGCTGCTGGATGCAGCCAAGATCGACCCCGCCAGCCTCTCGACCTTCGACGGACTGAAGAGCGCTGCCGAGAAGCTGACAACAAACGGCAAGTTCGGCGTCGGCCTCTTCGGCCACAAGGGTGAGGATACGGTTGTCGTCGGCGACTCCTTCATCTTCTCCAATGGTGGCCGCATCCTGAAGGAAGATGGCAGCTGCGCACTGACGGAAGCACCGGCTATCGAGGCGCTGACTTATCTGCAGGGGCTTGCCAAGTCCGCGCCTGCAGGCATTCTGAATGCTTCCTCCGGCGACATGCGCGAACTGTTCCTCAACGGCTCGCTGGCCATCGAGTTCTGGCCGGCGCTGGAACAGCCGACCCTGCAAGAGAGCAAGATCGACTGGGGCTTCGTCAATGGAACGGCACCGGCGGGCAAGACGCCTGTCGGCACGTTCGGTGGCTGGAACCTTGCGGTCTTCCAATCCTCCAAGCATCAGGAAGCGGCCTGGAAGTTCATCCAGTTCATGGTGCGCGCCGATGTCAACGGCGACGTGGTCGACCTCATTCCGGCCAACAAGAAGGCAGCCGAAGCCTTCCTGCAGAAGAACCGCAAAGACCCGCAGGCCATCATGACACAGCTCGACAATGCCAAGGCGCGCCCGCTCTCGCCGCGCTATCTTGAGCTTGCCGATGCCCAGATCGCGATGTTCCAGGACATCTATGCGGGCAATGATCCCAAAGCTGCCGCTGCCAAGGCCTGCAGCGTCATCGATACCCTCAAGTAATTCCACCTTCGGCCGCATCCCGAAACCGGGATGCGGTCCCAGGACAAGGTTTTTCCAATGCGCCAAGATCGCTGGTTACACTGGCTGCTTCTTGCTCCCGCCCTCGTCGTGATGGCGGTCATGCTCTATTATCCGATGCTCGGCACTGTCTACGAGAGCTTTCACGAAACCAGCTTTTTGAATCCCGATCCGAAGTTCGTCGGTTTCGCGCTCTACCAGCGCGTTCTTGCCGACGGCACGTTCTATACGGTTCTGCTGAATTCGATCGTCTGGACGCTCGGCGTCGTGCTGCTGCAGAACATCCTCGGTTTCCTGACGGCGCTTCTTCTCAATCAGCAGCTTCCGATGCAGGGCGTGCTGCGGGCCATCGTGCTTTTGCCCTTCATCCTGCCTGGTGTGGTCGCCGCCATCCTCTGGCGCTTCATGTACGATCCGCAGCTTGGCCTGGTAAATTCGCTGCTTCTGCAGGTCGGCCTGATCGACCACAGCATCGCCTGGCTTGCCGATAGCCGCATGGCCATGGCGTCGGTGATCGTTGCAGCGGTGTGGAAGGGCTTTCCCTTCTCCATGCTGATCTATCTGGCGGCGCTGCAGAATGTCGATCAGAGCCAGATCGAAGCTGCAACGCTCGATGGCGCCGGCCCGGTGCGCAGGCTCTTCGACGTCACGCTGCCTGCGATCCGCGACGTGGTGGTCGTCAATATCGTGCTGACGCTGATCCTCACCTTCAACTATTTCGACATTATCTGGGTGCTGACGAAGGGCGGCCCGCAATCGGCAACCCATATCTTCCCGACCAAGATCTTCGAGACGGGCTTGGCCAGTTCCGTTTCGGCGAAGCTGCCACCTATGGCGTGTTCTCGATCCTCGTCCTTGCGCTCCTGGTCGCGCTCTATGCCATCGTCCAGGGCGGCGCCAACCGCCGGAGGGCTGCGGCATGAAACAGTCCCGCTCCACCCGCCTCATCCTGATGCTCCTGCAGCTCCTCCTGGCCGCTGCGGTGCTGCTGCCCTTCTTCTGGATGTTTTCCGTCAGCCTGAAGCCTGCGACGGAGCCATTCGCGATCCCCGCCCGGCTCTGGCCAAGCAGCCCGACCATCGACAACTACGTAACGGCGTTCCGCCCGGAATTTCGGACCTATTTCTTCAATTCGCTCGTCGTCTCGCTCTCGACGGTGATCATCACCGTGACGCTCGGATTGCTCGCTGCCTACAGTTTCACGCGGGCGCAACTGGCGGCGATGTCGGCACTCGTCGGGCTGGTGGTTCTCGCGCAGATGTTTCCACACTCCGCCATCATCATCCCGATCTACAAGATGATGCGCAGTGCGGGGCTCTTGAACACCTATTGGTCGCTGATCCTCGCCTATGTCTCGGTTACCTTACCCGTGGCAATCTGGATGCTGCGCGGTTTTCTCCTGAAGCTTCCGGCCTCGATCGAAGAATCTGCCGCCGTCGACGGCGCGACACCGATGCGGATCTTCTGGGATATCGTCGTGCCGCTTTCACGCCCGGGCCTGATCGCCACGTCCGTCTATGTGCTGATCGTTACCTGGCAGGAGTTCCTGTTCGCCCTGTCCTTCACATCGACGAAGGACATGCGAACCCTTCCCGTCGGCCTCAACGATTTCATCGGCCAATACGGCATCCGGTATGGCGAGCTCATGGCCTCCTCGGTCATGGTGTCGCTGCCCGTCATGGCGATCTTCTTCTTCCTGCAACGCTATTTCGTCGCCGGCATCACCGCCGGTGCGGTGAAAGGTTAGACCATGGCGCTGATCGAAACATCCGATCTGCTTCCCGGCATCCGCCAGATCCTTTTCAACAGGCCCGAGAAGCTGAATGCGCTCTCGACGCCGCTGATGCGTGAATTCGAGACGGCGCTCATCGAGGCCGCCGCCGATCGCGGCGTGCGCGTCATCGTCCTTCGCGGCGCTGGCGGCAAGGCCTTCGTCGCTGGCGCGGACATTGCAGAATATCAGGGCGACAAACGCGCGGAATTCATCGCCTATCAGCTCAACTCGCGTCGCGTGTTCGATATGCTCGAACGCATCGCCAAGCCGGTCATCTGCGCCGTTGACGGATTTGCCCTGGGCGGCGGCTTCGAGATCGCGCTCTGCTGTGACATCCTGATCTTGGCTGATACCGCACAGCTCGGCCTTCCGGAAGGAAGGCTTGGCCTTTGCCCGGGGGGTGGAGGAACGCAAAGGCTTGTGCGCGCCGTCGGAAAATATGCGGCATCAGACCTGCTGCTCGCTGGTTGGCGATTGTCCGCGCAACGCGCCTTGCAGCTCGGTATTGCCGCCGATGTCGTTCCGGCGGAGGAGATGGATGAGGCGATCCTGCGTCGCGCGCGCGCCTGTTTGAAAGTAGCGCCGCTTGCCGCTGCCGAGATGAAGCGGCTGCTGCGGGAAGGCGCAAGCGCCGATATCGAAACCGCGAAGAGCCTGGAACAGGAGGTGCTGTTCCGCCTCTATTCGACGGCCGATGGACAGGAGGGGATCGATGCCTTCCTCGAAAAACGCGATCCCCAGTTCAGGATGGAATAGCCATGGAATTCAAGGGTAAAGTCGTCGCCATAACCGGTGGCGCAAAGGGCATAGGCCGCTCCTGCGTGGAGCTTTTTGCCGCTCGCGGCGCCGAAGTCGTCTTCTCGGACATCGACGATGCAGCCGGCGAGGCTCTCGCCAAAGCTCTCGGCCGATCCGTGGTCTTCAGCCACGGTGATGTCCGTAAGCTTGCCGACATGCAGGCCATGGCCGCGCTTGCCAAGGCGCGCTTCGGCGGATTGGACATCATTGTCAACAATGCGGCGATTGCGTTGAACGGCGTCATTGATGAAATCGACGAAGAACGCTGGACAACGGTCATCGACACGAACCTCACGGGCTTCTGGCGGACGATGAAGGCCTGCGTGCCGCTTCTGCGCGAACGCGGCGGCGGCGCCATCGTCAATCTTTCCTCCGTGCAGGGCCTGATCGGCTTCCAGGGCTGGCCGGCCTATGCTGCCGCCAAGGGTGCGATCATCGCGCTGACGCGGCAATGCGCCATCGATCTCGCCAAGGCCGGCATCCGCGTCAATGCGGTCGCGCCCGGAACGATCATGACGCCGATGAACGAAAAGATCTTCGAGGAAACCGAGGATGCGCAGGCGCTGATCGACAGCTGGAACCGCGCGCACCCGATCGGCCGCTTCGGCCAGCCGAGCGAGGTTGCCGAACTCGTCGTGTTTCTGGCGTCCGACAGGGCGAGCTTCATCACCGGCGAGATCGTCCGTTGCGACGGCGGCCTCGCAATCAGGGGGGAATGATGAGCGACCTTTACTCCATAGAGACTGCCGCCGGCACACTGCAATTCGATGCTTCCGTCGGCAATATACCGCTGCTGCAGCTGCGCTCCGGGGAGCGCTCTATCGAGCCGCTGCACGTCACGCCATGGCGAGACGAACCTGAGGTACAGGCAAATCCGGCGATCTCGCCGCTTGAGCGGCGATTGGCGGGAGATTTCTTCTGCGCGCCGTTCAGCACCTCGCTTGATCCGGCCGTGCCTGGCCATGGCTGGACGGCCAACAGCGCCTGGAGATTGCAGGCGAAGGATGCCGGGCGGATGCACCTCGTGCTCCTACGCGACGTCTCCGGCGCGCTGATCACCAAGCGGCTCGAACTTTCGCAGGATGCGCCGCTGCTCTATCAGGAGCACCTGATCGAAGGGGGCCGCGGTGTCCTGCCGGTCGCCCATCACCCGATGTTCCGACTTGCCGGCGGCGGCCGGTTCTTCACGTCGAAGAAGAAGGCCGTCCTGACGCCGGCCCAGCCGCTGGAGCCGGGGCGCTCCTGCCTTGCCTATCCGACACGCTCGACGGATCTCGTAAGGGTTGCGGGGGCAAACGGTGCGACTGTCGATCTCACCCGCTGGCCAATCGGTAGCCGCAACGAGGATTTCGTCACTCTCGTCGAAGCGCCAGGGTCGGTATTGGGATGGTCGGCGGTGATCCGCGAAAACGAGGATGATATCGTCTTCTGTCTGAAAGATCCCTCCGTCCTGCCGGTCACGATGCTGTGGTTCTCGAACGGCGGCCGCGACTATGCGCCGTGGAATGGCAGGCATCTGGGCGTGACCGGCATAGAGGATGGCTGCGCGCCGGCACTTAGCGGCGAGGCGGAGGCGGGACAACCGAATCCGGTATCGGATGAAGGGGTGGCAACCGGGCTCCAATTGGCAGATGGGCGGCGCCACGTGATCCGCCATGTGATCGGTGCAGTTCCGCGACCTGAGGGTTGGACCGAGATCTCGGAGATTTCGGTCAGCGCCGACACGCTGACGATCATGGACGGAGCGGGGCGCCGTGTCGAGCTGCCCTGGCGCCGCGATTTCCTGAAAGGACTGAATTGAAATGGCCGCAATCGAGTTGCGCAAGCTCACCAAGAGCTTTGGTTCCTATACGGCGCTTGGCGGACTGGATCTGACCATCGGCGACGGCGAATTCCTCGTCCTGCTTGGACCCTCGGGTTGCGGCAAGTCAACAACTATGCGCATCGTCGCCGGTCTGGAGGAGCCGACATCAGGTGATATCCTGATCGGCGGACGCCGGGTCAACGAGATGCCGGCCCGCGACCGCGATCTCGCCATGGTGTTCCAGAACTATGCGCTCTATCCGCATATGACCGTCGGGGAGAATATCGGTTATCCGCTGAAGATCCGCAGGCTTGAGCGGACGAAGC
>Ga0209922_103998_pt1 | contig 11076 bp, 12 predicted proteins | sample ThiBiot_500_biof_FD_183946 | JGI IMG/M metagenome (GOLD analysis project Ga0209922, IMG submission 183946) | Wastewater bioreactor microbial communities from Cape Town, South Africa - Thiocy_expt_500_biof (SPAdes) | ecosystem: Engineered > Bioreactor > Thiocyanate-remediating > Anaerobic-Aerobic ...
GTTTTCGTTTCGTTCTTCGTTTCTTCTCAAGGAAGAGAGAAAACAGAATGCTTCATTTTGTCTCTTCTCGGTTTTTTTTAAAGAAAAAAAAAAAAAAAGAAGAAAGAAATCCGAACGAAAAATGTGACAAGTAAAATATCCCACTAAGTCAATATACACCTAACAAAAGAAAAATGCAAAACGAACGAAAAAAACATACCATATCCCTACCTTTTTTTTTCTCACATTTCAGCAAACTGAGGGTGAGTACAAAGAAAAAAAAATAAAATAAAAAGTAAAAAAAAAAAAACCGAAGAGAAATGCGAATTGCATATTCCTACTCGGGTTTTTTTTTGTTGCAAAAATATCTCGTTGTGAGTTGTGGATTTATTTCTCGTTTCGGTATATGTTCATTCATGTTGGAATTTCGTAATGTAAAAGGACAACGAGTAGAATACTAACTAAATCAAATTTATTTTATTTTACCGTTTTATTTTATTTTTCTATTTCATTCCGTTTTCTTTTTCGCTTTGTTCTTAGTAAAACAAAAGATAAGACGGATATCTTCCTATCATTTTCTCTTTTTGTCTTGGATATAAATGACGAGTGAAATACACATTTACTGTTGTTTTTATTACTCATTTTTATTTTTTTCGAGATTTGAAAATAACAGTCGAAGAGAAACACAACAAGAACAATGAAATTCAAGCAATGTAAGTGAAATATTGAGTTTAACTGTTCGGATTCGTTATTTTATTGATTTATATTATTAGTGAATCCAAAATCGGTTCGACCCTCGCCGACAACTTCCAATCTATCAGCAACGAATTCAAATAAACATCGTGTTCGTTGTTCACTTTGTGATTCATTATTGAAAGCATCGACAACACATCGATATTTTCTCCTGGGAAAATCAATTCATGATCAATTAGATGAAAATTTAACTTTCGGTCAATGTTGTCAACAATATTTAAATAGTTCATTTTCAATTGATAAATGTCAAATGATATGTCCGAAATGTTGTCAACATTTGCATGAACTCAATTTGTTGTATAAAAATGCAAACGATTTAACGAATAAAATTCGTCAAACATGGTCGAAAACGAAACGTTTGAATCGTACACGTCATCTTGGAATGAATCATATTCATATTGTTGACAATTCACCGGTGACAACAACAGCTATTGATCTAACAATTGATACAACTATTAAAGAAGAAATTTATCATGAAGTAATGCCAATTAATTTGAAAACATCGAGTGAACAATCAATAGATACAAATACTGCTAATATTCCGTGTAATCTGTCAAATAATCAACGAATTATGAAGCCAATACATGAAATGAAATTTCCAACACAATTAAATGATAGAATAACAAATGGATTAAAACCAAAAGCTCGTGTAAATTGACAAAATTTCATGAATTATTTCTTTATTATTTTTTCATTTAACTAGCCTTCAAAATCAACGAATGTTCGAAAAAAATCTCATATACCACCAGCAATACGTTCATTTCTACCTGTTCAACAACTAACAAGTTCATCGAATACAAATGAACAACAACTCTACCCAAATAATTTCTCATATCAGTCAATTGTTGATAGTCAACCTAATGTACGTTTATTTTTTATTTTTTGAAAATGAATTCATATTCAAATTTTTCAGACTCCATATGCTCAATTAATGATCGATTCACCATCACCATCGTCATCCTCGTCGAATCAACAACAAACTGAAGATCGAAAAAGTCAAATCGAACAAACAATTTCGTTCGATCAATCTTTAGATGGCGAACGATCCGTATCACCACATACGAATGACGACGATGCAGCATCTGTAAATGGTTCGAAAGCGACACGTCTCAGCCGTCGTCAATATGATTTTCTAATTAAATTACCTGATCAACAATCATTGAATACATTCATTGAAACATCATCGACAGAATCTGGTTCACGTTGGACATGGCGTCGAACATCGGCCAATTCTCGTGGCTACAAAGTCTACTATGTTTGCAATTTTTCAATGCGTCGCCATTATCATCCGTGTCCAGCTGCTATGTACGCACTTTTTCATCCCGAAGGTAGCATATCAATTTATTCATGTGGTCAACATCAACATATACCCAAAGATCGTCTTCCTGTTAGCATTACCGAGGCAACAAAAGATGAAATATTCAAATGTTTACAAGGCGGCATGTCAACGGCAGATATTCGTGAACATTTAACACGTTTACAGTTACCATTTGGTGATACGAGAAAATTAAATAATTTTATTAAATATCATAAAGAATTATTACGTTTCGGTACGGTAACAAATGTGCGAATAGGTGGTACAGCTTATCGACAACCGCAATGCTGGGCTATTCGACGACAACCACCGGCTAGTAACAATGAATCCAGTTCGGTACCTGCTTCGTCAGACAATCAATAAATCAATATATTTTCTTATGAAATCAAGAAAACAAAAAAGTGAATGACAATGTGCTTTGTTTTTACCAGCTACTATTATTATTAAAAATTCGTTTTTTTTTAAAAGTAAACAAGACAATGGAATGATTAAGTTATGAAATATTTTTATGTGTTTGTTTGTTGTTCGAAAAATAAAAATGAATGAGACATAGAGGAAAAAGTTTATGAAACTGAAAGTTGAAATGATCGTCGACTGAAATTAGTTGAGAATTGTATAGCTGCATCGACTTGTTGTATCCATGTTTTGCGTTGAAATTTATTGGTTTCAGTTAGACTTTGAACAGAAAGAGTTGGTAATGGTACTCGAACTGATCGTTCCCAATCGTACATGATCTCTCGATAGAGTTTATCATTTCCGTGCAGAATCGATTGATAATCGACTTTTCGACGATCTTTTGGCAAAGGTATCCGAGCCGATGATGAATCAGCTCGTTGAATACTTGGCAATTGTTGATCGGTGAGTTTTTTCTCGTCGTTCATTTTCGTTCGTTTATATTTGTTTTTATTATTTTGAGCTGTACTTGCACGTTGTGTTTGCCAGGCATTGTTTTGACCGACTCGAACACGTGCCCATTCGACGCCACTCAAATGTCGTAATGTTCGACCGTCTTTGTCCGGTTTATACATCATTTTTTTAATTGTACGAAGTTGTGGTGCAAATAAACGAATTCGAATTGGAATATACGGATTTACTGATGAACTTGATGAAAGCGAAGATGATAAACGGCTGACTATTGCATTGGCTGGTTGATTATTATTCTGAAGAAAAAGAAAAAGAATTGTTTATGTTTTATTTTTAAGAATCTATCTACATGTCGACCGGGTGTCGGAGTGATTTCATCTGTAATGATACCAGCATCGATTAAATCAATAGCATTTCGAAGAAGTAAACTTTCTAAGTGATATAAATTGGCAATCTAATGAAATGCAACATAAAGAAAAATAGGAGAGAGAGAAACGAAGTCAATTTTACTTTAGTCCATAACTTCTTTCCAATACCAATTTCAGTGGATTCTGGCGGTAAGATTGGCCCTTTTCCTTGTTGAGTCGGTGATGGATTGGATGATGAAAATACTTTTGTTTGTATTGAAGCAACTTCATTAAATCTACATAAACAATTGAAATATATTATTTTCTTTTTTTCTATCAAATATATTACCGTTTCATATAATTTTCCGTATGTTTCAATTTCAATTTCTCTTTTTCATCAATGACAATACAAGCTGTTCGAATTTTTTCTTTCGCATATTCAGCTGTTGAATAAAAATCTTGAAAATTATTATTATATCCATCAATTAATATTTTATAGCCCAATAATGATTCGCCATTGTTAAGTAATGGTTTACGTTTTAGTGAGCTAAATTGTGCGCCTTGTTTTTCATAGATATATTCTCGTGCTCGTTCGGACCATTGTTTCATCAGATAAATATATCGATGTGGAATCGTTACTTTATTCGATAGACGTACGCCGCCGAATTGTTTTGTTAGAAGAAATAGAGCAATTTCATATTGTTTTGGATTGGATTGTTGTCGAAGAGCCAATCGCCAAGGTTTTAAACCGTAACCATCAGGTTTTTGTAGAATAGTTACATCACGTGTACCAAAAAGAAGAACAATACCGACTTGTTGAGATATGATAGCTTCATGAATAGGACAACGAAAATATTCGGGATGAGAAAATTCTGATGAACACCATTGCCGAGATGGATGATGACCGACAGGACGATCAGCACGAGCGCCCAATTGAAGTAATGCTCGAGCCTAAAACAACGAAATACTATTTTATACGCATAGGAAACAAATATTCGATGGATTACTAAATCAACATTTCCATAGTGAGCTGATATGTAGAGTGCAATTTGTAACATATACTGTCGAACGAGTTCATCCGAACTGAGAAGTTTGATAACAGCTTTAGTGTAACCTTAACAAAATAGAATAATATACATAAATTATGTTGTTTTATTTTTATTGAGAAACCTTTGATTGCATAAGTGAAAAAGTCTGACCATCCAATCCATGTTTGAATAATTAATGTAGCTTGGTAATCTATGACAACAAAATAACAAAATCAAATCTTACAAATGTCATCATTAGAATTGCACACCTACCTATATCATATTGTGATAAACGAATATGATCGAATAATTCATTATTTTGTTCAGTAACTAATCGAAAAGCTGATAGTGGTAAACCGGATTTCTGACTTGCAACAATACGTAATTGAAATATCGTTGTTTCAATTGGATGTAATGTCGAATCGAATATATCGAATGTTTCATTACGTATTGGCAGATAAAGACGATAGTCCGGTATACGTTCTATGAAAATATACGAAACGAAAGTTTTTCGATTAGTTTTATTAATAATTAATGAAATCAATCAAGTACGTAGAAGAAAATACTTAAGATGTTCATTCAATCATATTAATTGAATTCTTCTTTCTTTCATGTATATATCTACCTTCTTTAACAATACACTTCACTGTTGCACCAAAACGTACATTTAGATCTTGAAGAAACCATTGTGGTTCTAATTCCGTACTATCATAGACTAATGTTAAACGTCGATTGCCTGTTTCACCTTTACTACTATCGAAATGAAATCGTTGACATATCCAATCAATAAGATTCGCAACAGTTAGTTTATCTGTTGATTGATCATTGAGATAAATTGCACGTTCACCAGTTGGCTCGAATAAGATGAGAAAATACATGTCTCTTATGGTTTCCTTTCTTTGTCAATGTGTATGTGTGCGTGTGTTGTTAACAAAATAAGTTACAAATTATATACAGTCTTTTTCTTTATTGTTTTTTTGATTAGCATCACCTTGGTAAACACCAGAGACAAAGAAAGAGAACACTCATTTGTTTCTGTTTAAAATGAATTCATTGAATTTTAATGACGATCAACAAAAGAGAAAAAGTTTTCCTTATTCTTACACGCGATCGGCAAAAATTGCATAAATTTGTTTTGATAAAAATCTTATTGTTTTCCGACGCACACAAAAAAAAACAATTAATGTCAGAACTAAATACTCTCGTTTGACAAATGATCTGATTTTCATAGAAAACTTAACTTAGTCAGATCATTCTGTTTTATTTCATATGTCAACAGGAAAAATGTGCTTGAATAGACACGCAATAGGATTGAAATACATGATCATATTCGAACAATCTATTTTTAAAAAAATCACTCAAGCAAACTACCTTCTTCTCAAGAGATATTGAGAAAAAGACAAGAAAAGAAAAACGAACACGCTTTGTGAATTTAATTGATTTGACTACTTGTGTTTTGTCTGATGAACAAAGAGCTCGAGAGAAGATCTGTCAAAAGATTTTGTTTTCGCTTTCGTTCTCTCGTCTATACTGATTATCATTTATGTTCTCATCTTTCTTTTTTGTTCATTGCTAAGTCCGATATAAAGAAGATTTTGATCATGATCATCTTCCTTTCTTGTCTTCTTTTTTCTTCTTCTTTATTAATACTAAAAACGACGACGAAAGAGAATCTTCAATGGAAGAAAAAAAATGTCGTTCGAGCACGAGCTCATAAAATGTCTCATCATCATCATCATCATCTTCTTCTTCTTCTTCTTCTTCTCTTCTTCGTCTCCTTATTTAGATGTTATATTTCTCTTATAGATCCTTATATTGATCGGAATGTTTTCAACTACTACTACTATTGCTACTAGTATTAAGAAACGAATCAAATTGATTTGCTCCTGCTAATGAGAGAGTTTATGTGCGTGTCTCTCCTATATTGAACTTATCTTTCTTAGCCTAGTTTCTTTTTCTTCTCTTTGCTTATTATTATTATTATTATTATTATTTATTGCTGTTATCCATTTAACACGATCATACTTATTATTTTCAATGTTTTTTTGGCATTTTTTTTCTTTGAAAACATAATGCTTTCGCATGTCTACTCAATGTTTAAAATATCTTTTGATTATTTTAATTAATGTTTATTTATCAAAACAATCGTTTGTTTTACATATTGGCGCATTATTTGATTTTGATCATCCATTAATTGATAATGGACAAAGAGATTTACAAGCAGCTGAACTAGCTATTAATGAAATCAATCGACAAAATCAAGAACTTTTCGATGGTCTCTATACATTGAAATTATTGACAAATAATACTCAAGTATATATATATCAATGAGAAGGAGAATAATACTAAATAGATTTTTTTTTGTATATTACATCGTTTATTTAGTGCAATCCGATCAGAGCTGTCGACGCATTTTTTCATACGATCTTTCGTCATCCTCAAATACATTTTCTTGTTGGAACATCTTGTTCAGTTGAAACAAAAGCAATAAATCAAGTGGCTGATTATTATAATTTAATTCTCGTATGTTCAATATTTGCACTTCCGCTTCTGTTTAAATCTATCGGAAATTAAATAATTTTTGTTCATTTATTTAGTTTACACATTCAACATCATTTCTTTCACTAGCAAATCAATCGTACTCAGCAATTGTTCGACTATCAGTTTCCGATGAAAATTATAATGATGCACGTGTAGCTTTCATTAAACATAATAATTGGTCACATGTAGCAATTATTCATCAAGATTCAATTGAACATTCACTTGTAAATGTCAACATATTATTGAGTTTCCTCTATGATTTACTTGTTTGTTTGTCTATCTATCTTAGATGATGGCACATTTAGCTAAACAATTGAATCGATCAAATATCAATGTTCTTCTTAGTCAAAGTGCATCTCGATTCAATCTAACATCAGCTCTCTATACACTTCAAGTAGAGAATTCGTTCTATGAAAATCAATAGTAAATCTTTTTTTGTTTGTATTGATTTAGATTAAAAAAGCTCGTATTGTTTTTGTTAATTTTGATACGTTAACACGTCCAATATTTTTTTGTGAAGTCTATCGTACATTTGATCATGAATTACTTCAACGTTATGTTTGGATATTAACTGAAAATGATATACATCGTTGGGATTTTTCCATAAGCAATTGTACAAAAGATGAAATATTTCAAACATTCAATCGTTCGTTTATAATCGATAGTTCATTCGAGAAAAAGTCAAGTTCAATCAATCCAAATATCGTTCGTTGATAAAAAAAAACGCACGAATGTTATGTATTTATTTATTTTTTGTTGTTTTGTTTGTGTTCATAGACAGAGACTCAGTTACAACAACGATTACAACTTACAGAACAACTTAATCGACAAACTTTGTATGCTTATGATGCGATTTGGGTGATTGGATTATTGATTCGAGCATCTATCGATAGAAAGTAATCGAGAATAGTTTTCTGTAGAAGAAAAAGGAAATATTTTGTCTTTATTTGTGACGATCTATAGAATACGTTTGGATAAATTTACGTATACATCAACTGATATGAAAGATCAATTGTTGAGTTTATTAGAAGAGATCTATTTCGAAGGCATTTCTGTAAGTTAACCAAGAAAAAACAAAATACAACATTGAGAGTCTATGTATCTCCAGGGACCGGTTTCGTTTCGTAATCGTCAACGACGAGCCGAAACAATCATCAAACAATTTCAATACGACTTAACACAAGAAATTATTCGTATTGTTGCTGAATATTCTTCTCTTAATGGATTTTCAACAAATTGTTCCGAATGTCAACCACATATTTGGCCAGGTAATAAGCGAGACAAAGACAGTTTGAACTCGGTCGTCTTCTTTCAGATGTAATTCCGGTTGATACCGAACGAAATCTAATTCGACAAGTTACTTTAAATGTTGCTGAAATTATCTTGATTACGATTGCTTGTCTATTGGGTCTTGCTTTAGCTATAGTTTTCTTAACATTTAATATTCTCTATCGTCATGAACGGTTCGTTTTCTTAATAGAAAATTAATATACGAAGAAACTTTCGATTATCTCTAGATTCATCAAATTATCTAGTCCAAAATTGAACAATGTCATGGTCATTGGTGCCATACATATTCATGTAGCTACTCTTCTCATCGGTCTTGATCAATGGTTCTTGAAATATAATTATCTAGGTCATGCATGCATGGTAAATATTTCGAAGAATTTCTAGCAAAAGAAAACCTTTCTATTTAGTTGAGAATCTTTCTTTTTGCTGGCGGATTTTCATTAACATTTGGTTCGATGTTTTTGAAGACTTTACGTGTCTATCGTATATTTACTTCTCATGATCGACCATTACTTCATTCAAAAGTTAGCTATTTCTTTTTTCAATGAGAACAATCAAATATTTTTCTGTTATTTTTAGCTTCTTCAAGATCATTATCTTCTTCTTATATGTTTATATTTCTATACAATCGATGTCATCTACGTTGTTGTTTGGCAAATTTTAGATCCACATTTTATTGATTTTACTTATGAATCAGTAAGATTTCGCTTTAAAGAAAAAAAAACACTTCAGCTTTTTGTTTGTCTTTCGATAGGCAAAACGATTGAATACTGATATAACAATATCGAATAAAATCTATTTTTGTGATTCAAAATATCGTCAAAAAATTCTTCCATTTGTCTATTTATATAAATCGTTATTTTTAATTATTGGCGGTTATCTAGCAGCTAAAACACGACACGTACATATATCAGCATTAAATGATTCGAAATTCATTGTTTGGAGTATTTATATTGTTGTTTTAACAAGTTTATTTACATTTATTGTCATGATTTCCATACAAAATCTACGTACATATGTTGTTCTCTCATTTGTTGTGATTATAATGACAAGTGTCATTATTTGTTTAGTATTTTTACCAAAAGTAAGATAGAAATTCGAAGAAAAACAAAATGTTTTTCGAAGTTTCTGTTCGTTGTAGATTCTCGAATTGAAAAATGCTAATCGAAATGATCTTGTTTCGAAAGATTTGTATTTGGACGATTCTCGAACAAGACGATTAGTAGCTGAAATAAGTTGTTTCGAAGCGTATCGTTATGCTCAATTACAAAATCGAGAATTGAAAACAGAACTTGTTCGAGTAAGCCGACGAGATCGAACGAAAAAAACAAAGGATCCGAATAATAAAAAACCCTATTTTCTAGCTTAATCATACAATTAACAATCTTCAACAAAAACTCGATACATTTTCATCGAATGTTACCATGGCATTGCTTCCATTAGCTGTTCGTTTAGCATCGACATTTTTGCAGAAACCCGATCTACAGTATGTCAGAATAGAAAAACAAATCGATTGAATTAATAACTATGTTTTATGTTATTTGAATATAGAAGATCAAGTTCACATATTAGTAGTAGTAAAGCAAGTAATGAAATACTTAATATAACAAAAGAAGAAATACATTCGACAAATACGGAAAAAGAAAATATTATTTTTAATGAACTTTCATCAGCATCAACAAGTTCGAATGATGTCTATGATCAATTTGAAAAAGCATTTTTGTCAACATCAGAATTGAATCTATCGAATTTAACGCCGACAAATGATGAATCAAGTTCATTATCATTGACAACTGTTTTTGACAATGTTTCTGATGATGAAACGAATGCAAGTCGATCGATAACACCAACACAATTAACAAGTGATACTGAATCGGTGCTTTATGTACGTTTAACTGAAGAATTAAAAATAATTGAAGCAACATGGGAAAGTGATTTGGAACGTATTGACGAACTTAATTCTCCGGAAAGATGAGAATATGTTCGTTAGTTGATATTGTTGATGAACGAAGAAATGGATCATCGTAATTCATATCTTTCGATGTTAAATCTAATGTTTGTTGAATATGTTGAGACGAATTATGTGTAAAACGTATACGAATTTGTAGATTATCTAGTTCTTTATCGATAATTTGATCTAGTTCGATATCATCCGATTGAGAATTTGAACGAAATTTTTCGATTTGTTGACAATGATTGTCATTTAATAAATATCTTCCTAAGAATAAATTCGATTTCTTACGAAAAACGGGTACATTTCCTTTGCGAAATATTTCGTTGGCTGTTCGACGTTTCCATTGAACATTTGGATCGAGTAGACGAACAACATCTTCAAATTCTTTGTACATAGCAAATTGAATCGGTGTTTGAGAAAGAAATGTATCTTTAATATTAACATTTGGTCGATATTCTAATAGTAATTTAACAATTTCAATATGTCCATTGACACAAGCATAATGCAATGGTGTCCAGTCTTCGGCATCAAGATCATTGATTACAGTTGGATCTTGTTCGAGAATATATTTAACAACATTGTAATGACCTGAACGGCAAGCATAATGAATAGCAGAACCGTTTAAGTTAAATGAACGATTGTGTTTCTTAGCATGACGACAAGTACGAATGAGAGATTTATCTTTTGAGATCAGTTCTTTGACACGAGACAAACGACCAGATTCAGCTGCATGTAGTAAATCCATAATAAGAAATGTAGTTGATTTTGTATTCAAATAACGAATAAGAAATTTCAACATTATTGACTCACCAAGAGAATGTTGTTTATTTGCTCAGATAACGAAAAAAACCTGATTTTTTAAAAATTGTGTAATTTCTGCATGATTAACTTCTACAGAGAGGGAAAACGGATCGTTCTTCAGTGACATCTATCTTACGAAGAAAAAATTTATCGTTCTGTCATTGTACTAGGTCACACCTTCTATCACATGGCTGTTTTTTTTCA
>Ga0209922_104012_pt1 | contig 11046 bp, 12 predicted proteins | sample ThiBiot_500_biof_FD_183946 | JGI IMG/M metagenome (GOLD analysis project Ga0209922, IMG submission 183946) | Wastewater bioreactor microbial communities from Cape Town, South Africa - Thiocy_expt_500_biof (SPAdes) | ecosystem: Engineered > Bioreactor > Thiocyanate-remediating > Anaerobic-Aerobic ...
AGACATATGCAAAATAATGTTTATCTAATAGTGAAAATGAGTCAATTTTTCAAATTTTGCCTTATCATAAAACGAAAAAAATTATTCGCATAACTAATTTAATAATCATGTTAAACGCGACTATTGATACGAAGAAAAATCTCGGCCTACGCATTCCGACATTTTTTATTTTTATCGTCGAAAGAAAACCAGCTGCGTCAAATAAAAACGCCCGAGTATTTCTTTCCTTTTTTTAGCATAAGTAAATAGTTAACGCATGATATAGCATTAGAAAAAGAAAATATCCAAAACGGAACTCTCGTTACCTAATTGAAAATATCCACAGTCTGTACGTGGGTGTTGAAATCGAGTCTGATATTCTTCCCATTGAGGTTGATTCTCTATGGATTGATTACTAACACGTACGATTGTCTGAATATTTTCTGCTGAATCACCATTTTTCTGACAGCCTTCATTAATAAAATAGAAGTTTTCTGACAATCATGAACTTTTTTTTTTACTATGACATACCGCCAAAAAGAAGAATATTTTTATTTAACATTGTTAAACAATGTTGTTGCCGAGGATCAGGTAAGGTTGAATTCATTAACGAACGTTTCCATTCATTTGGCCGTGGATCAACAATACTAAATAAACGAAGATAAAAAACAAACAAAGAATTTTCTTCTCACACTAATTCGTCCGTTGATTGAGCTTCGAGTGACGAACTCGAACCTCCACATGACCACAAACTGCCATTGATAATATTCGTTGCATGATTTCGACGAGGTTTTGGTAATAAACCGACTTCTTTCCAACGATCAGTTACTGGATCGTAGGCTTCAACAGCTTGAATGATCGCACCTTTAAGACCTTCGCCACCGATAACATAGATTTTCGAATCGAAAGTTGTGACAGCAAAATTAATTCTAAATACAAACTAAAATTAAAAAAACAAGAGAAAGAAATCGAGCTTTGACTTGACTACCGTGGTGCTTTCATCGAATCACATGTTCGCCAAAAATCGATTTCAGCATCGTATTTAAAAACAGCATTCGATAATCGACCGGTTGATGCATATCGACCACCGATAATATAAAATGCATTGTTAACTGAAATCGCTCTGCAATAAAATAAAAAATCTTTCGGCTTTCTCTCTCTATCTCTGGCTCTACCTGTAATCAACAAGATCACGTAGAAAATAAAACGTTGTCGATAACAACGTTGGATAGATTCGTTCATCGCGATTAGCCATTAAATACGCCACATCGCATGACGGTTGATTTCGAGAAAATAACAAAATAAATGTGATTTTCTCGTCATTATTCGTTTGTGGTCGAGATATCATCATAAACGACGTTCAAACTAACATACAATACGAAAACTTTTTTTGGACGGTTTCTTTTTCTTCTCGTTTCTAGTAGTACTCAAACAGACAACTTTCTTTTTTTTTCTTCTTCTTCGTCGTCGACGTCTCGGTCGTTTAAATGCATGTGGTTTCGAATAACAACAACAACAAACAGCAAACAATCAAGACATTGAAATAGATTTTTTTTTAAAACACTCGATTTGCTTTTCTATGATCGATGGTTACCAACCAGTGACTTGCCAATCAAACGTTTTCATTCATCAGTGGATAGTTTTGTTTTAAAACAAAAATTACATTGAAAAATTTTCTTTCTAATTAAATCAAAAAGATGCATTCAAGTTTTTTTTGCTAATTGAACCGAGTCGTTAGGTGAAAGAGGGTGAAAAAGCATTGATAATTGCTCGAGAGAAAAGAAACGAGACGAGAGAAAGAAGTGGGCAAAAAAAAACAGAACATGAGTCAAATAATAATTTCTCCAGTTTTATATTAGCCCATTTTGCCTTTTTCTTTGCATCAGCCCTTGCCTGTCATTTTTACGACTGAATATATATCGTATATAGAAGGAAAAGAGCGAACATTACTACATATTTTTAACATTCTTTGATACCATCATCATCATCATCCTGTTTAACGAAATCATTTCAAAATTTGTACTGGAGTACATCGAGCAAGAACTCAAAAAACAAAATTTTATATTTCAACATCGAAAACAAAAGAAGCCAAAGGTATCTATGACGTCAGATCTCGTTTTGTATGCTTTTTGATAATTGATGATTGTGTGATAAAAGCTTAAGATTAAATTCTCGTTCGTCGTCTTTCTTTTTCATAATGAGAGTAGAGTTTTTTTTTTCGTGCAAACGTCCGCGAAGAACATATGGTGCTAAATATACTCGAGGAAGAGAAAGAACATAGCCCTTTCAGATGTGTTTCTATTTCTAATGATTGTAAGAGGTCGATTTGACCATAAAAATCGATACTTTTCCGTGAGATGTGGATTGATTTTATTTCTTTTTTATTATCATCATTATTTTCGTGCGAATCCGATATATATTACCTGTTTTTACTCATCCACTTTTTTTTGTCGTATCTTGTTCCAAAACGACAGATGCTGTTTATCGGCATTTTTTTTTTCTTCGTTATCTGACAAAAAAAAACTTTAACTATATATACACATACAGCTAGCACAGCGATACTCATCTTTAATAAGAAAAAAGTAAGTAGCCATAGAAAAGCTAAAAAACGAAATAAAAAAAACATATAGGTCGCAAGTACACAATCGTCATAGCTTTCTTTTTCGCGCTACGCAACTGTCAAATATGATGCGAATCGTATATAGTTTTTGATTAAAATTTGCAATTAGTGAGAGTCATTAAGTCAGATGAGAAATTATGAGATCGTTGATCGTTGTTTTTTTCCTTTAATGATGTCATATTAAATATGAATATTATGCTCGACATGCTCCTGTGACATCTATCGATGAAATTGATATAGTCTTTGTTTTTTTTTGTTGTTGTTGTTGTTGTTTCTCCTGAAATCATGCTTTGTTTTCTAATCGAGGAAATCATTTCGATTGACCTTCAGTCAGTTTTAAGATATAATTAAATCTAGAAGAAGAAGAAAGAAAACAACAACAAACGCATCGTATTAAATAAATAATCGATATTAATCAGTTTCTTTTCGCGTCTTCAATGATGTAAGAATTATTACGACATACGAACGAGAAATTTCTATTTGCTATATTTTAGGTATGAATCAATTTCCTCGCGAATATCTTGCTGAAAAAACATTGAATACAATATCATCTATGGATAATACACCGATCTCACATTGTTCAACAAATGATAGACGTTTATCATTAACAAAAGCCTATAGTTGTTCGGATACACGATCCGTAAATTATAGCGCGGATTGTCTATTTATGAATCCGAGACAATTCATTGATTATATATCGAAACATGAATTAAAAACTGTACCAATTGTTGATTGTCGTTCACAGATTGATTTCAGTATGGAACATCTGTGTTCAGCATATAATATTAATTGTCGAGCTAAATTAATGGCAAGAAAACTATTGAGCAAACGTTTGGATGAAATCGAACCGAATCTAACAAATCTATTTCAACATTCAGAAATTCTTATACTCTATGATCAATCGACAGATGTACATACAGAAGACAAACTACGGACACTACCGATTAATCTCGTTGTTCAAGCAGCGAAAAAATCGAATAAAAAAGTTCATATTATTCAAGGTAATCAGATAGAAAATTTACAAACAAGAAATATTCAGTCCTTTGTGAATTATATATATATGATTAGGAGGTTTCGATGCAATTAAAAGTCAGTATCCACATTTGATTGAATGTGCAATTGAAATACCGAAAGACAAATTCGATCAAGAACAGCCTCCGCCATCACCTGACGCTGTCGATAAGGAAAATTTCACTATGACAGAAATTCTTCCGCGTATATTCGTCGGTATGTGATTAAAAAAAAATCCTAAGACACTGTGAAACAAGAAAATGTTTCATTCTTTAATCAATAAAAGGAAATACACATGACGCACAAAATCTTGATCGATTGACTCAACATGGTATAACACATATTATTAATTCGACGCCTGATTTGCCTTCTTCGTGGGAAAAGAAATGTCAATATTTACGTATTGATATATTCGACTTGCCCTCGCAGAATATTCGCAAATATTTCGATATGACTTATCAGTTTATTGGTTTGTTCTTTTTTTTTTAGTTAAAAACATATCTAAAAGTACGTTCTTCGTATGACAATTTTAGAGGACGCTCTATGTACAAAAACAAATAAAGTTCTTGTTCATTGTTCGGCTGGCATAAGTCGTAGTCCAACATTGGTACTTGCTTATATGATTAAGAAAAAGAAAATCAAATTAGATGAAGCATTTCAAACAATGCGACAATTACGAACAATTGTTGATCCAAATATTAGTTTTATACTTCAATTACGTGAATGGGAAAAGAAATGTTTAGAAACAACAGAAACAACAGGTACCTATTGTGGTTCAACATCAAAAACTAAAGCTGAAAATCAAACACATTCCGATTCAGCTATTGTTGTTAATTAGTATTCTCAAAACAAAAAAAAACGAGCATTTTTCTCTTTCGAAAAAACTATAACAACAATATTTGTGTATGTATATATATATCTATTATGTTGTGTCAAGAATATTACAAATTCGATTATTTTCTTTGATTTTTTATTTAATTTTATCGTTTACGTAATTGAATTGAATCAAAATTCAAAGAAAAATCAAGACTTACGTTCATCAGTTGCTTCCATATTATGTGTTTTTAAAAAAAAAAGAATATTTCGTTTTGTGTGTCTGTCTTCTTTGTTCGAGTCGATCAGTTATTGATGAAATCAAGTTTCTGTTTTCGATTTCTCTTCATTTTGTGCCTTGATTTCGAAACATTTCTTTCCTATCTCTTACGGTACGCTTATTCGATCCCTCTGAACAATATTATTCATTCGTGTTTTTTTTGTCTTCTTCTTCTTCTTCGTTCATTTGTGTATGGAAATAAAAAGTAAAAGACGAAACTTTTTTTTTCTTCGTATTTCGAAATACGATTTTAATACTGATCGATCGATTAGAGAGAAAAATTTCATTTTCTCATATGTTAACGGTTATTTATACAAAAATGTTGAAGGCTAAACAAGACTACACACAATCAATGCTTATTGGTCTCGCTATTTGATAAATTCAATTCATCGAAAGTGCGCATTTTGATATACGAACGAATACGTATGATAAATGTAACTGGTTGTCTCGGTTAAGTTGAATTTCATTTGGTTAAAGTCTTTTTCGAGGGACATTCGAAAGCAGTCAGTCGAGCGTGTCCATGAGACAAACGAAACGAAACGAATGAATACAGATGCTCTCGTTACTTTACAAATAAGAAGCCACTCTTCTTCTTCTTCTTCTTCTTCTTCTTTACCAATATGATGATCGCATATCTATCTACCTTTTTCGTTCTTACTCTTCACTTTTCTTCTCCTTCTCAATAAACATACTGATCTATTCGATTAAATCGCTCGTTATTCTCATTGTCATATTCATTCAGTTTGTCGGCGTTTTTATTATTTGTTATTATCGCATATTTCGACTGAATAGGCATGTACATTTTATTTCTTCAATAGTACGAATCTATTATCATGTCGAATGTACATTACAATACTGTTCCACAAACAAATCAATATAATTATCATCAATATCATAATCATCATCATCGCCATCGTCACCAACAACAACCACAAGTTGTATCTCCAACGGGCACAGTATCGAATATTTCAACCTATTCAAGTCATTACTCATCCATAACACAATCATCCGCTTATTTTCTTGATCGTTTTGATCTTGATAATTATACGACACAAACATTAAAACAAACTGTAGAAAATATTTTATCGAAAAACAAATCAAAAGGTTAATATCTAATTATCAACCATTTTCATTCGCCTGGCTTTGTATTTTTTCGTTCATTTAGGTTTAAAGGTGAAATTATCCTTACCAGCTGATGGTTTGATTATCGATAATCTTATTGATCCAAATCAATCGTGGATATTTAAAACATCGGAATTATTATACTTTTGGCGAGATCCTTATTATTTAGATATCATTGCTATTATAACAAAGAATCGTTCGCGAACCTCTCGTCCGTATTTAGCATCGATATTTCGTTTACGTGGCAATGAATCAGCACAAAATTTTCTTCAACAAGCTCAAACATTCTTTTCAAATCTTTCGACAACGAAATCAATTCGTACACAATCATCGGATAAACTTCTTCGAAATGAAATTTCAACGAAATCAAAAACATTGCCAATTGCCAATAAACCATCGGAAACAACAAGTATTCGTCGTGTAACACGAGCTGAATTCGATCCAGGCAAGACGCCTGTTGCAATCAATCATCGAACATTGAGCGAAACAGCATCATCAATTGATTCGACTCGTGAAGTGATTTCATATACGAAGAAAATGACAAATAATAATGATGATGATGATAAATTAACGATAGCAAGCAATCAAATATCTCTCGATCAAGTTAGTGAATTGATGCACGAATTGAAAAATCTACGAAATGAAATTACAGCATTGAAACTCGAAAGAAAAATGCCGATTTCAACACGTACAATAAGTACAAGTCCATTGTTAATGTATGCAGAGAGAAGTAATCAAACGAATGATTCATTAGTAACGACGACAGCAACGTCGGAATCCGATAGAGACGCTGAAACACAAACAGATTTTAGTTTAATTAGTCATCAACGAAAGCAAATCACAAGAAAAAATAAGAAAACTATGATTGGTTCAAGTGGTATTTCATCGATGATTAGAAATCAAAAAGGACAACGAACAATTTCCAATAGTTCATCGACGACAATCTCCGATCATGAAGGTCAATTGTTATCTGATGAAAAAAAAAGTCTAAATATTGACGATTTGTTTTCGTTTTTTGTAGATGATTCATCAGATCGATCTTCTCGAACAAATCACTCATCATCCGAGACTGTTTCTCTTCAAGTATCCGAACATGTTCAACCGACGATTCTCTCCGCACCACCTCGACCTAATATAGTTCAACGGCGGATTTCAAACGAAGAAGATCTCGTTACAACCGATAAAGAAATATCATCGAAATTTCTTTCACCAGTAACTCCTTCTTCGAATCTTCTTTCAACAGGAGGAACAAACAATAATGTTCATCCTCCTTCTTCTCTTCCTCCTACCGAACATATCTACGAAAATATTCCGATTTTAATTCAATCGAATACCAATCGAGATCCGATTTATTCCGTTCCAATTATTAAATCTGACGAATCAAAATCATCATCAGCAGATGATTATGTTTATTATACAATTAATAATTCCACTGAATCTCAACAAAATTCATCGAATTCACCTCCAACAATGGACAATTCAACGCCAATCGATCCTTCGAAAATGATCATTCAACAACAACAAAAACCTCAAATCGTTTCGACAGGTCGTCATCGTAATCAGCCAATATACTTTGCTAATCATCTCACTAATCCAATGTTCAATATCGATAAACAATTATTAATCAATACAATTGCAAATCAATTCGGCGTTGATTTACATTCGCCTCAATTACAAGAACTCATTACGAATCAACATCTATTCGTTGCAAGTAAACGTACATTTGCCAATATGATTTGGCAAATGACACCTGATGAAGAAACAGCTCTGTATTCGGCAATCGAAGGCGCAAATCAGATTCTTGTCGATTCAAATGATTCGAACAATTCAATAGCAAGACCAATATTAAAACTAGCAAAAAATCTACCATCATCGAAACGACGAAGTATCACTTGGGATAATACTTTAGAATAGGAGTTCAATGTTCTTTGTACATCTCGATCTTTTTTTGTTATATTGTTATTTTTCTTGAAAAATCAACAGTTTTTATTCTTTAATGACGATAAATCAAAGTGTTGTTGTCATAATACCAGTAGTTTGTACAGCTAATTGATGTGTTTGGTGTGACTGAAACAGACGAGAACGAAGCATGAAATATTCATGTATGTATGCATTTTAATTTACCGTGTATAGTAATTTGTACAGTTCAATAGATGCACTTCGATAGCTATTTCGTCGAATAATCAAAACACATGACGATAGACTAAAGAATGAGAAGAGACAAAAAACGATATAATTAATGTACAACTCTCTATTACATTAAAAGTAAAATCAATGGTATGACAACGACTGCACTCGTGATTTTTAGAAGAAGTTTAACGAGAATTTGATCGTGAATTTGAAGAAATAAATTTCGTATTGAATAGTACATGTAGTAATCCGGTTCGTTGCTATACAAACGAAATGGACTGCAGCCACGTGATGGTCGAAAACTATAATTAACACAATAGGTCACGAGTCTTTTTGTTTAAAAAGTTGATAAACTTACGATGTCGACAGAAAAGCAATGGGTAAAAGTGCCCAAACAAATGAAAAAAGTAGAACAGCCGTGAATATATATCGAGTACGAGCTGGACTCAAATCAAATTCAGATCGTTTACGAAAAAATCTCAAGTTGAGCTATAATACAAAAAAGCGAATTAAAAAGAAAAGAATAAAATAAAACATACTAATTTCACGGCAAATATAACGAGATTTTTTACAGCTGCAATTAACGGTAAAAATGGACAGAAAAGAACGCCATACCTATGAATGAATGAATGTGTTTTTCTCTCTCGTTTTTCTTTGTAAATTGAATCTACCAGCATAATGTTTGGGTGTAAGTTAATTCTAAAACATAATCACCAACTTCGAATTCCAATGGAAAAATTATATAACTAAGACAGCTGGTTGATGCTGTTTCAGTAGATTCAATCGAGTTATTTTCATTAGCAACTCGTGATCCTGAATAACATCGATTTAGTAAACTAGAAATGAAGAATATATTATTGATATTCTATCTATGTATCTCATACAATCGTATTGGATCAACAATAATATGAATAATCAGCATAACTGCTGTATCAGTAAGCACAAATCGATACATAACTTGACCGATATAGGTTTCCCAACACTAAATCAAACGAAAGTCGATTTCTTCGAATTCTCATCGAGTATAATCACATACATCTGTCAATGTTTCATCATCTTTAATGTCTGCACAATCGATTAATTCCGATTGTTGACTACATCGACTGCTATTACATGTCAATTTTAAAATAACAATGAATATATACGCGAATAGTAATAACAATCTCATGATAATAACTCTTGGAACAAAAATAAATTTCATATTTTTTTTTGTTAAAACTACGTGATTGATTTTTACCGAATGAGATAATGTCGAAAAGCGGCTGTACGTGTGTATAATTTCAAATTACGTAGATAAGCAAAGATAAATTGTGAAAATATATTAGTTAGGGTAATTACTGCCGATGGAAGATATTCAACAAATAAACCCCAAATATTATTTTCATCGATTTTTCCTTTGGCTCGTTCCTAAAACGTTTTCGGTTGGCTTTTAAAAAAAATCTATTCTTAAAATCAAACTTGAAAAGTAAATTGATTCGTAAAATAAACAATAGTGATCGCACCGGCAAACATAGCAATCGTCAGAATCCAAATACCGATACGTTGGAATTGAAAGATGATTTTCTCTTTAGAATTATTGAATTGTTGAATTGTTGTTTTTTCATCTCGTTCGAGGAAAATATTTTTAATTTCAGCTTGAAAACGACTTTGTATACGATGAGCAAGTTTAGTTCGAACAATTCGATAATCCCAACGAGCAAATATATATTGAAAAAAATGATTTTCAAATGATTCACTTTGAACATAGCTTCGTTTCATTCCATCACCATATCTAAATACCAAAGGACAACAAAGGATTGTTTTCGTGTCAATATGATTATAAAATACTTTCGAATAATAAGAATTCCTGTTACGAGAAATAAAGCTGAAATTGTAAGAAAAACGGCTAGACCCATGTTATAAGTTTGAAAATAGACGTCATCAGATTGTGCTTGAGTTAAATTTCGATAATAACCAATAAATAATCGAGTTAATGTCAAATAGCCCTAAGAATTAGTTTATTTTGATGAATAGATAAAGAAATATATATGATTTTTTTACTGTTCCGTCAGTTAGATCAAGTAGAAATTCTTTCCAATCACGTTCGCCTTCTTGCGATGAATTTACAAAACGTTCTTCAGTCAACAACGAACAACAACTACTTGCTCGATAGGAATTACTTAAACATGTATTAATACCATCCGAATAATTATTCGATGATAAAATTTGACATTCAGGATCAATTAATTTACATTCTGAAGATGAATCATTATAGGTTTTATGTTGCAATCTATAATATTCTCGCATAGTATAAGTAGAGAAATTAACTGGATCAGGATAGATATATGTTGGCATGATTATGCAAGTGAAACAAAGAATAAATGTGAAAATATTTAAATAGAATAGCCACATAATGAATTGAAAATACGAACGAATGGTATAACCATAACGATCTAGAAAGTGAGATAAATAAATTGAATGCGAGAAAATAAGTCTTACGCTCGATTGCATTGAGAATGAATCGAACAGGTGAAGGAATCTGGGAAAATAATGTTCCTAATTTACTACCGAATGATTCAGTTGTCTATTTAAAACAATAAAAACTAAAGAAATCTTGGTATTTCATTATATTCTACCTTTTTTTTACCCTCTTCATCAACAGGTGCAACAAGTTTAGCCCTACAAATAAAACTCTCAATTTCGTTGAAAACAGAACATTTATGTTTACCAATCTTTTCTTTGTTTTCGTTCGATAATTTTAACTAATTCTGATTCAGCTTTATTTTCTGTCGAAATTTCATTATCCATCGTTCGTTCTTGTTCAGATGATGCTACTGTAATTATAGTCGATCGATTACTACTTATTGAACGTGGCAAACTATTCAAAGCAATTTCTTCGGTTGATGTCGTACGTCTTTTTGAATGTCGATGTCGTGTTGAAGACATTTTACAAAGATTATAAATGATTTATTTCTCGCACAATAATAAAAAAAACGAGGCGAGATCTTATCAGTGTTTTTCTTTTATTGAGTTACAGAACGCAAGAACGAGAGATCAACATTTTGTTAAACTACTTCTTTCTTTATTAACATGAAGGATTAAAGATAAAACT